>SL_3KL_010_SEDDRAFT_10001005_pt1 | contig 24988 bp, 14 predicted proteins | sample SodLakKL_010_SED_2_FD_10381 | JGI IMG/M metagenome (IMG submission 10381) | reverse complement strand
CCGCAAGACTGGAGTGCGGAGTATTATGAGGGAGTTACCATACCACCATCACCGTTAAACCGTGCTGAATATGTTTTGGCACTCCCGGAGTTTATCAGGCAGGAAGCAAATGAAGCAAGAGTACGCTATAACTGGCGGTTTGACTCTCCCGAACGCTACCAGGAATATATGACCAACTATTTTCGACTCATTACAGAAGTTGATGAATCTGTTGGGCGATTGATTGATGAACTCAGGGAGCAAGGTGTCTATGATAATACGCTGATTATTTTTATTGGGGATAACGGTTATTTTCATGCCGATCGGGGACTGGCCGATAAATGGTATCCGTATGAGGAATCGATTCGGGTTCCGCTGCTAATTCATGACCCGCGTCTGACAACAGGCGGAGAAGTCAGAGATGAAATGGCACTGAATATCGACCTGGCACCGACGATCATATCAGCTGCCGGTTTTGATATCCCGGATGTAATTCAGGGTAAAGATTTGGCACAACTCTATCTTTCAGAAAACCCGCCGGATTGGAGGGATGAGTTCTTCTATGAACACCCGACGATTACATACAAAAGCCGCATTCCTTCATCAGAAGCTGTTGTCAGATTAGATATGAAGTATGTTTACTGGCCGGAATGGGAGTATGAACAGCTATTTGATTTAGAGTCTGATCCTACAGAAAAGAGAAACCTGATTCACGATCATAGTTATACTGAAGAACTGCAAATAATGCGGGAAAAACTGATGGAATGGCGCGAGAGGGTGAAGTGATGAATTATCGATTACTCGCTTTACTGATAACCACATGCATCTGCACCAGTACAACAGTATTTGCCCAATCTGTTCACTTTAAAAAGACACAGATCGCTTCAGAAAGTTACGAATCGGTTGGGGTTGCCGATCTGAATGGCAATTATGAACTGGTAACAGGCAAACGTTATCGGGCTCATAACGGGAATGATCCCGGAACAAATGACCCGATAGGGCTTTACTATTATAAATGGAATGGCACCTCATTTGTTAGACATACCATTGCTTCCGGCCCATTGGGAGTTGGGAAAGGAACCGGTATTTATTTTTCAATTGCTGATCTAAATGATTCTGGCTACATGGATATCATCGTTGCCGGCAAAGACGGCCTGTACCTGTTTTATAATGAGGGTTTTGAGTAGATTCAGGATTTCAGTTTCTCTATAATACAGATGTATACCTGTTATATAGGTGAATGAAAATCAGGTTATTAATTATAGGCCGGGATTTGGTGTGCCAATAAAAATCATCAGCTGTTTTGTGTTGTCGTTTTAGAAAACGAGACGCAAAAAGCTTTCCAGTACTTTCATTACATTAATCTTATTATCCTTTTATTGAATCATTCTCGAATGAAAAATATTCAGCGTTTTGTCATTAGCTTCCTGGTTAGTTTGATTCTGTTACCTTTCACGATATTCGCTGAAGATTTGCAAGGACCTTTTGAGCTCCATGATAATGACAGAGTTGTTCTTTTGGGAAATTCTTTATTCGAGCGTGAATTGAGGCATGGATATATTGAGCTTGCCCTGACAACCCGATGGCACGACCGCAATATTACAGTCCGAAATCTGGGCTGGACAGGAGATACAGTTTTTGGAGAAGCCAGAGGCTATTTCACGACTCCGCCTGATGCCTATGGTCATCTAATAGAACAATTGACCAATGCCAAACCAACTGTCGTATTTGTTGCATACGGCGGAGTTGAAGCATACGAAGGTGAAGATGGATTGCCCCGCTTTTCTGAGGGACTACATAAACTGTTGGACAAAATAGAAGAACTGAATGCTGAAGCTGTCCTGCTCTCACCTATTCCCAAGTTTCCCACCGACATTACCGAATCTTTTGCAACGGATCATAATCAAATTGTAGAAAAATATTCAGAAACCATATCCGGTATTGCCGATAAACGCGGGGTACGGTTCATTGATATTTTCTCTCCACTTATGGAGATAGAAGATGGCCAGAAACTTACAACAAATGGGATCCATCTGAATGAAACCGGATATATTTATCTTGCCGGCACCATTGAGTCAGCGTTGAATCTGACACCACGAGAATGGTCTGTTTCTATTGATCTATATAATGGGCAGACCTATTCAAAAGGTGTATCCATCGCCGATTTTGAACATCGTGAAAATGAGATACAATTTAAGGCCAAGGATGAATGGTTGCCACTCCCCCGCTCTGAAGGGATCCCGGATATTGAAACTCACTCGATATCCGTTTCCGGGCTTGAGGAAGGGCGGTATACACTTACCATTGATGCCGGTTACGAAAAAACAGCAACTGCCAGTGAATGGGAAGATGGAGTTGAAATTTATTATGGTACATCTTTCACTCAGGCCGGATTGTTAAAAAACAGGATTGTCAGAAAAAACAATCTCTTTTTCAATCAGTATCGCCCGCAAAACAGAACCTATATCACCGGTTTTCGCTCCTATGAACAAGGTCAGAATGTGAGTGAATTACATCAATTGGACGAGTTGATTGAACGGGAGGAGCGCGAAATTTTTAAAATTCGTCAACCAAATACAAATGTCTATCGCCTTGTAAAATCAAGATAATCAGATGAAATACGAACGTAAACTTTGGAAAAGTCTGACCTAATTGATTAATCGAACTCAACTGATTTGACCACTATTTAAAATGGTATTACAGAAATAAATTATGAGATTTGCATTATACATTACACTGTTCCTTGTTCCAACTCTGATCTATGCACAGGATGATCTGCGAAATGTTCCGGATCCCGATCCTGAATTACAGCTTGAAATGTTACGTGTACAGGAAGGATTTGAGGTGAACTTGTTTGCATCAGAACCAATGGTTCGAAAACCGATCCAGATGAACTGGGATGCTGAAGGCAGATTATGGGTCGTAGGAAGCTCCATTTACCCACAACCCAAACCCGGGGAGGAACCGAGTGATAAAATCTACATCCTGGAAGATACCACCGGAGATGGGGTCGCTGATAAATCAACGGTTTTTGCAGACGACCTGATGATACCCACCGGCATTCTGCCTGGGGACGGGGGCGTGTATGTGGCAAATTCCACTGAAATTCTTCATCTTAAAGATACCACTGGTGATGGTAAGGCGGATCAAAGAGAAGTCGTGTTGAGTGGTTTTGGAACCGCCGACTCTCATCACCTGATCCACACATTTCGCTGGGGCCCGGATGGCCGATTCTATTTCAATCAGTCGATATATATTTTCAGTCATGTTGAAACCCCTCACGGTGTTCGGCGGCTCGAAGGGGGCGGAGTTTGGCGATTGCGTCCCGAAACTCTGGAACTGGACGTTTTTACGCGCGGGCTGGTCAATCCCTGGGGTTTGCAATTTGGAAAAACCGGAGAAACGTTCCTGACCGATGGTGCCGGTGGACAAGGTATTAACTACGCTTTTCCCGGTGCTACATTTCTGGCCACACCCGGCGCTGAAAGGACCATAAGCGGACTTAATCCCGGGCAGCCTAAACATTCCGGGCTGGAAGTCGTATCTGGCAGACATCTTCCGGAATCATGGGAAGGGAATATTATTACCAACGATTACAGAGCGAACCGGATCAATCGCTTTGTACTCAGTGAACAGGGAAGCGGTTATTCATCAGATCAGGCAGAAGATTTGCTGTGGACCGATCACGTTGCGTTTCGCCCTGTGGATGTAACCATCGGTCCGGATGGTGCGATTTATGTAGCTGACTGGTATAATCCGATTATTCAACATGGTGAGGTTGATTTTCGGGATGAACGCCGTGATCAGGAACGCGGCAGGATCTGGCGAATCACAGAAAAAGATTCTCCGCCGGTTGAATCGCCCGTATTGGTTGATGCAGAAACGAAAGATCTTTTGGATGCATTGACATTGCCTGAAAATTGGACTCGTGCCCAGGCAAGGCAGGTACTTAAAGAACGCGGTGCCGATGAGGTTATCCCGGTATTAAATGAATGGATAGAATCGATTGATACCACAAATCAAGATCATGAATTTCACTTGCTTGAAGCATTATGGGTTAGCCAGGCGCTGGACGTTGTTAACGAAGAACTGCTTTCGAAACTGTTGAACGCAGAAAACCACAATGTGAGGGCAGCTGCTGTAAGAACTTTGTATGACTGGAGTGACAGAATCGAGAATAATCTGGATTTGTTGATAAAGTCTGTACAAGATGATCAGCCGCGTGTTCGCCTTGAAGCAGCCATTGCTCTTCGCAGTCATCAATCGGCTGAAGCCGCCCTGGCAGCTCTGTCCGTTCTGGATCGACCGATGGACGAATTTCTTGATTTTGCCCTTTGGCAGACGATTCGAGAACTGGAACCCACATGGATGACCCGGATGGAGACAGATCCGAGCTTCATAGAAGACCCGAAAAAGAGGGCATATGCACTAAAATCAGTTAATAATCCGGATGCGGTGGCCTATCTTTTGGAACAGTATCTGGACGGGAGCGTGCCAGAGGAGTATCACGAGGATGTCCTGAGGTCTGTTTCCCGGTGGGGAAGAATGTCCGATTTGAATGTGTTGTATGAACTGGCTGTATCTGATGATCCGGAGCATAAAGGTAAGAAAGCGGAATACATGGAAGCACTGGAACAAGCCTATCAGCAGCAGGAGCTAAAACCAGATAAAAATCTGGAAATAATAACCGGTTATTTGGGTCATGAAGAAGAAAGAATTTCACTGAGTGCAGTCCGGCTGGCAGGCTTGTGGCAGTTGTCTCAATTGAGAGACCAATTGGTAAAGATAGCTCAGGCTGAAGAGGGGAATTTGCAGATTGCAGCTCTTCAGTCAATTGCTTCTATGCGTGATGATGAAAGCCGGAAGATCTTAATTGAAATGACAAAAACTGACCATCCACCTGAGTTGCGTATTCAGGCAGTGGCTCAGCTTGTGCGCTTTGAAATTTCCGAAGCTGCCCGGGTAGCTGTAAATGTCTTGCAGGAATTGCCTGAGAATACAGATGCAAGAGTACTGTTCTCTGCTTTTATCTCTCGTGCGGAGGGCACCCGTGCTTTTGCAGAGGAATTGAAAGAAAAAAGGATTCCGGAAGAACAGGCCATTGCAGGTCGGCAGGCAATGCAGAATGAATTGCCTTGGTATAGGCAAAATGATCATGACTCCCAGGCACTGATACAGGCTTTTGAAGCATCCGGCGGTATATTGCCTCCCGAACGTATGCCGCAGGATCTCAGCAGTCAGGAGATCAATACACTGGAGCGGGAAGTCAGAACTACAGCAGATCCCGCTAACGGGGAAAGAATCTTCCGGATGCCACATCTTATGTGTATGAATTGCCATGCAATTGGCAGTGCAGGCGGGCTTTCAGGTCCCGACCTGAGCAGCCTGGGCACAAGCGCACCTACGGATAATATCATAACAGCCCTGGTTGATCCCAATGCTAATATCAAGGAAGGGTATGAGCTGCATCGTGTAACCCGAAGTGACGGCAGCGTGGTATTAGGAACCTTGATCCGTGAAACCTCTTCTGAAGTAGTGATTAGAAATGTAGCGGATCTGGAGGTATCCATTCCGGCAGGTCAGGTTGATGAACTGGATATTGTACCGGGTTCCCTGATGCCTGCAGGATTAACTTCCAGTCTGGAAAGAGAAGAGTTTATTGATCTTGTGGGTTATCTGTCGCAACTGGGCGAACCGGGCGAATTTCGTGTGACCGGTGAAAGAGTTGCCAGGCGCTGGCGTATGCTCAGTGAAAGTGATGCTGCAGTCGCATTGTTAAAAGAACATGGTACAAATTATATTTTGATCGAGGATGACGGTTTTACCTGGAGGAATCAATACAGTATGGTTTCCGGAGATCTTCCGATCGATGAACTGTCTGTTTTAGATCTGGATGCAGATGGTCAACTGAGCTTTGTACGGTTTGAAATTGAGGTTCAGAGCGCCGGAATTGTACAACTCTCCTTTAATTTCTCAGAGGGCCTTCATGCCTGGATCGGTGGAAATCCAGCTGATATTTCAGGCCGGGGCATCCAGGCTGATCTGCCAGAAGGTATTCACCAAATCAATCTGGCCATCGACCGTGATCTGTATAATATGGAATTTTTTCGGGTAAGTATAGAAGATGCCGATCATAATCCGGCCCAGGTGAGGCATGTGATGGGAAAGTGAAGTCCTATTTTTTATAAGAACCAGAAGTGGCTTGAAACTCTTTTTTTATGTTAATTATTTGAAGAAAAAACATTGCGGGTTTTCCCGTCATTTGATTGTTGGCACGACACTAGTGTCGTGTCAACTCTCAATTGTCGGATAAAGTTCAGAAAGTCATCTGACGAGTTTTTCGAAATATGAACCATCTAAGATGATTGGGATGATCTCAGATCGACTCGTCTGATGACTCCTCCGTCATTTTACTGTTGACACAACACTAGATAAACCTGAATGAATAAGAATCACTGTAAATTGCGGTTTCAAAAGAATTTAGATTAGTGTTAGATACTCTTTCAGAAATATGGATTTGGGAGTTTTTAAGCCGGCTTCATCCGCTCGTTGTACATTTTCCGATCGGAGTGCTGATTACCGCTTTCTTCCTGGAGTTGCTCACACTCGGAGGTAAACGATCCGAGCTGAGGCCGGGTATTCGATGGCTGGTTTATATAGGGGCCGGAACCTCACTGGTGGCTGCCCTTGTCGGACTCATGCTTGCCTATGGAGGCAATTACCCCGCATCGACACTTGATTATCATCAGTACACCGGAATCGCTACTGTCCTGCTCTCAATAACCGCCGCCTGGCTGCTTTACCGGGCAGATGCAAGCGGCCGGAAAAGGGATCTGAATATCTATCGGGGCACTCTTGGCGCAACAGTACTACTATTAACATTTGCAGGGCATTTTGGGGCCAGCCTTACGCATGGCAGTGATTATCTGACATCTGTTCTGCCCTGGAATTATGAGGTTTCCGACCGCGGGGAATCAGGCGAATTACTGATGGAATTGGTTGAGCATAGAGAAATGGGTCCTCTTTCCGAGCATCATCTGAACGAACTCAATCTCGGAGTCCGGCGTATTTTTGCAAGCAGTTGTTATCGCTGCCACGCATCCGATACGGATGCCGAAGGAGGCCTTTTGCTCGACAGTAAAGAGGCTGTTTTTGAAGGAGGGGATGGAGGCTCTGTAGTCATTGCAAATCAGCCTGATGATAGTGAACTTCTGCGTCGCTTGCTGCTACCTCAAGGTCATGATGAAGTCATGCCGCAGAGGGGACGTTCCTTATATTCAGAGGAAATTGAACTTATTCGTTTATGGATTGTAGAGGGAGCCTATTGGTCCGATGATGCCACCGGTATTTTTAGGGAAGCTCAGCTTGCCCTCTCCAAACCGGAGCCTCCGGAGGGCAGACCAGACCTGGATTCACCAATAGATCGGTTCATGGATGCCTATTTCCAGGAGAACGGAATTAACTGGAAGGAGCCGGTCGATGATAAAGTTTTTATACGCCGGGTTTATTTGGATGCAATTGGGTTACTTCCGGAACCGGAGGAAATTGAAGCGTTTATTGCAGATTCAGCACCGGATAAAAGAAGCAGGCTGATTGATTCGCTTTTGAGCCGTGATCACGATTATGCACAGAATTCATTGAGTTTCTGGAACGACTTGTTACGTAATGCCTATACAGGTACAGGATTTATTACCGGTGGAAGAAAGCAGATTACGGACTGGCTGTATAATTCACTTGAGCAGAATAAACCTTACGATCAAATGGTGCGTGAATTGGTCAATCCTGATGAAAATTCAGAAGGTTTCATTCGTGGAATTCAGTGGCGCGGAGATTTCAATGCCAGCCAGAGTACGGAAATGCAGGCAGCACAGAATATATCACAATCTTTGATGGGGGTTAATTTGAAGTGCGCCTCCTGCCATAACAGCTTTACCAGTAATATGACACTGAATGAGGCGTATGGATTTGCAGCGGTCTTCTCCGATACAACGCTGGCAATAGAAAGGTGCGAAGTACCCACAGGGGATATGGCTGAACCCGCCTTTTATTATAGTGAGCTCGGCGAAATCGATGGAAGTCTCTCGCGAGAGGAGCGGTTAGAGAAACTGGCTGATATACTTGTTGATAATAATAATGGCCGGCTCTACCGAACCATTGTCAACCGGTTCTGGGCCCGCCTGATGGGAAGAGGGCTGGTTGAGCCCACCGATGAGATGGATCTTGAACCATGGAACCAGGAGCTGCTCGACTGGCTTGCAGCTGATCTTATTGATCATGACTATGACCTGAAATACCTTTTGTCATCGATCATGCGTTCCCGCGCCTATCAACTTCCTTCTGTTGCTTTGACTGAGATGGAAGCGGGTGCAGCGGAAGATTTTGTTTTTAGTGGTCCGCTGAGAAGAAGAATGAGCGCCGAACAGTTTGCTGATGCACTGAGTCAGTTGGCGGCACCAGTTTATAGCTCTGTAGCTTACGATCCTTTCGACAGCCAGATAGCAGATGCATCCTGGATCTGGTATGATACACGTGAGGATGGACGCCCGGCTTTTTCTCCGCCCGGAACCTATTACTTCCGGTATACATTTGAGCTGCCGTCAAACAGGAGGATTGAGCAGGCACGACTCTTGATCTCAGTTGACCAGTCGTTTGAGCTCTTTGTGAACGGTTCCAAGGCTGGCCAGGGTCAGGACTGGCGTCAGGTAGAGCGACTGGATGTAACACAGCAGTTACAAAATGGTGAGAATCTTTTGGCAATAGAGGCAGAAAAAGGTGGGGCCACGGCAGAACCTGCTGGAGTTCTGATCAATCTTGAGGTAGTCTTTGATGATGGTAGTGAGCTTGAAGTGAATTCAAACAGTGAATGGTTAATCACGAACCGCCAGCCTGAGCCTGGTTCTGGCTGGAAGTCACTGGAATATGACGATGGCGAATGGGAATCAGTTCGCTCATTTGGCAATAGCAGGAATAACAATTATTGGGGCAGGCTGGTAGAGTTTACCCATGATCCGTCAGAAGAACGACTGAAGTTTGTACGAGCCGCCCTGGTGCCAAATGATCCGTTTCAGACTGCGATGGGACGCCCTGCCCGGGAGATCGTCACGACCAATCGTGAAACGGATCCCACATTGTTGCAGGCGTTGGAACTTACCAACGGTGAATTCGTGTATGAGGTTCTTGGCCGCGGGGCAGATCGCTGGTTGACTGAGTATGGAGATGATCCCGATGAAATGATCCGGCAGATATACCTCAGTGCGTTTAACCGGAATCCCAATGAACGTGAGTTGAAGATTGCAGGTGATATGATCAAACCGGAACCAAATAGTGAGGCGGTTCAGGACCTGTTATGGGCGATCGTTATGCAGCCTGAATTTCAGTTAATTTATTAATCCGTTTGATTTGAATAATAAATCGGAGGCAAGTTATCCTTATGAGTGATCCAATGAACCGCCGCGACTTTTTAAAGAAAACATCGGCTGCAACACTTGCCGCCCTGTCAGCAACCTTGCCAGCTTCTGCTTTTTTAAGCGGTTGCCAGCCGAAAATAGAATCCAAAGCCGATACCGTTATATTATTATGGATGGCCGGGGGTATGGCACATACAGAAACATTCGATCCGAAAACCTATACGCCGTTTGAAAAAGGCCTTGAAAGCGATCGCGTGCTGAGTACATTTCCTTCAGTGCCAACCGCAGTCGATGGCCTTTTTTTTTCCGAAGGCCTCGAGTCGATTGGAAGTGTGATGGACAGGGGAACGGTGATTCGATCCTATCGGGCAGCGGATCTGGGCCACATTCTGCATTCACGCCATCAGTATCACTGGCATACATGCTATGAGCCGCCACAGACCGTGGATGTTCCGCATATCGGAGCCTGGATCGCCAGGGAACTCGGGCCGATAAACCCGGTCATCCCTCCTTTTATCAGTATCGGACAGAGATTTGATGTTGGTGAATCTGAAGAACTCAAAGCGTATCATACGGCAGGTTTCCTTGGCAGTGAATATGGACCGTTTCTGATTCCTGATCCCTCTTCCGGACTGGAAAGTGTCCGTCCGCCGGTGGGAATGTCTATAGAACGCTTTGAAAGAAGGCACCAGATTTATCGTGAACTTATCGATCAAAGCCCGGCAGGAGAATACGCGAGTGATTATCAAAAGGAATCCATGCAGCGCGCAATGGAACAGTCGTATGCTTTGCTCAAGTCGCCGGATGCAGAAGCGTTTGATCTCAGTCAGGAACCGAAAGAAAGCTACGAGGCATACGATACCGGCCGGTTTGGCCTTGGTTGTCTGCTTGCAAAACGGCTTACGGAAGCGGGAGCCCGGTTCATTAATGTAACAACCGAATATGAACCATTTATGGGGTGGGATACCCATGAAAACGGGCATACCCGTACGGTGCGTATGAAAAAGATGATAGACCGCCCCATTGCCCGGCTTATCAAAGACCTTGAACAGTCGGGGCGGCTCGACCGGACCCTTGTTGTTCTGGCAAGTGAATTCAGCCGTGATATGGTGCTGGAAGGCCGTCCGGGTGCTGGGGTTCAGGATCAGGTTGAGGTTCCGGACGTGATGGAAAACCTTTCTCATTACGGCATGCACCGGCATTTTACAGATGGTTGTTCGATGCTGATGTTTGGCGGCGGAATCAAAAAGGGTGCTGTCTATGGTAAAACGGCCGATGAACGTCCCTGTGGAACGGTTGAAAAACCGGTGGTTATCGATGAAATCCATCAAACGATATATCATGCTCTGGGTATTGACCCCCAAACGAACTATGTAATCGAAGGGCGCCCCTTTTACACAACACCGGACGGTGATGGAGAAGCGGTGATGGAATTGTTTGCCTGAGTGGATTTGGTTCCAGAAGGTGCTTTCTTTTTTTGTCGACTGGAGTATGAAAAGTAGATGAACTTTGCTTGACCTAGTCGAAGCGCAGACTCTCCAAAAAAACGGGATGTCGTTTCACTCAACTTAATTCTAAATTCTGGATATATTCTTCCAATGGATAAGAAAAACACACCAAAACTTCCCACTTTTGAGAAATCGGCTAAATCGTACCTGGATAATACGCAGCTGCGCCGAAACATCGGCCATGCCACACAAACCATTCGCGGAAAACGGGCGCATGTGGTGCATGAGCTCCCCGACTGGGAAGAGCTGAGGGAAGCGGGCAGCCGCATCAAAGCGGAGGTGATGAATAACCTGGATAAATATCTGCTTCAGCTCGAAGCATCGGTGCAAAAAGCGGGTGGAACGGTGCATTGGGCAGCCGATGGTGATGAAGCAAACCGGATCATAACAAATCTAATTAAAGAAAAGGGCGAAACCGAAGTTGTAAAAGTTAAATCGATTACCACCGATGAAATTCGCCTTAACGATGCGCTGAAACAGGAAGGAATTACTGCGCTGGAAACCGATCTGGCTGAGTTGATTATTCAGCTTGCTGGTGATGAACCTTCGCATATTCTGGTGCCTGCTATACATAAAAACCGTTCAGAAATCCGCGATCTATTCCGAAAAAAGCTGAATATAGAAGAATTGAGTGATGAACCCGCCCACCTGGCCGAAGCCGCACGGCTTTACCTGAGAAAAAATTTTTTGAAAGCAAAAGTAGGTATCAGTGGCGGTAACTTTGCCGTGGCAGAAACCGGAACTGTGGCCGTGGTAGAATCGGAGGGTAACGGACGAATGTGCACCACCCTCCCCGAAACGCTGATTTCAATTCTGGGCATTGAAAAAATCATACCGCGATGGCAGGATTTTGAAGTATTTATGCAGCTTCTTCCCCGCTCCTCCACCGCAGAACGGATGAACCCTTACAACACATTCTGGACAGGTACCAGCCCCGGCGATGGCCCTCAGGAATTTCATCTCGTTCTGCTTGATAATGGCCGCACCAACGTCCTGGCTGATGAAACCGGACGACAGACGCTTCACTGCATCCGTTGCAGTGCATGTCTGAATGTGTGTCCCGTGTATGAACGAACAGGCGGCCACGCCTATCACTCGGTCTATCCCGGCCCGATCGGGGCGATTCTGACCCCTCAGCTCCGCAGCCCGAATGATGAATCAGCAGCATCTCTCCCCTACGCTTCAACTCTTTGCGGTGCCTGTTACGAAGTGTGCCCGGTAAAAATTAACATCCCGGAGGTGCTGGTTCATTTGCGCGGAAAAGTGGTGAATCATCAGAAAAAAACGGGGGGAATCAAACAAAAAACCAACCCGACCCACATAGGGATGAAAATAATGGCCAGCGCTTTCCGAAGCCGAAAAAAATATGAACGTTTGCAGAAGATGGGACGTATCGGACAAAAATTATTCGTAAAAGACGGGACCATATCACGTCTGCCGGGAGAGCTTTCCAACTGGACGGCTATCCGCGATCTGAAGCCTGTACCCGATCAAACATTCCGTGAATGGTGGAGGGAACGATCATGAGTGATTCAAAAGAAACCATTCTGAACCGGGTGAAAAGAGCACTTGGCCGGGAAGATGACAATAAAACCACTACATTTAAATCTGCGGATATTAATCGAAATTATCAGCAGAAAAGTGAACTGAACAGTGAGGAAATTCTGCAACAGTTTGCCGAGCGGGTGAGTGAATATCGGGCTGTTACCGAGCAGATCAGCGAAAGTGAACTTGCCGAAAAAGTTGTGCAGATTTGCAAAAATGAAGGAGTTGAAAAGCTGGTTATACCGCCGGGCATTGAAACCGGATGGACAAAAGGGCTTTCCGGTTCCGTTACCATTCTTCGGGATGAACCGAAACCTCTTTCCAAGGAGGAACTGAATGCAAGTGATGCCATACTGACGGGTTGCTTTCTGGGTGTGGCACAGACCGGAACCATTGTTCTGAACGCCGGGCCGGGACAGGGAAGACGAGCACTCACGCTCCTGCCCGATTTTCATATCTGTGTGGTGAAACAGAAACAGATTGTTGGGATTTTTCCCGAGGCGGTCCGGAGTTTGGAAGAAACCGTTCGGGAGTCCGCCCGTCCGGTTACAATGATCTCCGGTCCATCGGCTACATCAGACATCGAACTGAACCGTGTGGAAGGCGTACATGGCCCGAGGAAATTACATGTGCTGATTGTTTCATAATTTTTCAGAGAGAAACTCTGAATTTTGTAAAATTTTTACAGTTTAGCAGAAAATAATTTCTATTAAGAACAGGCTGTCTGAGGTGTTTGGTTTATGAAAAGGTATGAAAAAGAAGAGGTTTTAAATTCACATTCCCAATATCGGTATAAGGCCTGTTTGGGCACGAAGCTGATATCCGGCAACATACAAACTGCCGATTCACCGCGATGAAATAACCCGATACACGGCTTTAATTCAAAATCCTAACTACACCAATTAGAAATTGGTCTGTATTCCAGCGCATTTCTGATCTGAAATGAGCAGACTGATGAGGGTGGGTGTTTTCCTTCGGGAAAGCACTCACTTTTTTTATTTCAGCTATTATAATTAGAAGCGCTTATTCCTTTTAAAAACTTACTTTTATGTTCTTTTGTTAAAAACATTTGAAAAAAAGTCTAAAAAAGATTTAAAAAAGCGTTATTTTTTGCATTTTAAGGAAAAATTTAGCATAAGTTAAAAGGTTAATGTTAAAAATCAGTTCATGGATGTAGCTATGTCAAAAAAGGTTCTCTACCTGATTTCAGGAGCCTTATTTATTTTTGGTGTTCTATATGTGTTCTCGGGAAAAGATCACGGGATGCTGGTATGGCAGGATAATACAGTTGAATTCAGCAGAGATATCAAACCAATCCTGAATCAGAATTGTATTGTCTGTCATGGTGGTGTGAAGCAGCTTGGAGAGTTTAGTTTGCTGTTCCCTGAGGAAGCCTATAGCCGCAATGAATCTGGTAAGTATGCCATTGTGCCAGGCAAACCAGATGAAAGTGAGCTCATTCGGTTGATCAACCATCCGAACCCGGATCTTCGTATGCCGGCTGAATCCGATCCCTTATCCGAAAGAGAAATCGATCTGCTTACACGATGGATTGAACAGGGAGCCGAATGGGGAGAACACTGGGCTTATGTTAAACCGGAACCAACGGATTCCCCAAACCTGAATTCAGATTGGGTCAATAATGAAATTGATCAATTTGTGCTCAGCAAATTAAAGGAATTTGATCTTAAACCCTCTCCTGAGGCTGATAAGGAAACACTGTTACGGCGCGTTTCCCTGGATTTGATTGGCCTCCCGCCCACTATAGATGAATTGGAAGATTTTTTAAACGATAATAGCCCTGACGCATACGAGAAGGTTGTGGATCGTTTACTGGCATCACCCCGTTTTGGTGAGCGCTGGGCTTCTATGTGGATGGACCTTGCCCGCTATGCAGATTCCAAAGGATATGAAGCCGACCGATACCGAAATATCTGGCAATACAGAGACTGGCTGATTAAGGCGTTTAATGATGACAAACCATTTGATGAGTTTACGATTGAACAACTGGCCGGAGACCTTCTGCCGGAACCAACCGATGATCAGATTATCGCCACTGCGTTTCATCGGAATACCATGAATAATGATGAAGGGGGAACCGACAATGAGGAGTACCGTGTCGCAGCTGTTATTGACCGGTTGAATACGACATGGGAGACGTGGCTGGCCACCACAATGGAGTGTGCCCAATGCCACAATCACACGTACGACCCCATTCGGAAGGAGGATTTTTACAGATCTTATGCTTACTTCAACAACACAGCCGATGCAGATACACCCAGTGAATCTCCTACACTGAAAACATTTGAAAGTGAAATTGATCAGCAGCGGCTTGAGCAGATCAGGGATTGGGTGGAAAAACAGTCAACAAACCGGAATGAAGCGTCTGAACTCGTTAAAAAGTATGTTGATTTAATTCGATTCACAGAGCCAAAAATTCACCCTCATCTGTTTGATCAGGTTGAGAAAGGTACTAATAATAATGTTTTTCTTGCTGTGGAGGCGGGCGGACATGCACGAATTGCCGATGTAAGTCTGGTTGGCAAAGACCGAATTTTTATTAAGTATCGGGCAAACCGAAGCACCGGTGAGGTTGAGGTTAGAAAAGATCACACCGATGGTGAAATGATTGCCCGTTGGGATATTCAGAGAAATCGCTGGCCGGATGATGATAATGAATACGGAGAAGATCGAACTACCGATATGATTATTTCCATACCGATAGAGCCTCAGGAAGAAAAACACGATCTCTATTTTCTGTTTAAAGATCCAACTCACAACGGATTTGTTGTGAATATTGAATGGGTTCTGTTTCACGAAGATTTGCCTGGCGCAGGTGAGCCGGGATATGAACAGATTCGGAAAGACTTTAAACGACTGTTGAATACGACCGAAGAAGTGATAGAAACTCCCGTGATGGTGGAGCTTCAGGGAAATTATACACGAATAACCCGGGTATTTGAACAGGGAAACTGGATGGTGCATGGCGATGAGGTTTCTCCGGGTGTGCCGGATGTCTTAAACCAAATGCCCGAAGATGCCCCCGCTAACAGGCTGGGATTAGCCCAATGGCTGGTAAGTGAAGAGAACCCGCTTACGGCAAGAGTCACCGTAAACCGGTTATGGGCACAGTTGTTCGGCACCGGTATAGTAGAAACTATATCCGATTTTGGTTCACAGGGGTTTGAACCTTCTCACCCCGAGCTGCTGGACTGGCTGTCGCTTCAGTTTGTACATAATCATGAATGGAGTATCAAAGAGCAGCTCAAACAGATTGTGATGTCAGCGACGTACCGGCAGGCCTCTAACGTCTCCCCGGATCTGCATGAAATGGACCCGGATAACCGGCTTTTGGCACGTGGCCCCAGAGTACGGCTTTCGGCTGAACAGATTCGTGATCAGGCGTTGCTGGTGAGTGGATTTCTAAGTGACAAAATGTATGGGCCCAGTGTGATGCCACCGCAGCCCGATGGACTCTGGCAGCAGCCATACAGCGGGGCTTTGCAATGGGAAACCAGTGAAGGAGAAGACAAATACAGAAGGGCACTCTACACATTCTGGCGGCGTACCAATCCATACCCGTCACTCGTCGCCTTTGATGCACCGGGACGTGAAGTCTGTGTATCACGCCGGATTAATACTAATACACCGATTCAGGCACTGGTCACACTGAATGATCCGGTATATGTAGAAGCAGCGCAGGGTTTGGCCGTGCGAATGATGGATGCAGACCCGGAAAATGTTGAAAATCAGTTAAAAGCAGGTTATCGCTACGCGATGTACAAGGATATCATCCCGGAAAAATTTGAAATACTAAGAATGCTGTATCTCGAATCCAGATCATATTTCGAAGAAAATGAAGCTGCAGCAGAGGAATTGACCGGAAAACAGGACCTGGAACTGGCAGTAATGACCGTAGTGGCAAATGCCATTATGAACCTGGATGAATTTTTAACAAAATCATAATTAGCCAAGATCCGAAAACACGAGGGCAAAATGAACATTTTTGATGAATTGCAATACAGGAAAATGCAAAGCCAAACCCGGCGCCACTTTATCAAACAGTGCTCCCTGGGAATGGGAGGACTCGCATTAGCGGCAATGACTGGGTGCAATCCCTTTGAAACTGCAAATGCAAGTGCAGGCAGAAATGTGAGCAGCAATAGAGATCCGTTTGCCGTCAGGCCACCCCATTTTGCTCCGAAGGCTAAACGAGTCATTTACATGCATATGGCCGGGGCTCCTTCTCAGCTTGAACTATTTGATTATAAACCGGAGCTTCACAAACTGCATGACCAGGATGCACCTCCTTCGCTGATGGAAGGAAACAGGTTTGCCTTTATTCAGGGAATACCTAAAATGATGGGGCCTCAGGCGACCTTCAAAAAACGGGGCGAATCGGGGATTATGGTGTCCGATCTTCTCCCCCATTTTTCCACGATTGTTGATGAAACGACGATTATCAAATCGATGCATACGGATGAATTCAATCACGCTCCTGCACAGCTCTTGATGTTGACTGGGCACTCCCGGATGGGCCATCCCAGCCTGGGTTCCTGGCTTTCGTACGGATTGGGCAGTGAAAATGAAAACCTGCCTGCATTTATGGTGTTGCTTTCAGGGGGACAAATGCCTGATGCCGGTAAAGGTGTCTGGGGCAGCGGGTTTATCCCGTCGGTTTATCAGGGCGTTCAATGTCGGACAGACGGAGGTGATCCTATCTTGTATGTTTCAGATCCCAATGGTATTGACCGGGAATTAAGAAAAAAAGCGATAGATGCAATCAATGAGATTAACAGAAAAGAGCATGAAACAGTAGGCGACCCTGAAACCCTGACAAGGATATCACAATATGAAATGGCTTTCCGGATGCAGGCCTCAGTGCCTAATGTAATGGATATCTATGATGAACCGGATTATATCCACGAAATGTATGGCACTGAACCGGGCAAAACATCCTTCGCAAACAACTGTCTTTTAGCAAGAAGGCTGGCAGAAAATGGAGTGAGGTTTATCCAGCTTTTTGACTGGGGATGGGACTCACACGGCACGAATGAACAGATGGCCATTGATGCAGGCTTCAGGGATAAATGCCGGGAAGTGGATCAGCCCATGACAGCTTTGATAAAAGATTTAAAACAGCGCGGTATGCTCGAAGAAACCCTCGTTGTTTGGGGCGGAGAGTTTGGCCGAACACCCATGCGGGAAAACAGAGATGGCCAGGAAATGCCCTTTAAAGGAAGAGACCATCATACCGAAGCCTTTACCATATGGATGGCAGGCGGAGGGGTAAAAACCGGATTTTCATACGGTGAAACTGATGAGATCGGATTTTCCGGGATCAAAGACCGTGTTCACATTCACGATCTGCAAGCTACCATTCTGCACCAAATGGGCCTTCACCATGAAGAGCTAACTTATTTGCATCAGGGCAGGGATTTTCGTCTGACCGACGTACATGGCCATGTTGTTCATGATATTCTTGCCTGACAACATGAAAAAATTACGCAAGTACTTTTTGATAAGATATGGAGGCCCCGCTGGAAAATGGCAGGCGCTTGTGAATACATGAAATGTCTTTGTCTGATGATGTATTAATTCAGCTATGGGAATGGCCACGGCCGATCTCAACAACAACGGAACTCACGATCTGATTATCAACAGGTTCAATTCGGAAGCAGTGATTTATGAAAACACTACCAAGAAATCGCGTATTGCTGTTAGGTTGAACGGAAAAGCACCAAATACCAGCGGTATCGGAGCAAAAGTGGAGTTGATAGGCGGGCCGGCAAAACAATCAAAAGAGATGGGAGCGGGCGGGATCTACCTATCCGGCTCTCAAAATCAAATCGTATTTGCAGCCGATGAAAACCAAGAAAATCATACAATTGTTGTAACCTGGCGGAAAGGTACGCAAAGCCGCATTGAGAACGTACAGGCTAACCGGATCTATGAAATTGACGAGGCAGCGACAGCCCTCGAAACAGGTGGAAAAGATCCGAATCCGGAAGCTGCACCCCCGATGTTTGAAGATATTTCCGGAGTGATTGCCCACAGCCACCATGAAAGTGAATATGATGATTTTCAACGTGTGTAGCCACTTCTTCCAAAAAGCCTGAGCCGACAGGGTCCGGGAGTTGCATGGATCGACCTGAACTGGAAAGCTGTCGGCGTTTGAAAACCTGGGCGAGGATCAGTTTGAGCCGTTTTCAATTGCCGGAATTAACGGCGAAGTTCCAGGCGATCAGGTTTCCGTGGCAGGCTGGTATGAAGAAAGCGGGACCCGGATTGTGATTGGCAGCTCCAACTATGAACAGGGGAATCCAAATGTGGCTTCCGCATATATCCACACAGTAGAAAATGGCCAGACGGTTCGATTCAGAAAACAGAAGCCGATAAAAGGATGGAGTATTCTATCTCCTTCATCAATAAAGAGTAATCAGAAAATTTTACAAAACAGAGGCATTAATTTACCTCAAAGGTTTGATTCCCATCAAATTAAATAGTTTTTTCAAATGGATGATTTCGATCTGTTCTAATATTTCAATTCAAAAAATGTCGTATGCAGCAACTTAAACCATCTTTTTTCAGGACGTTTCTACTTTTGATTTCTGGGTGCATACTAGCCATGGCCTGTTCACCGGATAACGAACCCGACCTTCCGCCTCAGGTGCTGATTATTGGCGGACACGACCACCACGATTTTGACCGCTGGTTCAATGAAGCAGACTCCACAACGATTGCAGAGACCGGCGCTTTTGTTACCTACACCGATGATCCCGATGCGATCTTTCCGCAGCTACTCCATCTGGATATTCTCTACCTGAGCAATAATCAGCCCCTGCCCGATCCCGAACTGCAGAGTGCGATTCACGATTTTGTAAGAGAAGGCAACGGGCTGATGGTGGTACATGCGGCCGGCTGGTATATCTGGCAGGATGACTGGCCCGAATATTACCGCGATTTCATCGGTGGGGGAACCCGCAGCCACCCGCCGCTGGGTGAGTTTGAAGTTTACCTTACCGATGAAAATCATCCCCTTGCTGAAGGTGTTCCCTCAAGGTTTACAATTGTGGATGAACTCTACCGGTTTGAAAGAGACGAGGATGCCACAGATATGCACATCATCGCCAAAGGAATTGAAGAAGAGACCGGCGAGGAATATCCGGTTGTCTGGACCACTCAATACGGCGAGGGACGAATTGTAAACATCACCCTGGGGCACGACGGCGACTCCCACGAACATGAAGCCTATAAAACCCTGCTTCGAAACAGCATTGAGTGGCTCAGCAACTGAACTTTTTTTTTAACAAAGACCTCCAGGATTTTAAAAACCCTGGAGATTTCTCAACACACGTTAACCAAAAATCACCGATTATGTCTGAATATAAAGGCCGATTTTTTACCCAAAACTCCCTCCCCACCGACAAGTTGGAACGAGGAGATCACAAATGGATTTCCCGTCCTGATCTTACCGGAAGCGACGATCTGATGGTGGTACAGGTGGATATGCCAGCGGGACAGGGCCACTCCTTTCACAAGCACCCGACAATGGACGAAGTTATATATGTGATTTCCGGCACGGCCGAACAGTGGATCGAAAAAGAATCGAAAACACTGCAGGCCGGTGATTCTGTTTTTATCCCGAAAGATATGGTTCACGCCACCTTTAACGAGAGCAATGAGCCGGTCTCATTTTTAGCGATCCTCTCCCCTGCCACGGACTATGAAAACGCAACCGTGGACGTGTTTGAGGAAGAGCCATGGAAGGGTTTAAAGTAAAATCAGAAAAAAAATACCCCCACTCATGAAAAAAACTGTCCTGCTCGTTGGTACATTTGACACCAAGGGATCCGAATTCGGTTTTATCCGCGACCTGATTGAAGAACGCGGACTCAACACTCTTTTAATGGACACCGGTATTCTGGGCGAACCGGCCATCGAGCCGGATATAACTGCGGATGAAGTGGCCCGTGCAGGCGGAAGCNCTCTTGCACAGCTTCGTGAACAGGGCGACCGCGGGGCCGGTGTGGATGTGATGATNCGGGGAGTGCAAANNCTGGTCCGAAAACTATTTGATGANGGCCGCTTTGATGCCATGCTGAGCCTGGGAGGCGGAGCCGGTACCAATATCGGGACTGCGGGAATGCGCGAACTGCCCGTTGGCGTACCAAAAGTGATGGTTTCCACACTTGCCTCGGGAGACGTTAGTTCGTTTGTGGATGTCAAAGATATCACGATGATGTACTCAGTGGTAGACATTGCCGGGCTAAACCGTCTCTCTCGCCGAATTCTTGCCAATGCGGCCGGGGCTATTTGCGGGATGGTGGAAACCGAACTGCCGAAGAGGGATGAAAAACCGCTGATTGCTGCTACAATGTTTGGGGTAACCACACCGTGCGTTACCCGGTTCAGGGAGTTGATGGACCAGGCAGGCTATGAAACAGTCGTGTTCCATGCAACAGGATCGGGAGGCCGGGCGATGGAAGGGCTGATCCGGGATGGATATTTTACGGCTGTGGCCGATCTGACAACAACCGAGTGGTGCGACGAGGTAGCAGGAGGAGTTCTCTCGGCCGGGCCGAACCGGATGGAGGCCGCCGCAGAGACCGGGATTCCGCAGGTTGTCTCATGCGGCGCACTCGATATGGTCAATTTTAATGCCATGGATACGGTGCCTGAACGATATAAAAAACGCAATCTATATAAACACAATCCTACAGTAACACTGATGCGCACCACAGTTGAGGAGTGCAAAGAAATTGCGATACGAATGGCTGAAAAACTAAACCGTGCCAAAGGCCCGGTGGTACTATTACTGCCCCTGAACGGCGTAAGTATGATGGATCGCGACGGACAGCCATTTTACGATCCCGAAGCCGACCAGGCTCTGTTTGATTCTCTGAGGGAAAGTATAGCACCAAATGTACGCCTGATTGAACTCGATCTGAATATTAACAACCCAGAATTTGCCAAAGCCGCAGCTGATGAGTTGTTGGGAATAATGGGTTCGGGAAAATGACAATTTCCGGAATTTTTTATTTGTGATTTGGTGCCGGAAATTTTAAAAAGACAGGTCCATAAATTATGATCGATTTATCCATTAAACAATTAACGATTAACCAATAAACCATTTAAAATGCCATTTATTAAATACGAGGAGTGCCTGAACCGTTTGAATGCCCAGGTGAAAGAGAAAAAGCCGATCATCGGAGCTGGTGCGGGTACCGGAATATCAGCTAAATTTGCCGAACGCGGCGGAGTGGATATCATCATCATTTATAACTCCGGGCGCTACCGTATGGCAGGCCGTGGAAGTGTAGCCGGACTCATGCCTTACGGTGATGCCAACGCCATTGTAATGGATATGGCCGGTGAAGTGCTGCCGGTTGTGAAAGATACCCCGGTTCTGGCCGGTGTGTGCGGAACCGACCCGTTTCGTCTGATGCCCGTTTTTCTGAAGCAGCTCAAAGAGATGGGCTTCGACGGGGTGCAGAACTTTCCGACCGTGGGAGTCATTGACGGCAACTTTCGCCAAATCCTGGAAGAGACCGGAATGAGCTACGACCTGGAAGTAGAGATGATCCGGCAGGCCCACGAACTGAAGATGCTGACCTGTCCCTATGTTTTCGACGAAGAGCAGGCGGTAAAAATGACTGAAGCCGGTGCCGATATTATCGTTGCTCATATGAATACAACCACGAAAGGATCCATTGGAGTGAGTGAAGACGTAGCGCCAACACTGGAAGAATCCGCTAAACGAATACAGGCCATTCACGATACAGCAAAAGCCATCCGTGAAGATGTGATCGTTCTGTGTCACGGCGGACCTGTAGCAGAGCCAGAAGATGCCCGGTACATTTTTGAGAATACCGAAGGTGTAGCTGGATTTTTTGGTGCCTCCAGTATCGAACGTCTGGCCACTGAGAAGGCCATCGAAGCACAGGCACGGTCGTTTAAAGAGCTCAAGCTTTAATCTACCCGTAACAAACAACAAAACCCACAGGGGGTTTTTAAATCCCTGGTATGTGATGCAAAACTGAAGCCCTCTGAACCCATGACCAATCCATTGAAATCACTCTCCTTGATTACCGCACTAACCTATATTTTGTTTATGTTGGTGATTTCCAGTTGCTCTGAAGAACAAACAGCAGAGTACTCCGAAAAACCTCAACTTAAGGTGCTTTTTCTGGGCGATGACCGCGGCCACGAACCGAGTGTGCGACTGCGTGATGTGGGGCGGCCGATGCTGGATCGCGGTATTCACCTCTACTACACCAGTGACCTGAATGATATCAATCCCGAAAACCTGGCAAAGTTTGATGTGGTGCTCCTCTACGCAAACTATCATGAGCCGCATTATCCTGAAACCTCTGCGGATGTAGAAAACGCCCTGGTCGGCTACGTTGAAAACGGTGGCGGATTTGTAGGCCTTCACTCGGCGTCGGGTAATTTCAGGGATTCGGAGCGGTTCATCGACATGCTGGGAGGAGAGTTTGAATCTCACGGAGAGGGGACTTTTTCTACCCGCATTGCCGAACCGGAACACGAAATCATGGCCGGTTTTGAGGGTTTCGAAAGCTGGGATGAAACCTACGTCCACCAGAATCACAACGAAGAAAACCGGACGGTGCTCAGCTACAGGGAGGACGAGCCGTACACCTGGATCAGAAATCACGGAGATGGGCGGGTTTTTTATACGGCGTGGGGCCACGACGAAAGGACCTGGCAAAACCCTGGCTTTCACGATCTAATGGAGAGGGGTATTCGCTGGGCAGCCGGTCAGGATGTGCAGGCCAAAATTGCCGAACGCGAAATCGGAAATCCGTTTGAGTACACTGTGCTGGATGTCCCCTTTCCCCCTCCCCACTACAAAAGGCTGGAATATGAGGAGGAAGTTGGCCCGATGGATCGCGGAGCTAACAATCCGCGCTATTACCGCAAGCAGCTTCCGGTTGATGCTGTCACCGCCAAAGAGCGGATGATTGTTCCGCCGGGATTCCGTGTGGAACTATTTGCCGCAGAGCCGGATATTGTCAATCCCATCTCGATGAACTGGGATGAACAGGGCCGCCTCTGGGTGATCGAATCGATTGAATACCCCTACCCCCGGGATTTCTGGCCAGATGGAGGCGGCAAGGACCGCATCCTCATTCTGGAAGATACAAACGGAGACGGGCGTGCCGATGAATTTACTGTTTTTGCGGACGACCTGAACATCCCGACAAGCCTTGCATTCTCTAACGGCGGCATTATAGTTCACCAGGCACCCGAAACCCTCTTTCTGAAAGATACCACAGGCGACGGCAAAGCCGACTACCGTGAAGTGCTGTTTGAAGGATGGCAGCAGTGGGACACCCATGCCGGGCCAAACAACATGCACTACGGTCTGGATAACCAGATCTGGGGTGTGCTTGGTTATGCAGGTATGGATGGAACTGTTGGCGGAGAGCATCATGAATTCAGGATGGGCGTGTACCGGTTCAAACCGGATGGATCGAATCTGGAATTTTTACGGAGAACGAACAACAACACCTGGGGGCTTGGTTTCAATGAGCAGGGAGAGGCGTTCATCTCAACGGCAAACGGCAATCCCAGCACCCATTTTCAGTTTCCCCGCCGCCTTTACGATAATTTGTCGGGCCTGGATGATTCTGTTACCGACCGGCTCACAGATACGGCTCGCATCATTACGCTCACCAACCTGTTTCGGCAGGTTGACTGGGTTGGTGCGTTTACATCGGCCGCAGGGCATGCCCTCTACACCGCCCGTACCTACCCGCAGGAGTACTGGAACCGGATTGCCTTTGTAACGGATCCCACGGTTCAGCTTGTAGCCGAATTGATCCTGGAAGAGAATGGTTCAGGCTATCGGGCTGAACACCCCCGGAATTTGATTGCCAGCGACGATGAATGGTTCAGTCCGGTACAGGCAGAGGTGGGACCGGACGGGCATATTTGGATTGCCGACTGGTACAACTACATCATCCAGCACAATGCCGAAAGCGATCGCCAGGAGCCTACGCCGGGCAACGCTTATGCCAACCCGCTGCGCGACCGGGAGCACGGCCGCATCTATCGGATTGTGTACGAAGGAGCCGATCGAGCTGAAAATCTTACACTGGCAAATGCTTCATCTGAAAAACTGGTGAGCACACTTGTCCATGAAAATATGCTTTGGCGCAAGCATGCTCAGCGGTTACTTGTGGAGCGCGGAGAGGCGGATGTGGTTCCTTCGCTTATCCAGCTGGTGAGAGACCGCTCCGAAGATGAAACCGGTGTTAATGTGGGAGCTATTCACGCACTCTGGACGCTGCATGGCCTTGGAGAATTGGGCCAGGCCTCCGGTGATGCGTTTGATGCCGCAGTAGAAGCCTTACAGCATCCGTCGGCATCGGTTCGAATGAATGCCGTTCAGGTGCTTCCCAAAGCAGAGGAGTCGGTGACTGCTCTTCTTGAATATTGTCTGCCCGATGATGAGAATATGAAAGTCAGGCTGAAAACACTCATCGCCTTTGCTGATATGCCGGAAAACAATGATGCGGGTGG
>SL_3KL_010_SEDDRAFT_10001004_pt1 | contig 25020 bp, 24 predicted proteins | sample SodLakKL_010_SED_2_FD_10381 | JGI IMG/M metagenome (IMG submission 10381) | reverse complement strand
CATATGCATTTGTTCCATCGGAACAATTCGTGATGGAATTCCGCCTGGTGCCCCGGATTACGAAACATTCCGCTGAGCAACGAGGGGGTGAGAGAATAAGTGAATGAGAGAGTGGGAGAGTGGGAGAGTGGGAGAGTGGGAGAGTGGGAGAGTGGGAGAAACGGCGCAATATCTTGTTCAGGGCACGAACAAAATCCCGGCAGGGATGACAGGATGTAGCCAATTTTAATGCAGGAGGTCAGGAAAATCTGTCTGCAAGGCGGTTGATGAGATACCCGCTTTCTTTGAGTGCCTGGATGGCAAATGTTCCGAAAAAATCGGTTACTTCTTCAAATTCCCTGATGAAACCTTCTTTATCATCGGATTTGACCATTTCGGCAAGCTGCTGATGATGTTCGAAAAATTTGAGCAGTAACTTGCGCCTCTCTTCATTTGCAAATACAATATCTGCATACAATTCAGCGTCCTGGGCAAAAATCCGGCCAGTCATCATCAGTTCAGCTCTGTATATGGGACTCGAATAATCGAGGATATCTTCAGGTTTCAGGTCATATTCTTTCATAAACGATCCGTGNAGCAGGGCGATGAAGTGCCTGAGTCCCTGCACAAGGTGCATGACATGGTCGTGTTTCTCCGGCTCTGCTTCNATNATNCGCATTCCCCACAACCTGCATTGTTCCACAAACCATGCNGAGGCTTCTGGNTTACGGCCGGGACAGACAACCATTAACTGCTTGGAAAGATTCGGAACATCCGGGCCGTGCATGGGGTGTAAACCGAGTACCGGCCCGGGATGATATTCCAGCATGGCATTAAGCGGTTTCGTTTTGTTACTGGTAAAATCAGCCAGTATCGTATTGGGTTTTAATTTAACAGAAAGCCGTTTAATTACACTTTCAGTGACATTGATGGGAACTGTCACAATAACCAGGTCAAGATCCGGAATCATACTGTCCAGCTCATACCAATTTCCTTTGTCGATACTATAAGTGTGATGATTGGAGCGGTCAGCAATGGATTTGTACAGGCGTCCCATACCACCTTCTCCACCAATAAACAGAATATGTTTAGGCTCTTCTGTTGACCTGGGGAAAGTCTGGTTGGATTGACTTGCTCTTGAGGACGACATAATCATTCTGAGAAAATCCTCTGCCCAATCAGGGTCGAGTCCGCGGGATTCTGCTTTATTTCTGAAAGCCCTGGTTTTTTCCAGTTCACGTGCAGCGACAAAGATCGGAAGCTGACTCTTGATTTTTTTCCTGACGACGTCTCTTGCTACCTGGTTCCTTTCTTTGAGCAGGTCCAAAATTTTTTCATCGATTTCATCAATTTTTTCGCGCTGTGATTTTAACTGATCCTGGTTTTTCATGTTATTGTTATCCATTTCTGTTACCTGACCCGACAAAAGTATCCCTATAATGGGAAAAATGTGTATTGAAGTATGAAAAAAATTCGTTTTTGTTTTTGTTGAGCAACATTCTGCATATTTTTAAACTTATGTCCAAATTTAATTTACAATCTCCATGGCCTCCGGCTGGTGACCAGCCCAAGGCAATCGAGGAACTTACAGAAGGTATTGAGGCAGGAGATAAATTCCAGACGCTTCTCGGAATAACAGGCTCTGGTAAAACACGGACAGTGGCAGGCGTGATAGAGAATGTTCAGAAGCCGACACTGGTCATGAGCCACAATAAAACCCTTGCAGCCCAGCTATACAGGGAGTTGAGTGATTTTTTCCCTGAAAACAGGGTAGAGTTTTTCATTTCCTATTACGATTACTATCAGCCAGAGGCATACATCTCAAGCCAGGATAAATACATTGAGAAAGATCTCTCGATAAATGAAGAAATACAGCGTCTTCGGTTGAGGGCAACCAGTTCACTATTATCTGGGAAGCGGGATGTGATTATTGTTTCATCGGTAAGTTGTATTTATGGTATAGGTTCTCCATCTGAGTATGAGAAACTGATTATCCGGATGGAAACCGGAATAGAGATACCGCGTAATAAGCTTTTATATGATTTGGTGGATCTGCATTACCGGAGAGACGATTTTGAATTCAAGCGCGGATCATTCCGGGTAAGGGGTGATGTGGTTGATTTGTTTCCGGCATATTCGGACGAAGCACTGAGGATAACATTTTGGGGAGATGAAATAGAGATGATGGAACTTTTTGATCCTGATACCGGCAATGTGATTGAAGAAATTCAGCAATTTATGGTTTATCCGGCATCTCATTATGTAACAACGAAGGTTCGTCTTGAAGAAGCGATCAGCCAGATCAGGGATGAGATGCACTGGAGGGTTGATATCTTGCAGGAAGAGGAAAAGTTTCTTGAAGCAAAAAGGCTGGAGCAGCGTACACTTTTTGATATCGAGATGATGCAGGAAATAGGCTATTGCTCTGGAATCGAAAATTATTCACGCTATCTGAGCCAGCGGAAACCCGGTGAGAGGCCATATTGTTTGATCGATTATTTTCCGGATGATTTTCTGATGGTTGTGGATGAAAGCCATCAGACAGTTCCGCAGGTTGGTGCAATGTACGGAGGTGACCGTTCGCGTAAAGTGGAATTGGTTGAACACGGGTTTCGGCTCCCTTCGGCCCTTGATAACCGCCCTTTGACATTTGAAGAATGGGAGTCAATGATCAATCAGTGCATATTTGTGAGCGCAACGCCTTCGGATTATGAACTTGAAAAATCAGGCGGGGTTTTTGTAGAGCAGATCATCAGGCCAACAGGTTTAATGGAACCTGAAGTTGAGGTCAGGCCGCTTGATAATCAGGTGGATGACCTGATTGATGAAATTCAAAAACGGGTGAGTAAAAATGAACGTGTCCTCTGTATTACTCTCACGAAACGTTTAAGTGAAGAGCTTAGTGAATATTTAAAGAACCTGGGAATCAGTGCGGCTTATATGCATAGTGAGCTGGATGCCTTGCAAAGAATCGAAGTTCTGTACAAGTTTCGCCGTGGTGATTTTAATGTGTTGGTGGGGATAAACCTGCTCAGGGAAGGTATTGATATACCGGAATTGAGCCTTGTGGCAATACTTGATGCCGACAAGGAAGGCTTCTTAAGGTCTGAGACATCGCTTTTTCAGATCGTCGGCCGGGCTGCCAGGAATGTGGAAGGGAAAGCGATCTTGTATGCAAATAAGATGACAAAGAGTATTCAAAAAGTTCTACATGAGACGAATCGGCGGCGAGAACTACAGCGTGCATATAATGAAAAGCATGGTATTGAACCTGCAACCGTTAAAAAAGAGTTAAAGCCATTGGTTGATCCGTCTCTGATCTCAACACGGGGATTTGACCTTGAAGGAGAAACGGATCAGGATGATTATCTTGAAGTTGTAAAAGTGGCGGAAGAAGGAGTTGTATACCAGGCAAATCCGGCCATGAAAGAAGTAACATTTGAAAGCAAGGAAAAATTTATCGAATATCTGCGAGATTCTATGTTGCAAGCTGCCAGGAATATGGAGTTTGAAGAAGCAGCACGGATTCGTGATCAAATAGCAAAATTAGAAGAGGAACTCTGAGGAACCATAATAACAATGGGAACACTTAAATTTATTAAAAACTTTATTAAAGACCGTGATGTCGCATCAATTACACCAACATCGAACAGGTGTGTGGTTAAGGTGTGCAATCACATAGATTTTACAAAAGATATTATCATTGTTGAGTATGGCCCTGGTGATGGTGTTTTCTCAAGATATTTGTTGAATAAAATGACTCCAGGTTCCCGGCTGATCATGATTGAAGCGAACGAAGATTTTGTAAGGCACCTGAAAGAAACTATCAATGATTCCCGGGCTATGGTCCACAATGTTCTTGCAGGGGATGTACTGGATGTTCTTGCCCCTGAGGATATCGGCAATGTAGATTATGTATTATCGGGGATACCTTTTTCCTTTTTAAAACCTGTCAGGAAAATGAAAGTACTTGAATCAACCAAAACACTGCTCAAAACTGGTGGAAAGTTCCTTGCATATCAAACAAGTGGCCATCTTAAAAAACCGCTGATGAGAGTTTTTGGAAACCTTGAAACTGAAAGAGAGATTTTGAATATACCGCCTTACCTGATCTATGAGGTTGAGAAGAACGGAGCCTGAGTTAATAAATTTTGATTAAATCATATATTTAAATTTTCATTTTATTGAATTTTGTAAAATGTTTTTAACATAAAGGTTTTAGTGAAAATATATGTACTAATTTAAATTTTAAGGAACATAAAGGATTGTGTGCCGGTTATAATTAATAGTTAAATCATAAATAAATAACGGAGTACACAAATGAAGGTTTTGAATAATATCCTGCTCGCTGGTATTTTTGTAATTGCATCAACATTCTCTTTGGGTGTCCTCAATGCAGATGCCCAGGACATGGCTGGTAATGATGTTGTCACAGTTGTGAATGCAAGTGATGACCATACAGTTTTCGCTGAGTTGATAGAAGAGGCGCAATTGGGTGAAACACTCAGATCACAGGGGCCATTCACTGTATTGGCACCAAATGATGATGCATTCGGAGAAATGGGTGAGCAGCTTGAAGACCTGAGACAAAACCCTCAACAGCTACAGAATGTACTGATCAATCATCTGTTCCAGGGAGAGGCTTCTTCTGATGAAGTAGAGACCAATTTTGGAATTGAAGTTGAAGATGGTGACATCGGTGCTGACAATGGTGTTGTTCACAGTATTGATCAGGTACTTATCGATTAATAAAGATAAATAAAACATATCGCCGTTTTTTGAGCAGCGATAGATGCCCTCCTGTAATCCAGGGGGGTATTTTTATGAATGAACAAAATTAACTAAATAACTATTTTAGCGGCAATTGTTTTAATATCGGCTGATATGGGTTTATTTTAAACATTATGGTTGATCCTTCAGGGAAAATCATTCCTCCGGAACACCTGCTTTCCGGTTATGCCAGGGGTATTTTCCCTATGAGTGAATCCAGAAAAGACACCGGTTTTCACTGGTACACTGCTGCCAGAAGAGGCATCATTCCAATCGATGAGTTCAGGGTATCCGGAAATGTGAAACGAATAATCAGGCAGGAGAGATATCGGCCGGAAATTAATAAACGGTTTCGGAATGTGATGATTAAGTGCGCCAGCAGAAACACAACCTGGATTTCGGATTTGATTATAGACTCGTATGAACTGCTTCATGAAATGGGTTATGCACATTCGGTAGAAATGATAAACAGGGATGGCGGCCTGGCCGGCGGTTTGTATGGAGTTGCGATTGGCAGTGCTTTTTTTGGGGAATCGATGTTCAAAAAAGAGAAAGAAGCCGATAAAGTTGCATTATGGCATTGCCACCGGATTCTGCAAAATAATGGATTTGAACTCTGGGATACTCAATATTATACTGAACACCTTTCCCAATTCGGGTGTATTGAAATTTCTAATAATGAGTATATGGAGCGACTTCAGAAAGCACTCAGGAAAGAGGCCGTTTTTGAGCTCTAAANTTGTTTGATGCACTGCGAATTTTTAATCAGCCTTGCTCACAACCTATTTTCTTGGTGAGAAGCTCAGGTTTAATCCCTNGCCATCAACATTTTAATGAACTCTTCACGAATTTCAGGGCTTGAGTCCCTGAAGTAGTGAAATGTTACATGTTCCTTGGGCTGGTCCATATCAACCCTGATACCCCACAGTGGTGTCATAGATACAGGGAGCATGGAGTACCTGGCGTCTCCGAGTACATCGGATTTGTGGGGATGCTGAATGAGATATCCCTCCGATAACCGGTCAAACCGCATGATATCATAATATTGTATACTCGCCATGTAATCGTCATATTTCTCTTCCGGGAAAACCCTTTCAGCAGACTCGCCCGGATAGATTTTCGGCCCTTCGAAAAACCGTAAACGTATGCCATCCGTATAGAAGGTATCAGCATGCTCATAAGTATTGCGCCATAGCAACAGGTTGCCAATAGTTGGTTTTACATCCATCTTTTCAACCTGATGGCCACGTACCTGTGTGATTTCAAGTGCTGCTGCAGTTGCCCGTTCCCGTTGAATCAATCCGAAAGTGAGATAAATGACAATCCACATCCATGAAATCCAGATATATGGCTTGTGGCGAAAGTAAAGAGCCCCAAATAGGATTAATGCAATTAAAACTGTAAAAATTGGATCAACAACAGATATCATATTCCAGGCAAAACGGGTATCCGTAAATGGCCACAAAAGCATGGTACCATAACTGGTAAAAGTATCCAGAATACCGGCAGTAGCATAGGAGATAAGACTGAAGAGGTATAGTTTACCAAAAGAAAAATACCGGCGCATGATCCACCAGAGTAAACCTGATGCGATCAAAGCACCCACTGGAATAAAAATTAATGAGTGAGTAAAATGCCGGTGTATCTCAATGTTGAATAATGGGTCAGATGGCAGGTGTATAAAATAGTCCAGATCAGCCAGCATTGCCGAAATGAAACCGGTAAATGCTGCCGGACGCATGTTTTTTTTATCTGCAAGGGATTGAGCCGCCGCTGATCCAACGAGGCCATGAGTTATTGGATCCATAACAGGCAAATTACCAATTCTGTCGAACTAATGTCCAATCAGATAAAGAATTCAAAGCTTAAAACCTTGCTTCCCGGATACGTTCCAGTGCCTGCTCCCTGGTAATTGTTCCCCGTTCAAATTGATCACTCACGCTTTTGGGGATTGACAGATTTATTTTATGCGGCAAATCCATGTTACCGATTTCCGGTATATGAATTGAAATCAAAATGGATTGATTTGAATGGAGAGAAAGAGTCCGCCCGTAATCGATCATCAGCTCTTTAATCATCTGGATGTTGCGCTCCAGTGACTCAAGGACGGCGTTGGGATCCTGGGAAAGCTCGCGCTGACGCTCAATCTCCAGCCTGTAATTTCTTTGTTGATCTAATGCCCGTTCCATTGCACTATTCCGTTTTTCCATGATTTCAGGCATTTGTTCTTGTAACCGGCTTCTGGCTTCTTCAATTTTTTCCCTTGCAGTTTCAAGTTCATTGCGAAGATTTTCCCTTTCTTCTTCTGAAAAAAGATCAGAATTAAATTGAAAACTCAGGCTATCCAAATCAATATGGAATTCATTTTGATCAAGGCTGAAAAAGTTCATTGAATCAGACAGATCAATGTCAAAAGGACGGATAGAAATATTGTCAATGACATTGCCGATGTAAAAAGCCGGAGATCTTGAAAAGTCTATCCGGTAAATGACACCAAAATCACCCAGGTACAGATAGGCAGGTTTCCTGTTCAGCCTGAATAATTCATTTTGTGCCTGTCTCAGTTCCGTTTCAAGAATATTTCCAAAGATAGTCAGGTCCGTCCGGCTATGATCTTCCGGTGAGATAGTTTCTGTTACAATTCGTGATTCAAATTCACTGGATTCAATATTTCCGGAGCGAAGTGCATCGAGGTCAGACTTTGAAACGGACATCGCGATTACAGGGATCACACTGTCCGGATCATCCTCAGTATGAGCCTGGCTCCGCCGGCTTTGCAGGTGATTTACCTCAATTCTGCCGGTCCTGAACCTGATTTGACTATCGTTATATAACTCAGATCCATACACGACTGTAATTCTGTGATCACGACTTAATTGACCGACAGACGGGGCATAATTCGTCAAAAATTCAGTAATCCGGGCTTTGACAGATTCATCACTAATTTTACTGTCACTGCCGTCAAGCTTGTTTGCAAAAGCCAATGCACTGTTTGCCGGCACATCTGTAACTGTCCAGTTAATAAATCTATACCTGGATTTGATCACATCCGGTATGGAAAAGATGATACCATATCCATCTATGTAATCCCCTTTTATATGATCAGATGCAGCAGTTCCGCCTCCTATTGAAAAGCCCGGAATGTTAATTGAAAAATGTTGTTGATTATCCACACGGAAAAGTTCTCCAAGGCTTTGTTCCATAATTCTGATATCTCTGTTCATTCGCTCTGTGTCGATTTCTTGTGCTCTTATTTGGTCAAATACCGGAATTACCAGTAGGAGTGCTAAAAGTATAATTGCAAATTGTTTCATGGTTGTATATACAATATGATTAAAATTACTGTTGAATATTTTGCAAGAGTTCACTCAGAGTTTCGTTTGTCTGAATGTACCGGGTCTTCCAGCGGAATATTTTGAATCATACTCCTGGTTTCACGCAGTTCATTTAACTCTTCAAGCAAATGCGGATGGTTATCAAGAAAAGTTTCCATTTCAATATGTTGCTCATTATCCAGTTCTCCATAGAGATAATCCATAAATAGTGAGCGTGCTTTTTGCATCAATGAACCGAGCTCACTTTTTTCAAGAGTGACATCCGGAGTTAAAGTTGTTGCCAATTCAGAACTTTCAATCCAGGTTTCAAGCGGACTTGTTTTTCTTCTGTCATTAATCCTGGCCTGGTCGATACAAATATGCGTTGCAATCCGGTAGATCCAGGATGAAAATTTTTCAGCATCGTTCAATAAATCGAGCTTTTGATAAGCCTTGATAAATGTTTTCTGAGTGATATCATCAGCTTCTGTCGGATTCCCATAATACCTGTATGCAAAACGGTAAATGGGTTTATGCCAGCGATTCACCAGTAAATTAAATGCATCACTGTTTCCATTCCGAAACTGTTCTATTAAAGTTGCATCATTCATAGAATTCAGGTCATCAGGCACAATCAAAAAGGATTACAATTCAAAAAAGTTGGTCAACTCTAATACTGTTTGGCCAATATTATCCCGGCGCTTTAACAATATTGAGTAAATCTGTTTTGATATATGACGTGATATGTCTGCGAATAGTTGTAGATGTGTATCAAAAATTTTTGATCCTGGAAAAGCCATAGGCCTTCGTAGTGGGAAAAAGATTGGGACTGAACACATAACGTGTTAATAGTCTACAAGTGACAGATATGGAAAAGTATCCAACCCTTCACTTGACACCCCTCCCGGCTAAAGCCGTACTCCCCTCAAGTGGAGAGTATTCGCGTCACCTCCTCAATGCCACTGGGAATCAGGAAGTTAACTTCAATGTCACCTATATGAACCTTCGCGCCACAGTGCCTTTTATGCCCCGAAGTTATTCGGTTCCGGGTTCATAAAAGGGAACTGCAGCTGCTCTCCGGCCGGAGATTCGGTTAAATTGAGGGCGGACAAAGTAATTCCCAGCAAGCGTACTTCCCTGGAACCTGCTTCGGTTTCATCCAAAAGTTTGATGACAGTATCTGCGATTTCAACCGGGTCATTAATGAAATGCTGAAGGGTGATGCTTCTTGTGACGGTTTCAAAATCTTTATATCGTACTTTTAACGTTATCGTCTTCCCTGCAGCATTTAACGACTTCATGCTTAGGGCAACCTTTTCAGCCAGCTCTCTTAGAAAATCCTCTATCCAGATTAGATCTGATATATCTTCAGTAAAGGTTCGTTCTTTTCCTATTGATTTACGAATGCGATGAGATTTAACTTCCCTTGAATCAAGCCCTCTGACGATTCTGTAATAGTGATGTCCTGATTTGCCGAACTGTTTGACAAGGTCGATTTCATCCCATTCTTTTAAATCCTTTCCATTGTAAATACCGAGAGATTGCATTCTGTTTCTGGTTGCTTTGCCAACCCCGTAAAAGTCACCAATATCCAGTTTTTCAAGGAATTCAGTGGCTTCGTCAGGAGTGATTAAAAACAGGCCATCCGGTTTATCCATATCAGAGGCAATTTTTGCCAGAAACTTATTGTAAGAGATACCTGCTGAAGCTGTTAATCCGGTTTCCTGCCTGATTCTTTTTTTTAATTCACGGGCAATTAATGTTGCTGAAGGATTATCTTTGTGATTTTGGGTTACATCAAGATACGCTTCGTCAAGTGAAAGTGGTTCGACAAGTGAGGTGTATTCCATGAATATCTCTCTAATTTGCCTGGAAACATCCTTGTACACATCAAATCTTGGTTTGAGAAAAATGGTATCCGGACAAAGTTGAAATGCACGGGCAGCAGGCATGGCAGAATGAATGCCAAACTTTCGGGCCTCATAACTTGCAGCAGCAACTACTCCTCTTCCCTGTGGAGAACCTCCGACAACTACCGGCTTATTTCTGTATTCAGGAGAGTCACGCTGCTCAACAGAAGCAAAAAAAGCATCCATATCGATATGGATGATTTTACGAAATGAATGAATTTTGATATCTGACATTCAAAAATTCCTGGTTTAAAAGAGCATTCAATGCCAAATTTCTTTAACTTTAAGGCCAAAATGAAACTGACAGTTGAGAAATTTTTTTATAAATGGAAGAATTAAACGGTGTAACAATATATTGGCTGATTTCTATAGGGTTATTAATCGGCTATTTCATGGAATTGATTTTAGGTAAACGTGGAATGAGCCTGACAGGCAACTTAATAGGTGGAGTGATTGGTTCGTTGGTAATCGGTATTGTTGCAATACATTTAAATTTATTCGGCGCACTGGCTTACGCTTCAATCGGGGCCGTTGCATTTCTTTTTCTTTGCAATGTTTTTAATATCCATCCAGAACACCGTGAAGACACCAAAATTGCATAGATTAGAAAATAACAGGGATTGACCTGAAGCAGGTGGCGTGTGCTTTACAAGCTTATTAATTTCAATAAAAATTATTGCTCAGATACAGATTGCCATATATAATCTGAAATTTTAAAACCTATACCGTTTGATTGATGCTTCCTCCTGTCCGGGGCTACATTGTTTGGTTATTACTATCAAAGAGGGACAGAAAAACTGTAAAAGACTGGCAATATCAATTAAGAAAAAAATTCCGGTCTCATGAATTTGAACCTCACCTGACACTACTAAAACCTTCAGAACAGCTTAGCGAAAAACGAATTATTCAGAAATTGAATAAGTTTTCTGAAGGCAGGGAATCTTTGAATCTTGAAATTTCCGGTATAAATGGTATCAGTTCACCCTATCAAAGTTTCTATCTTGATATCAAACTTTCCGGAGCCCTGAAAAATTTTCGGCAACAACTTGCTGCAACTTTAGATAGTGTTTACAATAATTCCTTTAACCCGCATATAAGTCTCTTGTATGGAGAAATGACTGAACCTGAAAGAAAGCGTTTGCGTACTCTGATTGACGTTAAAGAATGCAGATCAATAACCGGGGATGCATTGGCTCTTGTATTATGTAATGGAACTCCGGATACCTGGGAAATAATTTCAAGAATAGAACTTGGCGGGCAGACAAGATTTGTTTGATATATTTGATATATACGAGAGGAATTACGACGTTCAAATTAAAGAAATCTTGACTCATCAAAAGATAAACTAACTAATAGGTATCATGTCTGACGATTATAAATTTTTTGAACAGGTAAATAAGGCATTTGATAAAGCAGCGGCTTATACGAATTTGGATAAAGGGTTACTTGCACAGATGAAAATATGTAATGATGTATTGCATGTTACTTTTCCACTTGAAAAAGATGATGGCTCTATAGAGGTAATTGAGGGTTGGAGGGTTGAACACAGCCATCATAAACTGCCGACCAAGGGAGGTATTCGATACGCAATGACTGTCAATGAAGATGAGACGATGGCACTGGCTGCTTTAATGACTTATAAATGTGCCGTAGTCAATGTGCCGTTTGGTGGTGCAAAAGGCGGCATCAAAATTGACAAATCAAAATATACGGATAGTGAGATAGAGAGAATTACCCGCCGCTATACTTTTGAGCTATATAAAAAGAATTTTATCGGGCCGGGATCTGATGTGCCTGCTCCGGACTATGGAACCGGAGAGCGTGAAATGGCATGGATCCTTGATACATTTCGGCAGTTGAATTCTGACATTAATGCCGATGGATGTGTAACCGGAAAGCCGATATCTCAGGGAGGGATTCGCGGGCGTACAGAAGCGACAGGAAGAGGTGTTTATTATGGAATTATGGAAGCCTGCCAGAGCAAAGAAGATATGAAAGATTTGGATCTGGATACCGGGATTGAAGGTAAAACTTTTATAGTTCAGGGATTGGGTAATGTGGGATATCACGCAGCAAAATACCTGACTGAAGCCGGCGCAATTATGGTAGGTGTTGCAGAAATTGAAGGCTCTGTTTACGATGAGAATGGAATTGACCTGCAAAAACTGACTGAATACCGTAAAGAGAATGGCACGATTATCGGTTTTGAGGGGACAACCGAATTAAAAGGGAAAAACAAGGCTTTAGAAGCGGAATGTGATATTTTGATTCCTGCAGCTCTTGAAAATCAGATTAATGCTGAAAATTGTGAAAGGATCAAGGCTAAAATAATTGGTGAAGCCGCAAATGGCCCAACAACTTCAGAAGCTCATGATTATCTGAAAAAAAAGGGGACATTAATTATTCCCGATAATTATTTAAATGCAGGTGGTGTAACGGTCTCCTATTTTGAATGGTTGAAAAATTTGTCGCATGTTCGTTTCGGCAGGCTCGGTAAACGATTTGAAGAGACCAGTTACAGAAAAATACTCAGTGTTATTGAAAATATATCCGACCGGATGTTTACAGAACAGGAGTTATCATATCTTGCCCAGGGTGCAGGTGAATATGAACTTGTTGATTCAGGGCTCGCAGAAACTATGATCTCTTCATACAACGAAATCAATGAACTAAGAAAGAAACATGATGTTGACCTTCGAACGGCTGCGTATATCAATGGTATAGAGAAGGTCGGTATCATTTATGAGTCGATGGGTATATTCCCATGATCCGGTTTCCAAAATAAAAGCCTCCACCGGTCGGGGTGAAGGCTTTAAGGCTATGTGCCTATCAACATTTGGATATGTATTTATGAGGATATCTCAAATGAAGATTTTTATATGAGCTGATTTTTTCATCAGCCCTTAACCAAGAAGTCATCTGTTATTGCTACACGAATTTGGAAAGAAAGTGTTTCAATTAATTAATTATTAATTGCCTGTTAAATCATGTTGCAAAAAGCTATTCTGACTATTTTACTGTCACTGCTTACTCTGTCCGGTGTATTTGCCCAGCAAGGCCTTACAGACCTGGAACTGAAAGATTTGTTTGATGAACCGTACCTTCCGGGTGTTCGGCCTGTTTTTTCAAATTTCTCGGCTGATGTGAGTAAGATCTACTTTTCCTGGAATGATTCTGCATACACCGATATGAGTACATATGAGGTGGATTTGGGAGGGAGAAACCTTAAAAAAGCTAATCGGGATGTTGTTTTAAATTATTCATTGAATTATGACAACTCATATATTGTATATACAAAAAACAATAATCTTATTATTTCTGACCCTGATTTTGAAAACAAAAGAATCTTAGTGGAATCAAAATCAGGGGTTTCAAATCCGGCCTGGAGCCCTGATGGAACAATGATATCATTCCAGCAGAGTGGTGAGATATGGATTACTTCCATTGAAAAGCCGTATCTGATGCAAGTAACGAATAATGAGAATCACTCACCGTCTTTTTATACAGAAGGCTGGTTCGGCAATGAACGGTTGTTATTACAAAGTACGGATCACACCAGGTCAAGAACGATTTATTTTCCGGATTACCTTGGAGATTTTGTTACACCCGGCTCAACAACCAGGGGAATTCCAAAAACCACCTTCGCAGTAGCTGACCTGGAGTCCGGTACGATTGATACATTGATCAGCGACCGGAACCGATCTTCAACATCGGCAAGCCCGTCGGGAAGATATCTTGCAATTGATTATGCTGATCCTGCATTAAAACATAGAAAAATCAAGATTTTTGATTTCGAAGAAAATGCAATGAATATTGTTTTTGAAGATTCAACAGATGGATGGCTTCACGGGACAAACATAGATTTTAACCCGGTTCAGGATATTTTAATGATTCAGTCGGAAAAAGATGGCTGGAATCATATCTACACAGTTCATGCGGATGGTACAAACCTTCAACAACAAACTGCAGGTGATTTCGAAGTTCCCTGGGCTGAATGGCTTGATCCGTTTACTATTCTTTATGCGTCAACAGAAGAAGATCCTGGTGTTCGTCATCTCTATACATATAATATCAGGAATAACAACAGAAGACAGCTCACTGAAAGGCCGGTATACCGCTATCAATTTAACCTCAGCCCTGATAAACGATATATTGTATATGCAAAAACCTATTTTAATGTACCTTATGACCTCTTCAGGTTAAATCTTGAAAGGCCTGATCTGGAAGTGCAATTAACAAAAAGTGTACCTGAAAGGTTTAATGAAATTGATTGGCAGCAAGAGGAGTATATACGATTTCAGGGAAGAGACGGTGAAACAGAATTGTCTATGTCGGTTCTCTATCCTCCCGGTTTCGACCGGTCTCGGGAATACCCGGTGGTTGTATTTTTTCATGGTGCCGGTTCACTACAGAATGTTTATAAGGGCTGGTCAAATAATTACTGGCGTGAATACATGTTTCATCAGTTTTTAACTCTGCATGGATATGTTGTAGTAGAGGTTGATTTCAGGCACAGTACCGGTTACGGAAGAAAATTCAGAGAGGATGTGACAAACTGGATGGGGAAATATGAAACAGAAGATACAGTGGATGGCCTTGATTGGCTCCATGAACATGTAGGAGGGCTTGATTTAAACAGAGTGGGCTCATACGGGGGCTCATATGGGGGATTTATGGCACTGTATGCAACAAGTGCTGAACCTGAAAGGTTTCATGCTGCAGCAGCACTCAGGGCTGTTACCAATTGGCGAAATTATTATTATGCCAACCCATGGTACACCAAGCCGCGTCTGGGGACACCCGAAGAAAATCCGGATCACTATGACAGAAGCTCTCCACTTACATTTGCTTCAGAAATGAAGCATCCGGTTTTAATTTTACATGGGCTGATTGATGATAATGTTGGTTTTCAGGATGCAGTACAATACATTGAAAAATTGATCCAGGCAGGGAACGCAGACTTCGAAATGATGATGTACCCTTCCGAAAGGCATTCTTTTACTGAACCAACTGCCTGGTATGATGAATATCGACGAATATTTGAATTTTTTGAAAAGTATCTGAAAGATTGAATGAATTTTCCAAAATATACTTTCGTGCTCCATGGGGAATCTGGACGATCGTCATGACTGTCAGTTTAATGGCCTTATTGGCTGCTTTTGTGATCTTCACCCCGGGTATAGCAACATTTATTGTATCTGGCCTGTTGATACTTACCGGACTGGCATTTTCGGTCAGGGGTTATACAATTGCTGGAAATAAACTTATAATCCATCGACCGGGATGGGTGACAGAATTTCAATTGACAGATTTTATCAAAGCGACCATAAATCCCAATGCGATGAGAGCTTCGGTCAGGGTGTTCGGAATAGGTGGTTTTTTCGGCTATACCGGAAAATTCAGCAATAATCACCTCGGCAGGTTCCGCGCATATGTAACTGACCCGGGTCGTTGTGTTGTTATAAAATTCAAGGGTGAAGTCGTTGTTATTTCGCCTGAAAATCCGGATGAATTTTTAGAGGCACTTGAATTTTTTCCAGCATTATTCAATAATAGCCCTGGGTTGATTCCATTTATTCAAATCGGATATCGTCAATCGGTCCATCGGTCCATCGCAAATCAATCTTTTCCATTCCTTTTCCATATTTCACAACAACCAGCATCTACGATCCGCTTATCATGAGTTGCCAGTGGGTAGCCGGAGAGTAGAGAGGTGGAAACAATCAACCTGTCAGCCGGATCGGAATGAAAAGATTCGGGAAGATGACGCTGTGTCAGGACAACATCGAGGTCAACCGTCAGTACTGTTGTAATATCCGGTTGTACGGCAGTTCGAATCCAGGATTTAAAATCAGGTTTAAGGACGATACGACCTTTGCGTTCCAGCATTTCCGTTTCCCATATAGTCACCCATGAGATAACGACCTGTTGACGGGAGGCAAGCCGGTCAAGGCTATTTTTCTCAGGATTGGTAAGGTTACCGTGGCCAAGCAGCCACCAGAGCCAGATATGGGTGTCAAGCAAAACCATTACTCATCAGGTTCATTCAATCGGATGTCATGATTCCAGTCAGGGCCGGTATAGCCTTCAAAACCGGATTCTTCAGGTGTTAGATTTTCTGCAGATCCTTTGCCATGTAATTGCTTCCAGGGTGCTGTTGAAGATGTTGCACCTGCTTCCGAGAGTTCCTTTTCCAGGCTGCGTGTAAATAATTCCTTCAGGCTGATCCCCTCCTGGACCGCCTTCAGTTTTGCTTTTTTCATCAAATAATCCGGTATGTCGATTGTTGTTCGCACATATGCATATTAACATATTTATGGGTTATATACAAAGCGTCCCGGAGGGCAAAAAAGGCCTAACGACTTTTTGGGTTTAAGCTGCTGGCGCAGGTACGGAAATATGACGTCTCGTTTGATGACTCCAGGTCGGCCTTGAACAATCGATGAGAAGTGAGAAATGAGGGTTAATGATTCAACCGGAATCAGGGTTTTATCGTCAGGTGTGTAGACCCTTTGAACCTACCCAAAATCGTCTATCACAAATCGGTCCATCGGTTCATCGTAAATCAATCTTTTCAAAAACCTCTTCAGTTCATTACTTCGAAACGTATATTCCGGTTACGCTCTTGCTCCGTAACCCGATCCTGTACCATTACTTGCAACTCATAGAGGCCGCTGTCAAGCTGAGTAGTCTGAATTTCAAGATCTTCAACAACCCTGGTTTCATCCTGTTCAAAGTTAATAGTCAGGTAAAATGCTTCCTGATCGGTCAGAAGCGTGCCATCCTCCAGAACCGGGTAGATGCGGTAGGTTAGTTCAAAGTGAGTAAATCCGGTTGCCCTTGGTTCCAGATTATATACCTGGAAATGTAAAAGCAGGCTTTGGTCGCCCGGAATCATTTGATCATTAGCCACCCTGAAGTCAAATGGATAATCATCAGGCAATTGATCCCTGAAACCGAGGATTAAATCTCCAAGTTCAAGCCGGCCGGGTTCATGTTCAAGAGGAACAGGCTGCCGGTTTTTTAAGGTTCCAAGCCCTCTGAGATGGTCAGGGAAAATGGAAGGATAGAGAGTTTTGGTATCCGGATTATTGTTGATGAGCATAGCTGAAGCAGACTGGAAGTTTTGTCTCTGGTGTTCTGAAACAAAAACGGATTGAACAAACCTGCCACCGCTGTGGTGGTCAAACTGGATAATTTCAGGGGTATCTTCCCTGTACTCGATTTCATCCCAGTTACGGTCATAGAAGATCAGTTTATGATCGAGAGTGAAATCAAACAGGTAATCAGTTTCACTGATCCTTGCAATGGTATCTGGTTCAGAATCGGGGATTTGATATATATCGGAATTAATGTCCAGGTCCTGNATTAGTGCGGAACCCGGATTACTTTCAACAAAAGAAATGAGAACAGGTTTGTAATCTTCGTCAAGAAAACGGTATTGGTGCACTTCAAGCGGGATCCTGGGAAGAAGACGTCCAAGGCTGGATACTTCCCGGGGAGCATCGGTGGTACGCATTTCCAGGACTTCCCGGTTTTGTGATCTTAGTGCAAGGTCAAGGGAGGCGTATGCAAGTGGCCCCTGGTCGATGAAAGACTCACGAATATTGTTTAAACGATCCTGGAAATATGGGTCAATTTCTGTCAATTGTTCATAATAGAGCATTTGCAGGGCGAGTGCCGGAGTCAGGCCCTGTCGAACAAATTCAGTTTGCCTGGATTGAGATCTCCTGTCACTCAGATAAGCTCGCTGCGGAATAAAATCGTCAACACTATGCTGTTTTGTAAAATCACCGGTTCTGACATCGGTTCCAAATATAAATATTAATGGCTGAGTTTCTTCCTCAGTCAGCGGTGAATAAATCCAGACTTCATATTCCGGATACTCATGAAATTGGAATACATACTCTTCAAGCTGGCGATAGGAACCGGAATCATCTTCAGAAACATCATCTATTTCAAGGCGCACCAACTGGTTTTCGTCATGATCATCCACCATCTGAGCTGTTTCAAATTGTTGAGCCAGCCAGCGCCCAAGATTTTGCTGGTCGAGAGTCAACACCCCGGCTTTACGTTCATCCGGGTCCCCGTATCGAATATAGATAAGTGCCCTGTCGTCCGTTCGATATATCGTGTTGTTATTTTTTACAAAGTTGGCCCGGGCGAATGCGATTCGCTGCCAGTGTTCAATAAGGCGTTCATTTACTTTTATACCGGGTGTCGGATCCATTTGAATCCAAAAACCACGCATATCGGTACCAAGCCTTTGATCTCGTTCTTCAAACCAGTTTAACCACTGGCGATAAATACCGTCACCGGTAATTGGCCGGAGCCTTTCAATTTCCTGACGAACAGCAGCCCTGTTAAAATCAGTGAATGGAGAAGAAACAGCCCAGTAGTACATATCGGAGGCAGCTTCATAATAATCAGGCAATTCATGTTCAGATACCAGGCGGATAAATTCAAATCCAATTCTGGAATCCGGTTCTTCAAGTTCTTCACGGGCATCAGACCAGATGTTCAATGCCAGTTCATAATCACCACGAAATTCAGCCAATAACCCCTGCTCAAGCCAGTCAGCATCGTGATACTGCGCGGAAACAGCAATTGGGCTGACTATAAATAATAGCCAGAGAATGATAATATTCGTGATTTTCATTGTTAAACTTTGTAACTGTATTGGCCTGTAATTTAACAGATTCACTCAAAAGTTCTACTCCTTTTAGGATAGTGAGTATTTTGAGCAGAATCCAATTCAACTGCCATGGGACTACTAACTTGTAAAATATTTCAGGTGAAAAGTTTCAATCACCCGAAAAAGATCTTCATTTTTAGTACATTTGAGGGTTGAAAAGGTATTGTATGATTTATGAATGAAAATTACAGAGCACTTACCAGAAAATATCGTCCTCAGTCGTTCGAGGATATTGTTTCACAGGATCATGTGAGTAACACCCTTAAGAACGCAATAAAGAATAACAGATTGTCGCACGCTTATATGTTTTGCGGGCCGAGAGGTGTCGGTAAAACTACGATGGCAAGGGTTTTGGCGCGTGTGGTGAATGAGGTGGGTGCCGATGTAGATGGGGAGTCACTCAGCAGAACACTCAATATTGTTGAGATGGATGCCGCCTCAAACAGGAAAATTGAAGATGTTCGCTCCCTGAAAGAGGTTATTCGGGTACCTCCTCAAAATGGCAAATATAAGATATTCATCATTGATGAAGTGCATATGCTCACGAAAGAAGCATTTAATGCACTTTTAAAGACACTTGAGGAGCCGCCGGGACATGCGATATTTATATTTGCGACAACGGAGCCCCATAAAGTACTGCCAACGATTCTTTCCCGTGTACAGCGGTTTGATTTCAAGAGAATTAGTGTAGCCGAGATTGTGGATCGGCTCAGGGTGATAGCTGAGAAAGAATCCATCCGGATCGATGAAGAGTCGCTGCATGTGATTGCGAAGCGAGCAGATGGGGCGCTTCGCGATGCCCTGGGGCTGATGGATCAGGCTATTGCGTTTTGCGGCTCAGTGATTGAATATAAAGAACTGCTCGGAGCACTGAATGTAGTTGATAAGGATCACCTTTTCACATTTATGGAAGCAGTAAATGAAAAAGATTCACATGCCGGCTTAGAGTTGATTCGCGATTTACTGCAAAGTGGTACAGATATCCAGGAGTTTCTCGTAACACTGACTGAACATATTCGAAATTTGTATGTTGCTCACAGTTCCAAACGCCTGCACCTGGTTGAGGCAACTGATGAAACCAAAAAGAGATATCTTGAGCAGGCAAAATCATACACTGAAGATGACCTGATGAGAATGCTGCATCTTGTAAGTGAAACACAGCACAAGCTGAAAGAGGCACAGCAACCCAAAGTCCATTTTGAAATATTGATGCTCAAGTTGATTCACATGAGCCGGTCGGAAAAACTTGAAACGCTCATCAGTGAACTTCAGCAGTTAAAAAAAAACTCCGTTAACGGAGAACTGACAGGTAAAACAACTGAATCAGAACCGGGTAGCAGTTCTGATGACGGAAAAATAAACTCACAAGCGAATGTGATACATGAGCCGGAGGGTCCAGTTGAAGATAAAACCCTGCCTAAATCTGAAAATTCTCAACCTGAAACCGATGAAGAAGAGGATATTTTTGGAAAACCTTCATTGGGTAATGGATCCGGGACCGGCATTAAGAATAGATCAGGCAGGCCGTCAACTCAGGCCGAAAAAGTGGTAAAAAAGAAACAGGCCGCAAAAATAAACGGTATTTCTGACGTTACAGATAAGTGGGATGATTTCCTGGAAGCACTGAAAGACCAGGGGCCAAGAACACTTTACTTGCAAATGCAGCGTGTTGAAATACGTGAACTGAAAGGCAGGGAATTGCTGCTGACAGTTGATAATGAATTCGCCCTGCAACTGGTAAATGAAAATCGTTTAATGCTTATAAAAATTCTGAAAAATGAATTGGGAGTAAAGCTGAGCCTGAACTGTACTGTGGAAAGGGAAAAAAAGAAAAAGAAGGAATCATTAAACCCTTATGACAGGTTTAAAGAACTTCAGAGGAAAGATCCTCAAATTCGGACAATTGTGGAATTGTTTGGAGCAGAACTGGAATATTAATGAACAGGTAAATCCGATCAGATTATGAGTAATCAATTTAACATGGCAGATATGTTTGGAAAGTTTGCCGATATGCAGAACAAAGTTAAAGAAGCACAGGAACGACTTGCAGAAGTTGAAGTAGATGCAGAAGCAGGTGGTGGTATGGTAAAAGTCAGAGCTAATGGTAAACGAGAGATAATCTCCATTATGCTTGACAAGGACGTTGTGGATCCGGAAGACAAGGAAATGCTTGAAGATCTTGTAGTAGCAGGTGTGAATAAAGCTCTGGAAAAAGCGGAAGAAGCTGCCAAACTGAAGATGCAGGAGGTATACAAAGATATGATACCTGGCGGTGGTATTCCGGGCATGGATTTGAGCAAATTCGGACTCTGAGATTGAGAAGCTGATATTATGCAAATAACTTCTGAGGCCCTGGAGAGGGCAATTGAGCAGTTAGCACGATTACCGGGAACCGGGAGGAAATCAGCCCAGCGTATTGCAATGCACCTGTTGAGACAGCAGGATGAAACTGTATTCGAATTAACCGATTCACTGGTAGAACTGAAAAAGTCGGTATCCCGCTGTTCTACTTGCGGAACCATAGCAGATGCAGATCCTTGCGCAATTTGCAGTAATCCCAAGCGATCTATTGGCCAGGTCTGTGTAGTTGAGGAGTTCCAGGATGTCTATATCATCGAGAAAACCAATGAATTTCGGGGACGTTACCACGTGCTGGGCGGTGTTATATCTCCGCTTCAGAATGTTGGGCCGGACAATATCAGAATTAATGATCTTATTCAAAGGGTTAACGGATCTGATGAGGAAATCCAGGAAATAATACTCGCACTCAACCCGGATGCCGAAGGGGAGGCTACTTCTTATTATATCAATAAATTACTCAAACCTTATGAAGTGGATGTAACCCGTATCGCCTATGGAATTCCGATGGGCTCGGAGCTTGAGTACATAGACGAAGCAACGCTCAGCCGGGCATTTGCCAGCAGAAATACATTTTAGATATAAAATCATTTAAAAGTAATGTTATGAAGATTACTTCAAGATTGATGAGAAGTATCCTGCTCTTAATCCTTGTCTTATACCTTCCTGATCTTTTAGAAGCTCAACGATATGGGTACTGGCAACAGGAAGTTGACTACAGGATGGAAATTGATTTTGATGTCGAAAGTCACCGCTTTAATGGAGTACAGGTTCTTACCTACACAAACAATTCACCTGATACCCTGGACAGGGTGTTTTATCACCTTTATTTCAATGCATTTCAGCCCGGTAGTATGATGGACAAAAGATCCCGTACTATTCAGGATCCTGACAGCCGGGTTCGGGACAGAATTTATCACCTTGAGGAAGGTGAGATAGGTTATCAAAGAGTTCATAGCCTTTCACAGGATGGAGAGCCGGTATCTTTTACTGTCAGGGAAACTGTAATGGAAGTGGAGATTGCCGAGCCAATTCTGCCTGGATCAGAAACGACTTTCGAAATGGAATTTGAGGCACAAGTACCGGTTCAGATCCGCCGGACAGGGCGTCATAATGCCGAAGGCGTAGAATATTCGATGGCTCAATGGTATCCGAAGATGGCGGAATATGATTATATGGGTTGGCATGCTCACCCTTATATTGCACGTGAATTTCATGGGGTATTCGGAAACTTTGATGTCATCATACATATAGACCGGGACTATATCGTGGCTGCTACCGGATACCTGCAAAATCCGGAAGAGGTCGGGTACGGGTATGAAATGGCAGATATGCAGGTGAATCAGCCTTCAGGAGACAAACTGACCTGGCATTTTAAATCGGATTACCAGCACGATTTTATGTGGGCTGCTGACCCGGATTATGTCCATGTTACTGCACAGGTTCCGGATGGGCCGTTGCTTCGGTTCTTTTATCAAACAGACCCGGTTGCAGAAAATGCATCTGAAGAGCGGCAGGAAGAACTGCTTGAGAATTGGGAAAGATTACCTGAGTATACGATTGGTGCATTTGAGTATATGAATGAACATTTCGGTGTTTACCCATACGATGAATATATGGTTATTCAGGGAGGTGATGGCGGAATGGAATATATAATGGGAACATTGATTACAGGGAACCGTACGTTTAGAAGCCTGGTCAGTGTAACGGTTCACGAGCTTATTCACTCCTGGTACCAGGGTGTTTTAGCCAACAATGAGAGTTATTATCACTGGATCGATGAAGGATTTACAGTTTATGCATCTGCGAGGGTTATGGATCATCTGTTTGGTGATGGCTCAGATGACCCGTTTGCCAACCGTTACAATAATTACTTCCGGATTGTTGAGGCCGGAATTGAAGAGCCAATGAATCGGCATGCTGATCATTTTCACACAAATACAGCCTATTCAATTGCATCTTATACGAAAGGGATGATATTCCTGCACCAGCTGAGTTACATCATCGGACAAGATACATTTGACCGGGGAATGAGGAGGTTTTATGACGAATGGAAGTTTAAACACCCGACCGGGTTGGACTTTATTCGTGTTATGGAGAAAGAGAGCGGAATACAGTTACACTGGTATTATGAATACTGGGTGGAATCAACCCGGACGATTGACTATGGTATTGAAGAGGTTAAGGGCAACGGCAGGGAAACCAGCATTACACTTGCACGACATGGACTCATGCCAATGCCTGTTGACCTTGAGATTGAATATACAGATGGGGAGATTGAACATCATTATATACCCTTGCGCATGATGTTTGGCAAAAAAGAGAATGAATACAATGAAATACAACAGATTGTAGCTGATGACTGGCCATGGGTTTATCCTGACTATGAATTGACCATAGATCGTCGTAAAGATGATATTGTCAGAATTGAAATTGATCCGAGTTTACGAATGGCAGATGTGGATCGATCGAAAAATATCTGGCTTGGAGGCAGAGAAATGGAAGTAGGGCCAAATTAATCCCGAAGAACGTATCATAGGTAGACCCCGAAACCGTAATCACCACATCCTCATTCTAGCGGAACGTTTCGTAATCCGGGGCACCAGGCGGAATTCCATCACGAATTGTTCCGATGGAACAAATGTATGTGAATTCCACAATCCGGGGCCTACCCATGAGATGATCCTGACGGATCATGGTGTGGATAAGAAGAAAATTGAAACGAGATAAATTGTGTGACTGGCAGATAGCAGATTCAATATCTACAAACTGACGACTCTCCGGAACCAGTATCTCTGCCATATATAAATCCCGGCAGGGATGACAGAATGTAGGCCCATGCTTTAGCGTGGGTTTACAGATGACCAAGCCCACCGGCAGAGACCCGTCAGGGTCGGAACCGCAGCATTTGTTCAGGGAATCAATAACCAGGTCAATTCGTCTTACATCAACATACGAACCCTTGCACCGATCTCCTTTCAGCGTTCCATCCGGCACCCCATCGGCACCGATTGTAGTCGTTCCGGTAAATATTGCCTCGGGGTGTGATTCGGCCGTCGCTGTCAACCACGGGCTGAGCCGCGTGGCTACATTCTGCCATCCCTGACGGGATTCTGATTGAGCCTTGAAAAAGAAAAAGCGCCATTTCACCCATTCATTCATACACACTCATTCTCTCATTCACTCACTCACTCAATCATTCACACACCCGTTCGCAAATGCAGCAGAGCAGCATGCCCGGGGTTACAAGGCAGAGCATTGTAACCAGATATATGGTTTAGCCGGCAGGTGCCAGCGCCAGCGGCGCGATCGATATTGTAACTCCGGGATTTATCCGGGTGATCTGACGTGTCCGCAAACCGGCAGAGGAAGTGTCTCAAATGTAAATTCTAAATGGTAAAACCAAAAATATTAATAAGGAGCACCCCTCAATGCGGCGTTCTTTTGCGCCGGAGGGAGGGGCCGGGGACAGTACTAAAGAGCAGGGCATTGATGTTGTTCACCATTACCTGATTTATATAAGATTATAAATAGCAAAGACGACTATTAAGACAGCCTTATTCCATGTCAGTGAGTACTGTCCGTGATTCGGGGCACCAGGCGGAATTCCATCACGAATTGTTCCGATGGAACAAATGTATGTGAATTCCACAATCCGGGGCCTACCCATGAGATGATCCTGACGGATCATGGTGTGGATAAGAAGAAAATTGAAACGAGATAAATTGTGTGACTGGCAGATAGCAGATTCAATATCTACAAACTGACGACTCTCCGGAACCAGTATCTCTGCCATATATAAATCCCGGCAGGGATGACAGAATGTAGGCCCATGCTTTAGCGTGGGTTTACAGATGACCAAGCCCACCGGCAGAGACCCGTCAGGGTCGGAACCGCAGCATTTGTTCAGGGAATCAATAACCAGGTCAATTCGTCTTACATCAACATACGAACCCTTGCACCGATCTCCTTTCAGCGTTCCATCCGGCACCCC
>SL_3KL_010_SEDDRAFT_10001003_pt1 | contig 25029 bp, 21 predicted proteins | sample SodLakKL_010_SED_2_FD_10381 | JGI IMG/M metagenome (IMG submission 10381) | reverse complement strand
CCTTGATAAATTGCAGATAGCGACTAAGTTCTGATTTAAAAGCCGTCATCCGTTACAGTTAATTACTTTTTTCCTGTTGTTCCTCGCTGTGTTCTTCTTCGGTACCCGTCTCTTCTGATCTCACTTCCGGCGATTCCTGTTTTCCGTCGGAATCTTTTTTGATATCGGTCTCCTTTTCAAGCGCTGGTTTTTTGGATGATTCCTTTTTCTCGTCCGGATACTCAATTCTGCTGTGATAAACACCAACCAGGATACTCAGAAATGATTCTTTGATGATCTGAATCTGGCGGAATGTAAGCGGACAGTTACTTAATTGTCCTTCACTGATATGATCATCAACCATTCTGGTAATAAGCGCTTCAAGTTTGCTGTAAGTAGGATCTTTCATGGAACGGGAAGCAGCTTCAACTCCATCAGCAAGTAAAAGTATTCCTTGTTCTTTTGTGAACGGTACCGGTCCGTCGTACCTGAAATCTTCTTCAGGAATTTCTGATTCATTTTCAGTGCTTTTCTGAGCTTTATCGTAAAAGAACCTGATTAATGAGGTGCCATGGTGTGTTTTTATAAAATCAATTACAACCTCGGGCAGATTGTTTTTTCTTGCAATTTTTACACCGTCACTAACATGTGCTTTAATTACAAGTGCACTCATTTTAGCTTTCAGCTTATCATGTTCATTTGCTTCCGTTTGGTTTTCGATGAAATAGCTTGGCTTCACCATTTTACCAATATCATGATATAGTGCACCTACCCGGCAAAGAAGTGAATTTGCACCAATTGCAGCGGCTGCAGACTCAGCCAGATTTGCTACCTGTAAACTGTGATGGAAAGATCCGGGTGCTTTTGTCATCAATTCTTTTAACAGCGGCAGGTTGGTGTCGCCCAACTCAAGAAGCGTAAAGTCAGTTGTGATTTTGAATGTCTTTTCAAACAAAAGAATTAACGGGTAGGTAAATAAGATGAAGACAGAGTTTATCGCGATAAACATGGTATCATTCAGAAACTGTTCCCATCCGGAAAAACGTGCCAGTGCAAAACCACCGATCACCAAAAAGTAGGTTAAAAAAACGATACCGGGTGTGGTGAAGAAAAATTGTGATCGCTTCTTTATATCACGTACCGAAAATATACCAAGGCTGCATGCAGTAATTGTAGCTACCAGGTAATCAAAATTATTATCGTGGATTAACGCAGTGATAATTGCAAGTGTAACTGTTGCCATTAAGCCCACGCGCGAATCAAAAATAATAGTAAGTATGATGGGGGCAACGGCAATAGGTACGATTAAGCTCGAAATGTCATCGAACGTATATACTAGTGCACTGGCCACGCAAATAATGAGCAGTGTCAGAAACACGAGCAAAAACATAGCCGGATTATTGAAAATTGATTTCCGGTACAAAAACAGGTAAAAGAAGAACAGGAGTGCTGCGATTATAATAATGATAACTTCACCTCCATATCGCAGCCATCTCTCGGTTTCAGATGCTGCCGTTGCTCTTGCCTGCGCCAGGCTGCGTAAGATGTTTGCTCTTTCGGGAGTAACAATATCACCGCGGCGAATGATAACCTGGCCCTGGGCTACTGCGCCTTTAGTGCGGGAAATATTTGCAAGATTTTCTTGTAAAATACGCTCGGTGTCGCTTTCACTGTATAACCAGTTTGGCTGAATAACCTGATCAAAAAGCTGAAGTGCTGCAGATGCAACATCAGATGAAAATTCCCTGCTCAGCTGATATTGAGCATACTCAAGAGTCTCCGGCAGATCTCTTGTGTTTACGAGTTTAATTGTACGTTCTGTCCTTTCTCGGACATTTCGTATGGTGATCTCATCACCCTCAATATCCTCTTTTCGCTTATCTATAATCCCCTCATTCAGAAGCTCATTCAGAAGTGAATCGAGCTCGTTTCTAATATCATTAATTACGGATGTACGCTGGGTTTCATTTTGCATCCGAATATCGTAGTAATTACTGGTGAGGGTATTCCATGCCCGTTCATCAAACTCAACGGCAGCAAAGTTTTTTTCCTGGTAATAGCGAATACTATCATTTCGTGCTGATTCCAGTTCATCTTCCTTTGCAACCTGCCACTGCAAATAAAGATCTAAAACCGGCTGAATGCTTTGATACAACGAATCCAGTTTTGATTCTATAGATATTCGCGCATTTTGATTGTGATGAAAAATAGGTGCAGTTGACTCGCGAATTTCCTGCTTTTCCTGCTCAAGTTCTGCTTCGGTTTTTTGAAGCGAAAAAGTAAATGGGGCGGTTAAATCATCAGCACGCCAGGGTTCACCTACAGAATAACTTGCCACAGGCTGAAATGTACTTTCAGGTATCATGACGATCACAATCAGGAGGAAACCACCAAAGATCAGACCGCGATAAATGCGGTTTCTTTTGATTTGAGCTTTCTTTTGCTCTTCTTTTTTCTTTTTACCGATATTAGGTGCTCCTTTACGTTTTTTTGGAGCGAGACCTAAATTTTCGAGTAGACTCATATGGTTGTTTATTAATATAACCGCATGTTAATTGTGGAAATGTAACCCATCATTCAAGTTGAATCCAAATTTAATGTAATTATAATTGGTGAATTTGATTGAATCAGGCTTCACCAATCAATTCTCTGAAGGTATTTTCGTTGAGTATGGGAACATCCAGTTTTTTAGCTTTATCGAGCTTGCTGCCTGCTGAATCTCCTGCAAGAAGATAATCTGTATTACCACTTACTGAAGATGTTGTTTTTCCGCCATGTTTTTCAATTAAATCAGAAGCTTCTTTCCTTGTAAGTGAAGGCAGGGTTCCGGTTAACACAAAAATTTTACCATTTAACTGGTTTGATACATTTTCCTGAATTTCTTCTTCAAAAGTTAAACCCGCTTCGGTTAACGCATTCAGAATTTTTTTGTTTTTTTCGTTACTAAAAAACTCTGTTACAGATTCAGCAATTTTTGGCCCGATTGAATCTACAGCAATTAATTGTTCTTCGGATGCTTCGGCTAAAGCATCAAGCTTTTTAAAAGCATTTACAAGATCCTTAGCCACAGTTTTTCCTACAAACCTGATTCCAAGTGCGTACAATACACGGCTGAAAGGCTGTTTTTTACTTTCTTTAATGGCATCAATCAGGTTTTGAGCACTTTTTTCAGCCATTCGTTCAAGAGGTATCAGATCCTCTTTTTCTAATTTATAGAGATCGGCATACGTTTTTATTAATCCCGCATCAACAAGCTGATCCACAACGGCTTCGCCAAGCCCCTCAATATCCATCGCATCTCGTGATGCAAAATGTATGATCCTTTCACGTACCTGGGGCGGACACTCAGGATTTATACATCGCCATTTTACCTCATCGCCAAGTTTTACCAGCTGTTCATTGCAAGCCGGACAATTATCGGGCATTTTGAATGGCTCATTACGATTTTCTCTGTCAGGATTTACAACCCGTACTACCTGTGGAATAATATCACCGGCTTTTTCAATTACTACAGTATCACCGGGACGTATATCCTTTCTTAAAATTTCATCTTCGTTATGCAAGGAGGCGCGTTTTACAGTAGTGCCCGCAAGCTGTACCGGTTTAAATTCGGCGACCGGAGTGATACTGCCAAGCCTTCCAACCTGCAGGGTGATCGATTCGACAAGAGTTGTTGCCTGTTCAGCTTCAAACTTATAAGCAATGGCCCATCGGGGAGCCTTAGAGGTGTTCCCCAAAACTTCTCTGTACTTCTCTTCATTTACTTTTATTACAACACCGTCAGTTTCGTAAGGAAGCTTACTGCGGAGTGCTCCCCACTCTTCAATCACATTCAGTACTTCATCAGCATTATCGCACACTTTGAAATATTCACATACAGGCAGTCCGAATTTTTCCATCTCCTGCACTTTTAACTCCTGCGTTCTGTTTTTATCCACAGTATCATATAAAAGATCAAAGACAAACATTCGGATCGGCCGGCGGGCTACTTCACGCGGATCCTGCATTTTAAGTGATCCTGCCGTTGAATTTCTGGGATTCGCAAATGGTTGCAACCCCTGCTCTTCGCGGTATTCGTTCAGCCGAACAAAAGCCTCTTTCTCCATATATGCTTCTCCGCGAACTTCAAGAACATCAGGCGCAGAGTTTAATGACATCGGGAGGTCGCGTATTGTTTTCAGATTTGTTGTGATGTCATCACCCCGTTCACCATCGCCCCGGGTTGCGCCCAAAACCAATTCCCCTTTTTCATAGCGGATTCGGATAGACGCGCCATCAAACTTTAATTCAACGGCATAACTGAATGGTTTTTCTCCAAGTTTGTCGCGTACCCGGCGGTCAAAATCTTTTAATTCCTCAGCATTATAGGTGTTATCAAGGCTGAGCAGCGGCACGGGATGTTCTACTGTTGGGAACTTATCGGTAGGAGAGCCGCCAACACGTTGTGTGGGGGAGTCTGGTGTTTGCAGGTCAAACTTCTTTTCAAGCTCTTCGAGTTCTGCCAGAGCCTCATCAAACTCCCTGTCACTTATAAAAGGCTGCGCATCTTCGTAATAAGCTTTATTTGCTTCATTCAGCAGGTTTCTGAGTTCCTGTACACGAATCTCAGCTTGTGATTTTTCCATCAAAATAAATTTTTGGAGCAGTTTTAGAATGGCGGCCTGTTTGTCAGAGAATCAGGTGGCTGTACATTCTCAGGCAAGTCGAGCTGGATGGGTGTAGCCCACTTTGGATCCTCTTCAAACATTGAGCGGGTCAGTTCAACTGCATTTTCTTCGTCGTTGAAATAGTTGGTTCGGAAATTCTCAATCTGATGACCATTCAGAAATAAAAGCATTCTGCTGTATTGTCCTCTTACCCTTACACTATCACGAAACTCAAAATTAAAAGCAATTCCCTGATCCATCCAGTAAGGGTCCATTCTTGGCTTTTCATCACTCCAAACTCTTACCGGCTCAAGCTTATCGAAAGCAGCATAAACGGTTAAGAATAAAATTTCGTCCAGTTCTTCTGCCTCCGTTACTGCAGGCGGTTCATCTGTAAGCTCGAGAGATAAATCAGTACCTGCCTCACCAGTTTGTGCTGGTTGTTCTGTCGGTTGTTCCGGTGTTATATCAACATCATCAGAAGAAAACAATCCAAATCTGTAAACACCATACGCCGAAGCAAAAAGAATCACCAAAATTAGAATAGTACCGATCAGCCACACAGGAGTCTGTTTATTTGACGGCTCAAACTGCTGACCAATAGCAGCCCAATTTACACTTCGGGTTTTTGGCTGAGATGTTTCGTCTTCTGCCTTATCAATATCATCAAATGTATCTTTTGGTTTTTCAGGTTCAGGCTTTTCCTCTTCCTCAGTTTGGATTGCCCCCTGCAGATCTGAAACTATTTTTTCACCGGTTAATTCAGGAAAATTTTTCAGTAAAAGGTGATTATAATTGTTCAACTCCTGCTGATCGAGGGCTTTAACAACCACATCATCATCCAGCTTCATGGCGCGGCCATAACTTCGAACAAAACTACGGATGTACGTAGTGTTCTCATCTTTATTATTAAAAATAGTGCCATTTTCGATCGACTTAATTGTATCGACCGGAATGCGGGTTGATTGTTGAATATCGTCTATAGAAAAACCGAGGTGCTTTCTTATAGCTGCAAGATCTTTTCCAACTGAGGGCATAAAACTTTTCTTAATGGTTTATAGTGCAAGCATTTTAATCTAATTAATTATCTGCCTATCCAAAAGCAGTGTTTCAACTTTTAAACAGTAATTAAAGTTATTCGATTCTTTATTCAAACAAAACTGTAAGGAGTTCACATTTTTTGTGCCTTATAAATATGAGAAAGATTGTAAGCCAATTCATAAAAACGTTAAACGGTATAGCTTTTCCGCAAGTATGTTCCTGTTGCAGTAATCAGCTTTATTCAGATGACCGTTACATTTGTGATTTATGTCTGCTTGAACGGTTTGAACCCGCAGATACAAGCAAAGATGAGATATTACCCGAATTTGTTGATTTTTTATTTACGATGTGGATATTCGATAAGGGTGGATATTTGCAACAACTGATGCATAAACTGAAATATGAATTTCTTAAGGGAGTTGGTGTTGAGCTGGGAATACAGCTTGGCAGGTCTTTCAGGCAGTCAGGTATTTTTAAGAATAACTCAGTTGATGAAAAATGGATGATTATACCCGTTCCGCTTCATCATAAAAAGAGACGAAAGCGAGGTTATAATCAGGCACGTTCACTGGCTGAGGGATTTGCGAGAAATACAGGTTACACGATAGCAGAAGAGGGTTTAGTAATAAGAACACGGTATACAACAACTCAAACAGGGCTCAGCACTTCAGAAAGATCAAAAAACGTGAAACAAGCTTTCATGGTAACTGAACCGGAGAAGTTAAAAGGTATCAAAACCATTATTATTGATGATGTTTATACCACTGGAGCAACAACGTTTGAGCTGGCACGGATTATAACTGAAATAACCGAAGAGAAAACAGGTATTGTAACTGTGGCTAAAGCGTAATACCGTACAATCGCTGAATCACAACCTGTATTTTACACAGATTCAGGGTATCTTTACGTATGTTTGGAAATAAGTCGCATAAGATTAACATACTTGAATCACCGGTTTCTACAATTTCATCTGCTGGCCATTGGTTTTTTGCCACACGTAAAAGTATAGAAGAATATGTACCCGGAATTCTTGAAAAGTATACCTTCGAAAGCCTGATACGAAAAGCGATAGTTTGGGTAGATAGTGCCGATTCAATTAGTATGCTCTTATTTTTGATATTGGCATTTTTACTGCCTGCATGGCTTGCTGCCGGTTTAACATTGCTCTTTCATTACTTATGGTATTTCCAAAAAAGTGCATTTGTGAACATTTCGTTGACCCCTGTCCTGTCAATCATCAATAATGAGTTTATACAGGTTTTGGCAGCAGGAGTAGCGCTTAGCTTTTTAGGGATTAACGGTATGTATCTTGCACTGACGTTCGGAATTATATTCTTTTTCCTCTTTAAACTTGGACTGTTGAGAAGGTTTTGGGATAAGATTGACCAAAAGCGGGAGGGAAAGCAGCTTCCGTTAAACGACAGAGTTTTAAAAATGCTATTGATTCGATATTCAATTTATGAAGATATTGCTCCATCCGAAGTTCAAAAACTTGAAGAACATGTGCAGAAAGCCGTAATTGATTTCAACAGCAGGAAGAAAAAGAAAAAATGAAGCAAACAAGATTGCTGATTGCAAGGCACGGAGAGACCGAATACAACAGCAGGGGATTACTACAGGGACGTGGTATTGATGCTCCGTTAAATAAAAAGGGCGTCAGACAAGCAGAATTACTGGCCGGTTATCTTAGCGGTTATAAGGCTGACATAATTTTTACGAGCAGCATGGTGCGTTCAATCGAAACAGCAAAACCGTTCATCCGGAATAACGACATCTCTCACTATTCAGACAAAAGCCTGGATGAGATGGATTTCGGAAAATATGAGGGAGAAAAAATAGCTGACATCCAAAAGCAGATAGATAAAATTCAGAACAGGTGGGCCGGCGGTGATGTTGATTATAAAATAGATGGAGGAGAATCACCCAAAGAAGTATTTGAACGAGCATCAGGATTTATGCTTCCTGTGATCAAAAAAAATATCAACAAAACAATGATATTTATTCTGCATGGGAGGCTAATTCGTATTTTGCTATCTTCATGGCTGGAAAAGGGTTTAAGCCAGATGCACGAAATCGAACATGCTAACGGAGCTGTGAATTATTTGAAATTCAGAAACGACGATTTTGAGGCTGTATATCTGAATAAAACCAGCCATCTTGTTGAATGAATAGGAAGTGAATACGGTTCTGTATTATCAAAGAAAGTATAAGTTTGTATATAAATATATGAGTGAAAAAGTAAAAAGAATGTTTGCCGATATTGCCGATGATTATGACAAAATCAACGGCATCTTGTCATTTGGTGTGCATAACGCATGGCGCAAAAAAACTGTGATTGAAAGTGGTGCAAAACCGGGCGATAAAGTGCTTGATTGTGCAACCGGAACCGGTGATTTAGCCCTTGAGTTTAAAAAAACCGTGGGCCACGAAGGCCATGTTAAAGGCACCGACTTTTGCGAAGAGATGATTGAACATGCACCCGATAAAGCGGCAAAAAAGCAGCTTGTTGTGGACTTTGAAGTTGCTGACGCAATGGATCTGCCGTACGAGGATAACTCTTTTGATATTGCCAGCATCGCTTTCGGTATCAGAAATGTTGATGATCCACTGGTTTGCCTGAAAGAGATGTCGCGTGTAGTAAGGCCGGGGGGACGTGTTGTGGTTCTTGAGTTTGGTCAGCCAAAAGGTGTTATGAAGTATCCCTATCAATTTTACAGCCGCCATGTAATGCCCACGGTTGGTGGATGGATCAGCGGAAACCGTGAAGCGTATACTTATCTGCCCGAAACAAGTGCAAAATTCCCGGCCGGAGAAACCTTTCTCGGCCTGATGAAAGAAGCTGATACCTTTTCGGAAACAAAGGCAGAAAGTTTGACCGGGGGAATTGCTTTTGTGTATGTGGGTACCGTTAAGGATAATTAGTATATTTGCCTCTCACTAAACTACTGAACTGTATATAAATAGTTCGAAAACTAAATTTTTAGCACTAACTAATTCTTATGAAGATAGAAGAGATTAAAAATTATTTACCTCACAGATACCCTTTTTTATTGGTAGATCGTGTTCTTGAGGTGGGTGAAGACAGCATTGTAACTCTGAAAAATGTAACGGTTAATGAAGAGTTTTTTAACGGTCATTTTCCTGGAGCACCAATTATGCCGGGTGTTTTACAAATAGAAGCAATGGCACAAAGCGGCTGTATTATGGTGATGAAAAATCAGGTTGATAATCCTGAAGACACGCTTATCGTTTTTACCGGAATAAAAAATGCAAAATTCAGAAAGCAGGTAGTTCCCGGCGATCAGCTTAAGATGGAAGTAAAACTTGCCAGCCAGCGCCGAAATTTCCTCGTGATGGAAGGAAAGGCTACTGTTGATGGTGAAGTTGTTTGTGAACTTGAAGCATCTGCTGCAATTGTACCGAAGGAGAACTGATGAGCACCCAAAAACAACCCACCCGAAATGATAAAGTAACTACACAAACTGTCGTGGAAATGAAGCGGCAGGGCGAAAAAATAAGTATGCTTACAGCATACGACTTTACGATGGCCGGAATTATTGATCAGGCCGGAGTGGATGTAATATTGGTGGGAGATTCTGCCAGCAATGTGATGGCAGGCCACGAAACAACCGTGCCAATGACTCTCGAACATATGATTTACCATACATCTTGTGTGGTGCGGGCGGTTAACCGGGCACTTGTAATTGCCGATCTGCCTTTTATGAGTTACCAGGTTACTGCGAAAGAAGCTCTGATAAGTGCGGGCCGTATGATGAAAGAAGCGGGCGCACATGCAGTAAAACTGGAAGGAGGGAAACCGATAGTAAATACGATCAGAAAAATTGTGGATGCGGGAATTCCCGTGATGGGTCATCTTGGCTTAACTCCTCAGAGCATTTATAAATTCGGAACATATAAAGTGCGCGCAAAAGAAGAGCAGGAAGCAGAAACATTACTGAGGGATGCAAAACTTCTTGAGGAAGCGGGTGTGTTCTCAATTGTACTGGAAAAAATTCCGGCAGCTCTTGCGGCAAAAGTAACAGAATCAGTTTCTGTGCCAACTATTGGAATTGGTGCGGGTTCGCAGTGTGATGGACAGGTACTGGTATTGCACGATATGCTTGGGCTGAACAAAGATTTTTCTCCCCGGTTTCTGCGCCGCTATGCAGATTTAAATAAATCGATGACCGATGCCGTAAATAATTACATAAAAGATGTGAAAAGCGGTGATTTTCCGAATAAAGATGAAGAGTATTAATTGTGCAATCAGATAAAATAATCAAACAGTTTAAAAAAGCAGGATTTAATGAGTACGAATAGCAGGCCGTTAATTTTAGTATCGAATGATGACGGAATTTTCTCGAATGGAATTAAAGCATTAGTCGAAGTAGCGGCAGAATTTGGTGAAGTAGAGATCGTGGCACCTGACAGACAACAAAGTGCTGTTGGCCATGCAATTACCGTATCTACTCCGCTCCGCGCGCAATCATTTAAATTGGATAACCGTTTCAACGGTAAAGCGGTAAATGGCACACCGGCTGATTGTGTAAAACTTGCCCATAATCAATTACTAAGCCGAAAACCGGATTTGGTGGTAAGCGGAATTAACCATGGCAGTAATGCGGGTATAAATATTCTATACTCAGGCACGGTAAGTGCCGCAACCGAAGGAACTATATTGGGATACCCGTCAATTGCATTTTCATGCACGGAATTCAGTGAAGATGCCGATTTGACCGGATGCCAGGATGCTGCGCGAAAAGTAATTAGGTTTGTTCTGGAACACGGTTTAGAGAAAGGTGTAACGCTGAACCTGAATGCTCCGGCAGGCCCTTTAAAAGGAATCAAGTGGGCAAGGCAGGCAAAAAGCAGATACGTAGAAGAGTTTGAGGGACGGGTTGATCCGCATAACCGCGACTATTACTGGATGGCCGGCAAATTTGAACTGCTCGAAAAAGATGGCGGCAGTGACATTGATGCGTTAGAGAAAGGATACGCTTCACTTACACCCATACAATATGATCTGACGGATCACGAGCTTCTTAAAAAGTATTCGAAAACTGAATTTTAGGGTTATACTTCATTAAAACTTTGGGTTAAACGCCTAAAAGTTTAGCCGATTTTGCCTCTTTTAGCTAATGACGTGAAAAGTATAATATTTGGAAACTCTTATTTTTGGCTTACTGTGGATATAAATTCCGGTTTGATCTAAGTACACCCAGGAAGAAGTACCTTTAAAGTTTCCAGAGCTAAATTCTCGACTTCCAGTAATCAGGACTTCTTCTTTGATGAAGTATTGCAAAGATGGTTATCAGCTATTCTTCAATTACGAAATAGATGGAAAAAGGAAATCTACTGACAAGCGCACGCCGAACATTTTCATTTTGAACGGCTGGGTGATGAAGAGGATGATGATTTATATTTGCAATTTTGGCATCAATAGATAGAATAACCTCTTTGCCCAATCCGGTTTCTTGCTTTTCATACCAATGGTAAGCATCATCTAAATCTTCTTCTGTCTTTTCGGTAAGAATTAGTGATACAGGCACAGTAGTTTATAAATATTTTTGGCGGATTTTTTCCCAGCTTGATCCTGATTTTTTATCCTCTTCAAGAGTTTTAAGCCTTTCTTCAATAATTTTTTTGTGGTGCTCCGGTACTTCCACGTCCGTTGGATCTGATATAATTGAATCCCACAAAGCTTCAACTAAAATCAATTTTTCGCTTCTCTTGAGCTGAGAAAGCTCGTCGATTAATGCCTTATCCTTCGTCATACCGTTTATTAGTTCTTGTTATCTAAGTTGATTAAAAACGTAGAGGAAAGCAATTCATTGAGTCGAAATATTCTTTAGATCATGAGAGAAAACATAACGGCACCGCATTTAAAGGGATTAGACTTACACTAAGCAGCACACGTTCTCAAAATCCGTTTTTTCTAAGATTTTCCACCAGATCAAGCCAAAAATCATCAACAAGCTTTTTCCGCTCTTTTGAAACCTGCATATCAAGCTGCTCAAGGTGGCTGATTTGCAGCCTTTGAATATGCTTTCCCCACCGGGCACTCTTTACCGAAACAAAAGAATCATTAAGGCCTTCCTGGCTGTAAATATGCTGATTCTGAAACCTGTACACAGGATTTAGCGGCTGATCTGTCCCTTTCCCGACCGCTGCACTAAAAGAAAAATAGGTTACATCATCATGATCGGGTGTGTTAGGATTGAATTCTTTTTTCACGTACTCTCTTGTCAATTGCTCCAAAGCAGCAACGGAATTACTTTTGGATTGAGGGAATAAACTTTCAGCAAACCAGTCGAAAACTTCTCCCAGCTTTTCTTTCACGGTTCCGGGAGTAATTAAAATCAGTTCGGCCAGGCTTGTGCCCCGGTGCGGAGTTGCAACTGTTGTGAGTGTGGCAACCGAATCAGCAATTCCAAGGTTTGAAATAGCGTAACGCATATCCAGTCCGCCCATACTGTGGCCAACTACATTTACCTTTTCGTAGCCATATTCTTCTTTGAGCTGTGTAATCTTTTCAGCCCATTGTTCTGCCCGGGTTTCAATTTTTGCATATGGAACAATGTTAGGCGCAAAAGCGTGAATTCCATGGGTGCGCAAAGTCATGCATGGCTCGTGAATGGGAGATGGGCGTAAAATTCCTGCAAGGCCACCGTATCCGTGGCATAACAGCAGTGGATATTTCAGAGATATGATTTTTGGCTGCGGAAAATCCAGCAGTTCAAATCGCTTCAGAAATTTTTGTGTGTTTGAAAATTTCATAGTTGCCCGGGAATATGTGTGCCATCAAGGTTTAAAATATCCGGATCAGTTCTTATAAACACCGATCTGTGTACTGTGTTATTATATAATATATGAAGATCCAGATTTCGTTCAGGAAAATGTACATTCCCATAAATACTTGCCTGGTATGGATATAACTTCCGGTTTAAATGCATGTGGAACGAGGTTTTTGAAAAACCGGGCGGTACGTTAATCCGGTAATTTTTCCGGGTAAAAACCGAATCAAACTCTACGGATTGCACACGTACATTCGGGCCGAGATTAAAATCATAGGCGGCCTGCAGGATCAGAGAATCAAGCTGAGATTGAGAAGAGAGCTTATTTTTAGGAGTGGGATCAACAGTAAAATGCAGAAAAATTGTAATGGCAAGTGATGCAATTAATATCCCTAAAATCCACTGTTTTTTTCTGTAATCACTTTCCATCTGCAAATTCGATATTATTTTTTCCGGGGCAAAACTAAAAATTCGTGAGTTTTAGAGAATGTCTTTGGTTATATAAAAAGTAAAAGTTAGGATGTCCAAAAGGCGTTTTCAGGTGTTTATCATTTTAAATATCGTCATGCCACGCACCGGCGTGGCATCTCCAGCATTTATCAAAACTTGGAGATCCCGTATCAAGTACGGGATGACGCCCTTTTTTGACAATCTCAATTTTTTAAACATATAAATCTGACTCGGATAAAAATATACAGAGCTTTTTCGCTTGTTGTAATATTTATTTTTGTAATAGAACTCTGCCGGGATTTATTATATTCGACCTCACAATTGCAAAATCAACAATATCCCTGATGCCGTATCGATTCGAAAAGGTGACATCAAAAGCACAGATAAATCTTTTTCACGAATTCCCATTCCGTATTTACGAAAATAACCCAAACTGGATTCCTCCATTCAGGTTTGAGATCGAAAAGATTTTTNATCCGGAAGCGAATCCGCTGTTTCAAAAAGGGGAGTGTGAACGGTTTTTGATGTTTGATGGTGATGAACTCGTGGCCCGTTTTGCTTTGATGAACCATTCCGAAAGAGATTTTGTGTTCGATANTCCAATGGGGGGGCTTGGATTTNCGGAAATGATTAACAGCCGGCAGGTGGCAAATTCCATGATTGAATTTGCCGGAAACTGGCANAAAAAAAGAGGTTACAAGGCTTTTCGCGGACCTGTAAATTTTGGCGAGAATATAAACTACTGGGGACTGTTGGTTGAAAATTTTGATGAACCGCCAATCTACGGAATGCATTATCACGCAGAGTACTATAAAGATCTGTTTGAATACACAGGTGCGGTAAAACTGGACGATCACTGGAGTTACAAACGGGAGTTTGATATACCGCTCCCCGAACGGCTTGTCCGGATTACCGATCGTATAGAGAGCCGCTCCGACGTATTATTCAGACCGATTGATATGAATAACCTTGAACGTGATGCTGAATATATCAGGCAGATTTACAATGAAGCCTGGCGTAATCAGGATATTGAAGAAAGAGAATATGAGTTTACAGAGCTGAGCAGAGTAAATGTTCAGCAAATGGTAAAACAGCTGAAACCGGTGATGATACCAGAAAGTGTGTTGATAGCATTTGTGGGCGATGAGCCGGCTTCATTTATAGTTTGTGTTCCTGATTTGAATGAAATGTCATCAGAAACTAACGGCAGATTGAAGTGGTGGCATTTGCCTAAGATTTATCGGTTTAAGAAGCGGGCAAAGCATCTCAGAACTACAGTATATGGGACACTCCCGAAATACAGAAAACTGGGATTAGAAGCACTTACTTTTGTGCGCGGAATTCAGATGACAAAAGCAGCTGCGCCAACACTCGACTATCTTGAAGGTACATGGGTGAGCGAAAAAAACTGGCTGATGCAGCGCAGCCTTGAAGCGTTAGGCTGCTACCATCATAAAACACACCGCACTTATCGGTGGGAGATATAACATCTGCGAGAAAAAGTTCACTGATCTCGCTCAGATAACAGAAGTTGCTGCTGCTATATAAATCTAAAGCTCACTTAACAGTTTCTCAGCTTCTTCAATGTGTTCAGGATCATCATACATTGTTGGTTCCATCTCGAGCACCTTTTCAAGCCATGGAACTGCTTTTTCATCTTCACCAACTCGTATATAGTGGCGGGCCAGGTCAAGCTTAATCAGAATACTTTCAGGGTCGAGCTCCTCTGCGTTTTTAAGATATTCTTCCGCTTTTTCGTTAGACCCCTCAGGCAAGCCACGAGATATAAATCTTGCTGCAAAACGTTCTCCTCTCGATAGATTTGCAACTTCTGATTGCCACACTCCATAAAGATGCCAGGAGGGTGCATAATCCGGCATAATATCTATCGATTTTTTTACCGCGTCTTCAATTTCATGTGATAACCTGATCCGTTCCTGGGTTCCAACTACGTCGGCAAGCCTGCCTTTTGCCACGCTTAAAACATAATAGGGGTGACCACTGTCAGGGTGAGCCTCAATCGCTTTTTCAGCAAAATCACGGGCTGTTTCAAAATACTCTTTCTGGCGATCTTCATCATCAAAACGAAAACCAATGCTTGCATGCAGCAAACTTGCATTCCAGAGGGCATCATAATTTTCCGAATCGAGATCCAATGCCTCAAGGTATAATTCCAGTGCTTCCTCTTCCTTTGCATCATCTTTCAGTTCATTCGCTTTTTTTACAATTTCAGCGGCATCATTCAATGCTTCTGAGTTCGCAGCTAACGTGAATGAGAAGATCAAAAGAGGGAGTAATAAAAATTTTTTTAATCCTGGCATATTATTTGATTTATTTTATACAGCATTTAACGTGATATTATGGTTAATCTATATATCAGAACAAAGTTATTCCGGCGATAATTTATTGCGATTACATGTTTTAAACTAAGAAAATTCAATTATATGGCTACATATTTCCAGGTATCAGTTCACCAATATAAACCCAAAGAGCGGGCAATTCTGAATGCAATACTTGCGATTGGCACAGGAGTATTAACATTAATTTATCCAAGTTTTGTATACCTGATTGCAGGAGGATACCTTGTGGCACTCGGGCTTCTATTCCTCTATTTTCGTGTTCCCGGAATAATTGCCGCGCTCCCGATTATTACGGGAGCTGTCATCTTTATTTTTCCGGATATCATACCGATTGCGTTTGCCGCTTTCCTGGGATTGTTCGGGCTGATTTTACTTCTTGCCTTTCAATTTTCAATATTGGGTTTCTTAACGCTGATAATAGCAGTACTCATTGTGATGAACCCTGACTCTGTAGCATACCTGATTGCAGCTTTTCTGCTACTCTATGGTGTTTCTAGTTTGATCCGAACATTCCGGAACCGGGGTGGCGGCAGGGGAGGCAGTGACAGGGAGATTGAAGAGGCTGTGGTGATTGAGGATTAGAAAATGAAGCCTCAAAATTTTGCCTTAAATATTATAAGTTTTGAAATCCAATTCTAAGCCTTCACTACTTGACCCACCCCCGTCCCCTCCCTGTGACACCAAAAAGCGGTGTAACATGGAGGGGAGCTCTTAATTGAGTTTCTTATCTTGATGAATATAATCATGTTAAAAAATTGATAAGGCATTCTTCCTAAAGCTTTCGGAAAGGGGGACTTTACTTAAATTCGAATAAACGTCTGCGAGCATTTACAAACTTCCGAGAAGTTCCGTGTTTTCCGCGGCTTAAAAATTCTATAATTAAAGCTTGAAATAAGGAATTGATTACTTGAGCTCCTCAAGCAGTTCTTTGGCTTCTTTCCTTTTGGCGTCGTCATCCATCATTTTTGGCTCCAGGGATGCGGCTTCCTCAAGTATCTCTCTTGCTTTCTCTTTTTCTCCAATTTCGATGTAGTGTTTCCCAAGATCTACCCGGAAGAGTATACTTTCCGGCATCATCTCAATAGATTTCTTCAGGTATTTTTCTGCTTTGTCTTCATCAGCGCCGTCAGGCAATCCTCTGGATATAAGCCTTGCAGCACTTCTTTCAGTTCTGCCGGCAGTGGCTATATCGGAGTGCCAAACTCCATAAAGATGCCAAACCGGGGCATAATCGGGAATCAATTCGGCTGCTTTTTCAATTTTCTCTTTGATAACATGCGATGCCCTGATCATATCACGGGTACCCTCAAGTTCTGAATGCCTGCCCTTAGCTATCGCATACACATAATATGAATGCCCCTTGTCCGGATGCAACTCTAAGGTATTTTCAGCAATTTTAAGTGCCTCTTTATAACCTTCGAGCTGTTTATTTTTGTCATTTACCCGGTAATATTTTCTTGTTGTGAGCAGGCTTTTGTTCCACAGGGCCGTGTAATTTTCCGGATCTATTTCCAAAACCTCTTTGAAAAGCTCTAGAGCTTTTTCTTCATCTTTATCATCAATTTTCTGCTTGGCTCTTTCAATAAGCTCATCTGTGTCGGATGCAATAACAATTCCCGGTGTGATGATGATTATCAGAACTGCAAGAGGTGCTGCAAGTGATATTAGTTTTTTTAGATACACGTTGTTTGATTAATTGATTGATATTGTGAGATACTTTCTTTTCAAGGGTTACTCTAACGTGATTTGTTGATTATGTGTTCGGCTCATAATTCCAGGAACTGATTATCTAAATTTCTGGAACTTCCATATTCTTAATGTTCTTGTTACAACCGAAAGATCATGAACCAAAAACGTGGCTACAACTCATGGATCTATTGCCGGAAGTATTCTGCCTTGTTTTTCTGNTTCAACCAAAATCTCAACCTTTAAGGATGANGTTTTATGTAAAACTCAAATAAAGAGATCTTCCGTTTTTTTTAATATCCGATAATCTTCAGTCGAAAGCACTATAAAAAAAATATTTTCATGCCTGATGAACTTTTTGAAGTCGTTTTTCGGATGNCTTGCCAGTGANTTCNCAAAATTTGTTTTCCGCTTCCTGCAATTGCNGCTTTTAAGATTTTATGACCTTATCACCTTCATATTCATTCAGAACCTTCAAAACATAGATCTATTTAACAGATTGGTTAAGTGAAAATTGTACGCTGTAAAGTTAGGGATTGTCGATACATAAGAGATCATCATATCACGAATAGGAGGTTGTGAGTTAATAATCAGCTAAAATTTCAAAACAAGCTTAATCTGTATAAGTAAAATCCTCCAGAACTTTTTGCACTATGATCCCTGTAGGAAAGACTCTTATAGGGTTCGCGAAATGCTAAATTCAAACCTTAAATACTCAGGTTGAATAAAGTCGAAAAGTTCTTTCAGACAGCCTCGAAAAGTAACAAACCACCTCTTTCTTTAGGGTTTATGTGAAAGGCGTGCAGAGACTTTAAGGCTTATGGCTATCTGCTCGTTGAGTAGCAGATGTGACCTGTAGTCGCTTTTTTATTCTCCTTGTAATATTTCTCACTACATACACATCGGATTTCTATCCATACCAGTAATATCGAATTATTCTTTGTTTATAGTAGGTGGAGGGCATTACCTGCAGTTCTGTCGTGCTATACGATTTTTTTTGTCAACATTAATCTAAAATGATCAAAACAAATGAACCGTATTTACAGAATTTTTACGCTTACTGTATTTTTACTATTCATCTCATCCTGGCCCGTTTTGGCTCAATTTGCCGGCGGTACAGGTACTGAAGAAGATCCCTGGCAGATATCGAATGCCGATCAGTTAGTCAACATTCAAAGCCATCTGGATGGGCATTTCATCCAGACCGGTGATATTGATCTGACGGTTGGATCTACTGAACAAACTTGGATCCCGATCGGGGATTCCGATAGCCCGTTCTCAGGAAGCTTTGATGGTGGCGGGTATATTATTGAGAACATGAAGGTTTATGATCCGGAAGTAAATTACCAGGGGCTTTTCGGGTATCTGCAAGGAGCGGTAATCCAAAATGTGATACTTACGGATATTGAAGTGGATGGCAATCAATATGTCGGCGGCCTGGCCGGTTATGCTGATGAAAGTATCATTGATCATGTTTCCGTTTCAGGCGAGATTACAGCCTTTGACAATGATGCGGGCGGTTTGGCCGGTTATGCATTAGAAAGCCTGATCCATTATACATCTTCGGACGTACATGTGCAGGGAAATAATCAGACAGGCGGCCTTATCGGCAATGCCAGACACACTGAAATCAGACATTCCTGGTCGTCCGGGCACGTAGAAGGCGATCGAAACGTTGGAGGGCTGGCAGGCAGCTCGTGGAGTTTATTACTGACGGATAGTTACAGCCACGCTACAGTCAGCGGTGACAGCAGAGTAGGAGGCCTGGTGGGCTTGCTTTCAGGAAGAGTGTATCGCTGCTTTAGTACCGGCGATGTGGATGGGTCGGATCATCTGGTTGGCGGGCTAATTGGAAATACAGGCACAACAGCTTCATTTGCGTATAACAGTTTTTGGGATGTTGAAACATCCGGACAGGCTGAAAGTGCCGGGGGAAGTTTGGTCAAAGGACTGACTACCAGCGAGATGAAGGATAGAGAGACCTTTGCGATGTTTAATTTTCATTCCCTCTGGCAAATGGACAATGATAACGGCTACCCGACACTTCAGGATTTGAGTGTTCATTCTGAACCTGAGGCTGTGGATCTTGCATCTCTGCAAGGAACCGGAACTGTTGAAGATCCCTATCTAATTTCGCAGCCAGGGGAGCTGAAAGCGATGCATCAAGACCCCAATGCCGTTTACAAACTTGCAAATCATATCGATTTGAAAAGTTCAGTAGCTTGGAACTACGGAGCCGGATGGCATGCGGTGGGTACTTCAGATGATGATGCTGAATTTACGGGTTTATTTGATGGCGACGGGTTTACAATTGCGGGTCTGACAATCAACAATCCGGAAAGCGAATATCAGGGGCTGTTCGGATATGCTGAAAATGCGGTGTTAAAAAATGTTACGCTCACTGATGTCAATATCCACGGTGATCAATACAGCGGTGGCCTTGTCGGATACCTGGACGAAGGGGTGCTGGAAACAGTAACGGTAAACGGACAGATCGTTTCCAGCTACACTGAAATCGGTGGAATTGTCGGTTTCCTGGACAAAAGTAAGGTCCACCATGTTTCGGCGGATATTATCGTTTTCGGCCATACAAACATTGGCGGGCTTATCGGCAATGCAAGGAATTCCGAAATAAGACACTCCTGGTCAATGGGAAATATAAAAGGCAGCGCCATACAAACGGCACGCAGTGCCGGTGGACTTGTTGGCAATACGTGGGGTCTGATGATGACAGACAGTTACAGCCATGCCTCCGTTAGCGCTGATGACAGGGTCGGAGGCTTGGTAGGCTCGCTTTCTGGAAGAGTTTATCGCTGCTACAGCACCGGTGCGGTAAGTGGTGACGTCCGTGTCGGAGGGCTGATTGGCAGCACCGGTACAACTGCTTCCGCAGGATATCATAGTTTCTGGAATACGGAAACGTCAGGACAGTCTGAAAGTGCCGGAGGAACTCTGATTAAAGGACTGACTACCAGCGAGATGCAGGATAAGGATACCTTTGCTATGTTTAATTTTTATTCACTTTGGCAAATGGATGCTGAAAACGGGTACCCGGAGTTTCAGGATTTTGGAGAATATGACGTGCCGGAACCGGTAGAGGTTACGGACCTTGCCGGCTCGGGTACAGTAGAAAGTCCCTACATTATCACCAGTGCCGATGAACTTAATGCCATGCGCCAGAGTTTAAGCTCCCATTACCGGCTTGGGAACGATATCGTTGTGAAAGGCTCGGTGATCTGGAATCATGGAAGCGGTTGGCAAACGGTTGGTACCTCCGACGATGATCTCGCTTTTACAGGTTCGCTGGACGGTGACGGGTATACCATCAGTGGTCTGACAATCAACAATCCGGAGAGCGAATATCAGGGCCTTTTTGGATATGCCGAAAATGCATTGCTTGAGAATATAACCCTTGACAGGGTGCATGTGCATGGAGAACGCTACAGCGGCGGGCTGGTTGGATATATAGATGATGGAGTTTTGGAGAATGTTTCTGTCAGCGGCCAGATAACATCCGGTAACAATGACATTGGCGGAGTGGCCGGTTATGTTGACGATAGCATGGTTCACTATCTTTCGGCAGATGTTGCCGTATTTGGTTACCAGAACATCGGCGGTGTCATCGGCAATGCAAGAGACTCTGATGTGAGATATACCTGGTCGAAAGGCCATATCGAGGCTACCGGTATCTCCACGGCCAGAAGTGTGGGCGGACTTATCGGCAGTTCCTGGGGGTTGATGTTGACAGACAGCTACAGCCATGCTTCCGTAAGCGCTGATGACAGAGTCGGCGGACTGGTTGGAGCGCTTTCCGGAGAAGTGTATCGTAGCTTTAGCACCGGCCTGGTTATCGGATCAGATGATCGGGTAGGCGGATTGATTGGCAGTACCGGAACGACAGCGTCAGCGGGCTATAACAGTTATTGGAACAAAGAAACTTCTGTACAGGAAGAATCTGCCGGCGGTGATGGCGTAATGGGGTTAACTACTGAACAAATGACTTATCCTTACGGTGAGGAAGCTTATGCTGAATGGGATTTCGAAGATGTTTGGAGTGTTGACATCGATTTTTCAATAAATAACGGATACCCTTACTTAGAACAAAATATTCATACAAATACAGACAGGGATGAGGAATTGACAACCGGACTTCCCAAAGAAGTATCGCTTTCACAAAACTATCCAAATCCGTTTAATCCGGTAACCACAATTAGATTTCAATTGCCTGCGGACAGCGATGTACGGCTCGAAGTATTTGATTTACTCGGGCGCAGGGTGTCTGTGTTAGTTAACGAGAGGATGACAGCAGGTACTCACGAGGTCAGTTTTAATGCTTCTGCACTAGCAAGCGGTGTCTACATCAGTCGCCTGCAGGTTGCTCAGCGCTCGGGAGCCGGCCATGCATACGATGTGCGTACCCGTGCAATGATGTTGATCAAATAGAACGCCGGAACGGGAAATTAGGCATGCCCTCTTTTGGGCATGCCTCTCTGCTCATATTGGTTTGGGGATAATTAAACCTCTAAACCGTTTTAGAATAAGCATTTTGATGCTGTTTGCTGTTGATATGCCCATCAAACACCATTGCAACGTTTCGCAGGAACAATCGTCCGCGTTCAGTAATTACAAGCCTGTCATCTAAGTTCAACAATAATCCGTCTGCTTCAAGCAATTTCAGTTCATCGAGTTCACTTTCAAATCTCTCATTAAAATTGATACCTGATTCTTTCTCAAAATCACTGAATTTGATTTCAGCCCGGCACATTATCTGCATGATGATTTTCCGGCGCAATTTATCTTCGTCATTTAACCGGTAAGCTTTTTTGACCGGCAGTTCGTCCCGGTCAAGCTTTTCGTAGTATTTGCCAAGGTCTTTCTCATTTTGAATATAAACATCACTGTTTTGAGAAATTCCCGACATTCCCAGCGCAAGCATCTCCAGCTCGGCATGCGTACTGTATCCCTGGAAATTACGCTGAAGTGTATCATTCGCCAGTGCTTTGCTCAGTTCATCATCAGTGCGTGCAAAATGATCCATCCCGATATACCTGAATCCATAATCAGGCAGTTTTTCGATAGCATAAACCAGCATTCCGAGTTTTTCTTCAGTGGATGGAAATTCATCTTCATTAAGCAGTTTTTGTGCAGGCATCATGGATGGAAGATGCGCATAGCTGTAGATCGCAAGCCGGTCAGGGTTCAGAGTCATCACATCGCTAACGGTTTTCCTGAACCTTTCAAGAGTCTGAAGTGGCAGGCCATAAATTAAATCAAAGTTGATTTGATTGATTCCATGTTTTCTGAGCAGGCGTGCAATTTCTGCTGTTTGCTCAAACGGCTGGATACGATGGATGGCTTCCTGCACTTCCGGGTTGGTATCCTGCACGCCGAGAGATGCACGGTTCACACCAATCTCTTTTAGTGCTTTGATATGATCTTCACTACATCTGCGCGGATCGATCTCCACGCTGAACTCAACATCAGAGTGAACTGTAAAATACTTACAAATAATGCTGCCCAGCCTTTTAAGCTGTTTGGGGTTTAAAAATGTTGGTGTTCCTCCTCCAAAGTGGATCTGCTTCAGTGGTGCATCCGGATGAACCGTTTCGGCAGTCAGGCGGCTTTCGATATCCAGATAATCGAGGTAATGATCGCCGCGATCCTGATCTCGTGTGATAATTTTTGTGCAGCCGCAATACCAGCAGAGCGAAAAACAGAACGGAATATGGATGTAGAGAGATAAGGGATCGGTTTTTCTCTTTCGTTTTGCATAGTCTCTCTGCAGTTCATCCGGGTCAAAATTTTCCGAAAACTGAACTGCAGTGGGGTAAGAGGTATAGCGGGGACCGCTTACATTGTACTTTTTAACGAGTTCTAAAAGCTGAGAATCAGTTGAAACCATACTGCACGAACAATTATCCATTCAAAAGTTTTTCGAAGCCGCCCTCATTGGTCAAACGCAAATCCTCACTTTTTCCTCTTTCGACCAGATATTCGAGGGAAGAGGATTCAAGCATTTGTTTTATCGAATCCCGGGTTGTTGCCCATTTATCATGCAGCGGACAGGGATTTTGATGTCCGCACCCTGGCAGACCGAGAGCACATTCTGTGAGCAAGTCCGGGCCATCAATAGCCAATACCACATCCATAAGTGTGATTTCACTTGCAGGTTTTTTCAGGCGAACTCCGCCATTAGGACCTTTGTAAGAATCAAGCAATCCCTGAGCGGTTAATTGCTGCAGAATCTTGGTGAGAAAATGATGTGAAATCTCAATGGTTTCACTCATTTTTTTAATGGGTATATATTCCGAATTATTCTTTGTTGCCAGATAGATGGATGCGCGCAGACCATAAACGCAGGATTTTGATAACAGCATTTTAGTTTTTTGGTTTTTGGTTTTAGAGAGTCTTTTGTCCTAAAATAGATATATTTAGTGAAGGTTTCATAAAGATTCTTTTTATCACTCTTTTATGCTTTTGAAATAAATTAATGTTACCGGTATTACAGGCAGTAAAGCAATAATCATAATCCAGAAGTAAAGGCCAGGAGGAGTGAGGCTCGGAGGCCAGTAACCGCTTATCATCAATAGTGAAATCAACACAAGAATCACTGATATGATAAAAATGACTTTTAGATTGAAATATTTTAAAGGATAGAAGAGGTCTGTCAATAATATTGAAATTACTCCAAGCAGAAGCAGATGCAGATAAAGCACTCGTAAACCATGTTCGCCCGGCCAGATATCGATTGGGAGCAGCGCTAACGCCTGCATCAATACTTTCAGGCAGAGAAGTATGAGGATTGTTTGCCAGATAAAACCTTTGAACAAGCCATTTTTAAAAAAGAGCCAAACATTTAATGCTGTTGACAGAATGATCAAAAGCATTCCTGCCATTGCTGAAATGAGCATCGGCGTAGTAACCAGGCTTTCGGTAAGGCTGTAAGGGAAAATCAGCATCGACCCGACAAGTATTGGAATCCAAAGCCACTCTTTTTTTACAGGAAGAGAATTCGGATCTGTTTCTACCTTTGTCCAGATCAAACCTAAAACTGCAAGTACTGCCCATCCCTCAGTAAAAACAGCCAGGAAAAAGTGAGTCATGGCAGATGAGATAAGCGGGCTGTCGATCGGCGTGAACTGGAATATTGAAACGCCCCATGCACCCAGTGAGGAAACCATCAGTGCAAGCAGTGCACCTTCATAAAATGTAAGTGGTATAGAACTGTCATCTTCATTTCGGTATTTCATCCAAAGCCACCCAAACCAGTACCAGGTGATCATCACAAAGCCTGATATGATCGCTGCCAGCGGAAGGGATGCCGAACCGATTGCAACAGAATGGTAGCCATACAGCAGGAAAAACGGGAATGAGAGAAATCCGAGAAAAAGCATCACATACAGACAGTTACTGAATGAGCGGATGGCATGCACATTTTCATTTTGGATCAGACGGTCTATCATCAGCACCATTAATGGCGGACTGACCCAGTTAAAAAACATCAGATGTGAATGGGCATGGCGGATATTGGCAAAATTGAGCCAATCGGGCAGCGGGTAAAGCATCCCGTACCGATACAAAAATCCCGTCATCGCAGCGATGATGAAGCTGAGCAGGGAGAGTTTCCAGATTCGGTTTAAGGATTTTGGTAGTGACATAAAAACGGAGTGTTTTTTCTCGCAGATTTTCGCAGAGTCATGCGCAGATTTACGCAGAAGTATCTGCGAAACTCAGCGCATCATCCCCGTAACTCTGCGAGATCTCTTTTATAGTGTGATGAATAGCTCCAACTACGATTCCAAACAAAACCATCGCGACAGCCTGGTGGAGTACACCAAGCCAAATTGGTACGTGCCAAATTAGTGTAAATACACCAATCAAATATTGAATCAAAACAACAGTAAACACCGCTAATATCCACATTTTGGTGGTAAATGATGTGTTGATCTGATACGACCGTATCCACATGATGATTGCCATTATACCAAGAACAGTTGCCAGTACCCGGTGTATCCACTGCACGGTAACCATATTTTCAAAGAAGTTAATCACAAACGGTTCCATGAGCCAAAG
>SL_3KL_010_SEDDRAFT_10001002_pt1 | contig 25033 bp, 22 predicted proteins | sample SodLakKL_010_SED_2_FD_10381 | JGI IMG/M metagenome (IMG submission 10381) | reverse complement strand
GAGTACGTTGAGCACGTCATTTTAGCTTCAACGCAGCTGAGGGACAAATTTCGCCGCAAATACACTCTGCAATTTTTTATAACATAAAATACGGATTTCAAACAAATATATATCAATAACATACGTGATGTTTATATAAATTACTGTGAGATATCCGGGTTAGAATCTCAGCATCTTTCCGTAATACAGATCCTTTTCATCCGGAACCAGCGGGTTGAATCCATTGCCTGGAAAGTTGGTGAGTTCTCCGAGCCAGATGTTGTTTTCAGTAAGGTAGAGGTCAACGCGAATAAAATTAAAATCTTCAGACAGTTTTTCCGAGACAGTGATTGCTTTACGGATAATGGATTCATTATCGATCGGCGCTGGCAACGGTGTGGATGTCCCGGATTCAGGAAAGCGGAACGAAAGATCCAAAGGGGTCAGATTTTCATCATAAAAACTTCTCCGGGCACCATCGGGTCGGTATTCAAATCTATAAAAAAGTTTCACCTTGCCATGAAAGCAGAAAAATTTATATTCGGTGACCGGTTTTTCGTCAGGCCCTTCAAGCAGTTCTTCGGCGATAATGTGCCGGGGCAGATTTTTGTATACCCACTCCCTGCCAATGTTGGAGTAGTCTGAATTCAACCAGTTTTCAGTCTGGGCCCGGATCTCTGCAAAATTTTCTTCTGATTTATCACGAACAATTTTCACCATTGCCGATCCGTGAGCGGCTTTCAGTACAAAACGATCGGGAAGCGAATTCCAGGTTTTTGGAGTCAGCGTTTTGTAATGGCCGATTAGCGGGATCAAATATTCGCTCCCGGCCTTTTCAGTCACATAATCCCGAACCTTGAGCCTGTCGGCAACGAGACGCCGCAAATCGGAGTGTTCGTTCAGTTTGATGTAGTGAATTTTCTCGGAAAGGCGTTTTGGGGTGTCCAGATCGGGCAGATAACCGTTTTCCAGGTAATGGCGAATTCGGATGTATTGTCTGTCTGACAACAAATGCCGGAATACCCCCCAAAACAGTTTATGGAGAATCTTCTGCAGCATTAGCTTTCGTTTTCCGGTACTTCAGCATCGTTTTCTTCCCGCCTTTTCCAGGCGATGAAGCCACCAAAAATTCCAGATCCAAACAGAAGAATGGTTCCGATGAAAGCGAGTCGGTTTCCGGTTGAATACCAGGCCGGATCGAGCGTCATTTCGAGGGTGTGATCACCAGCCGGGATTTCGAAACCGCGCAGCACATAGTTGGTTCGGATAATATCGATCTCTTCGCCGTTCAGAGTAGCCGTCCATCCCGGCGGATACCAGATTTCACTGAGCACAAGAAAACCGGGTTCGTTTCGGGTGATATCCAGCGAGATTCGGTTGGCATTATATTCAGTCACATTCACTGTGGCTGCCGTATCGGGCTGAACCTGGAGTGCTCTTTCTTCAGCAATAAAGGCTGTCTCGGCCGGATAAAAATTTTCGGAAATGCGCCTTAATACATCGGGCTGTGTATCCATAATTTCAACTTCATTAACAAAAAAGGCTTTTGGCAATACCTCTTCATTTTCGAGCACAAACCCTTCACTGCCTTCATAAACTACATCATAACCGGTCATGCCGATTGGCTGGATGGCGGTGATGAATTTCACGTTCAGCATATTCATAAGTCCGCTGTTGAGTCCGGCAGCGGGTGAAACAAATGCTTCGTCAATCAGGTCCTGGTAATACCCCAATTTGGCACCTGAGTATCCGCCGGCAGTCGGGTAAAAATAGGACGGGATTGCATTGTTGAACGGATTGTCGATGAAAGGTAATACGCGATACGGCCAGCCCTCATCATGACGTATATGTTCCTGTATGAACTGGTCGATCGGACGTTTTTCCTGTTCAATCACCTCCTCTCTTGTCAGGTTTTGATCCACCAGCGATCGTTCGCTCAGGTAGCGCGAGTCTACACTGATCAGATCATATGCGAGGATAATACAGAAGACAATCAAACCTGCTGACAATGGGATTTTTCGAACGCTCATGCCCCATAAAATTCCGGTGCCAATCAGAAATAGAGCGGCGAAGCGAAATGTATCGCCATATGCAAGTTCCTCGCGTCCGGGAATCAGTTCACCCTGAATAATCCTTGAAACGGTTTGGGAAACCCGGGGATCGTCAACCGGAACATTGTTTTGCTGAGCGATCTGCTGGGCGAGTTGCTGGCGTTCACCCGGTTTTTCAAACGAGAGCAGCTGATAACCCGCAAACACGGCCATTAAGGCAAATGCAGCTGCAACCAACAGCGGTTTGCCCCACTCTTTTTTGGATTTGACAGTTTTCATTTGGCCTGCCATCCAGTCCAGGCCCAAAACAGCGGGAATTGTAAAACAGAAGAGGGTGATCATAAGCCACATCTCTGGTACACGAAATTTATCGAACAGCGGGAAATAGTCGAACATCAGGTTGTTTAGTGCACCAAAGTGTTCGCCCAAAGAGAAAAAGAGAGTAGCAATTCCGGGGCCAAGGAACACCCATTTCAGAGTATGTTTCGATTTCATTACACCAATCACAAAAAAGAGGAACGCCAGGGCGCCGAAGTAGTGCGGGCCGCTGGTGAAGGTTTTTGGCCCCCAGTAAAGTTCTGATCCCCCGTATGCTCCCGGTATCAGCAGGGTGAGCAGTTCACCCCATCCCTGTGACCATGCGAAGGCATAATCACGGGAAAGGCCTTCGGTACCGGCCAGTTCCGACCCGCCCCTCATGCTGAAAGGCGAATATTCCATCGTACTCCAGTAGAGCTGCACGGTGATCAGTACTGCGAGTAGAGCGGCACCCATCAGCCACCCGGTATGGATCAGGAAGGGTTTGGAGTTGCCCGAACGGATCGCCTTCACCAGGTCATAAATAAAGAGTGTGCCGAGGGGAAAGAGGAAAAAGTAAGTTACTTGCGGATGGTAGGCGCGCAGGTGCAGTGTGAGCGCCAGTCCGAAAATAAAGAAGGCGAGCCACCGGTTCAGTTGAGTGCGCGTGAGAAGAAAATAGCCGTTGTAGAGCCAGGGAATATAAATATAAGCCAGGAATTTGGCGTTATGTCCCGCCCCGATGATAATGGGGATATAAGTACTGAAACCGATGATAATAGCTCCGAATACAGCTGATAGCGGCCGTGCTCCCATAAGCAGAAACATCAGGTATGCGCCGCCAAGTAAAATCCACATTTCAGCAGCGGGATAGATAAACCGAAAAAAGCGAAGAAGGGTATTGTCGAGATTACTGATTTGGGGCGGATGCGAAACGGTGGTGGCAGGCATTCCTGAGAACATATTCGAAACCCAGTGAGCGGTTTCACCGTGTTCCTGCTGGTGCTGGATGAGCGATTCGGCTCCGGCCCGCCACTGAATGACATCATGCCCCATATACTGCTGCCCTCCGATGATGGATGCGTGATAAAGGAAGAGCGGCAGAATAAACAAAAATAGTAGTGCAATAATATGCTGCTTTCTGGCGGGGAGAGATTCCCAGAAATCAGGTTGAGGTGATACTTGTTTCCGTCTTTTCTTGTTCCGTTTGGCGGCCATTGAATAAGTTTAGCAGATGAATGGGGATGAATGCTGAATTTCGAACGCTGGAATAACAAATATTGAAAATCTGTTCATCATTCAGTTTTCCATATTAGGGATTTGTTATTCAATGACTCTTGGAACACGGAAATAATCTGAATCGGCATCCGGGGCATTTTTCAGGGCGTCTTCGTGGCTGACCGGTTCTCTGGCGTCATCTTTTCGGAAAGAAGATGCTGTAACTTCCGTTACATGCTCAAGCGGCTCCACACCTGTAGTATCAACTTCATTCAGGGTATCGATGTAGCCAAGGATTTTGTTCATATCTTTTTTCAGGCTTTCTGCCTCTTTATCGCTGAGCTGCAANCGTGCCAGGTTGGCAACGTAGTGGACATCATCTTTTGTAACAGACATAAATTATTATATTAAATCTTTTAAAAATCGTTATTTAAGTTTTTTTGGAATGCTTTTTTTATAGAAACTTGAATTCTTCAGCAAACCTTTAATTTAACAAACATTTGGCAAAACAATAAGGTACATGGTGGAGGACTTACCCCATTTTTTTACTAATGTCCATAAAATGTTTCTTTGTTCTTTTGTCTTGAAACAAAAGAACCAAAAATTCAAGGCTGTGAATCGCTTGTCGGCGGGCTTTTCATCGACGCGGCACCATTTGTATGGTCCATCACGTTTATTGGCTGTAATCAAAGACAGGGCCGGTATCAAATGCTGCCATAGCGTCGCTGAAAACACCCTGTTCCCGCCAACCGATTCAAGGCCAATTGAAAAGCAGAAGATACGATTTCCACTTAATGAAATTCATATATATTTATTTTAGTTGTCTTTATAAGGTCTAAACTCTAAATTTCGGGGTAACTTCTCTACATGGTGCTGGAGTTAACCCTTTTTTTAAGAAATTAACAAACCGGGCCTGTTTGTACTTTTGTTAAGATATCGCAACTGCCTCGCTTGTTCACTTTTGCTCAAAAAGACCTTAACTTTCAGGTTCGGAATTTCAGAGTGAAGCCGGATCAGAAATCACAATTCTTTAGATCAGCTGACAAACAATAAAAAACACAGAATTCTATGTTAATTGGACTTTGCTCAGATTCACACGATCACGTAGAACATATCAAAAAAGCAGTTGCCTATTTTAAGGAAAGAGAGGTGGTGAAAGTGATTCACGCCGGCGATTACTGCAGCCCGTTTACCATTCCGTTGTTTGAGGGGCTCCCTTTGCATGGTATTTTTGGAAATAATGACGGGGATAAATACCTGCTTATGAAAAAGTTTGAATCGATCGGTGCCACTCTCCATGGCGATTTTTACGCTTTTGAACTGGATGCTGTGAATTTTGCCGTTTACCACGGAACCTATCCTGAAATTACAGAGAGCCTGGAACTTTGCGGAAAGTATGACGTGGTTGTTTCCGGACACACTCATGAACCTCGCCTCGATACAATCGGCAATACCATCTCCATCAATCCCGGAAGTGTAAACGGTTTTGACGGGGATGCTATGGCTGCTCTTTTCGATACCAATACCCGGAAAGTACAGTTCAAAGAGCTGAATTGATCAGTTGTGGTTAAGATCTCAAGGTCAATATTCGGAAAGGGAATCTATCATTTAATTTCCTCTCCGATCGGTTGAGCCAACCCGCCTTGCTCACAACCAAATTTCTTGGCGAAAGATGCGGGCTAAGATAAATGAGTATTCAGTTTTTGGCTAATGACAGAAAAAAGTTGTGTTTCCGGAACAGCACCGGCCTGTTGCCAGAGAATCTTTCCTTTTCGAAACAGAATCAGTGTGGGTACACCACGTACATTATACCTTGCTGCAGCCTTTGGATTTTTATCCACATCAATTTTGATGATGTTGAGACTGGAACCCATTCTTTTTTTCAGTTTTTTGAGAACGGGATTCATCATTTTGCAGGGAGCACACCAGTCGGCATAAAAGTCTACAAGCACCGGGGTTTCTTCCCTGATGATTTCGGAAAAAACGGGTTTCTTTTTTTCTTTTGTATCCATCTCACCTGATAATTTAGATTGTATTTGTAAAACGCTTGATGATTCCAGAATATTTTCCATCGGCGGCAGAATGCAATATAGATAAATGTATACCGGAGTTGTCCGATTTTTTTAAAAAAACATTCCAATTCATTCTGAAAAGATATATCATTCCGTGAATTAAAAATGACTGACAAAAAAAATTGAAATGCAGGTATATTTAAACGGCTCGTATTTAGATCATAAAGAAGCCGCAGTTTCTGTTAGTGATCGCGGCTTTGTTTTCGGTGATGGAATTTATGAAGTAACCCGTGTGGTAAACGGACGTTTTTTTAAAGAAAAAGAACACCTTGAGCGGCTTGAAGAGGGGTTGGCAGGGCTGAAAATCAATCTTGAAGAATCCCGGAAAAAAGAGATTCCCGAAATCAGCCGTGAACTGTTGAAACGAAACGGACATACCGAAGGAGAGGCTGCCGTATACCTTCAGATAACACGTGGATCTGCCTGGCCGCGCACACATACGTTTCCTGATCCGGAGGTGCCCCCAACACTTTATATTGCAACCAGCCCGTTTACACCGCACACCAAACTGCATGAAAGCGGTGTGGATGCTATCACGATTTCGGATGTTCGATGGGCCCGGTGCTATCTCAAAACCGTGAACCTGTTACCTAATACACTTGCGAAGCAGCAGGCAGAAGACGCNGGAGTAAACAGTGCTGTGATGATTCGTGATGGTATGGTGACCGAAAGCCCGAATGCTAATATTTTTGGTGTGAAGGACGGAGCGTTGTACACCTATCCGGCTACCAACTATATCCTGAACGGCATCACCCGCCGGACGGTGCTTGAGATTGCCGATGAGAGGGGAATACCCGTACATTTCACCCCTGTAAGTGAGCAGGAATTGTTCGAACTGGATGAGCTTTTCTTTTCCGGCACCACTACAGATATCCAGCCGGTAACCGTTCTTGACGGAAAAAATATCGGAACCGGAAAACCCGGNCCAGTCGTGAGGCANATACAGGAAGGGTACCGGGAGAGGTTGTATGGAGAGAAAATCGAGCAATAAAGTCGAATAATGCACGGGTTTTGCAAAGCCTCCTCGTAGCCTGCATTTTCATCGAAAGTGCCAAAAACACCCTGTAAAATGCCTTGCCCACAACGAAATTTCTTGTTGAGACATGCGGACTAAGTAGTAGTTTCCCCTAAGTCTTCGCCAAAAGGTAGGATATCTGCTCAACTCAAATTAAGGGTTTCCCTGATTTTAGCGGGATTCAGTAATTGGTATTGTTAAGCAAAACAAAACACCAACTACTAAACCCCGGAATTATGGAAGCCGATAGAACATTAAAAAGCGAAGAGAAAAGATTTAAAACAATCCTGAATGAAGCTGAACTGGCTTATTTCGAGGCACTGATTATCAATAAAAAAGAGGATGCACAGAACGAACTGAAGTATCTGCTGGGTTCACTGGAGGATATCCGCTCATCCGACGATGATGACGCTTCATCTGTTGATCACCACATGGGTGACATGGGCAGTATCGAAGAGAGTCTTGATTTGACTAACCGCCTGATCCAGAGAAATATCAAATTTATCAAGGAGCTGGATCGTGCATTGGAAAGAATCAATAACGGAACCTACGGTATTTGCCGGGCAACGGGTAAACCCATCGAGAAGGGACGACTTGAGTTCGCACCACACACCCGCTACAGTATTGCTGCCAAAAACAGCGGACTGGATAAAAAAGCGGTGATAGCCTGAGTATTTTGACAGAGAGATGTATAATTATATAGAGAGAATTATTGATTGAATTATAATCCGGCCGGGGGTTCCGGATATAAAAAAAGCCCGTCTCGGCGAGACGGGCTTTCATTTTTTTAAAAAGCTTTTTTTGCTTATTCGTATGTAAGGCTTCGAACGTTTACAGCACTCAGGCCTTTCGGTGTTTCTTCAACTTCATATTCAACTTCTTCATTCTCTTCCAGGCCCTGGTTACGGCCTAAATTCTCCACATTATTTCTGTGTACAAAAATGTCTTTGCTTCCGTCAGCTGGCTTGATGAATCCAAATCCTTTTTCGGTGTCAAACCACTTTACGTTTCCTTGTTGTGTCATTGTATTACTAAGTATTGGTATTGTTAATGCACCCGAGAAAAGTTTCAAAGAGTAGAATTGGGTTAACGCATCATTCCTGAGAAGGGCTTTGCCAAGGGTGTTGTTATAATGAAAGCTTTAAGTTACTGGTTCTGATTATCAATAGCTATTTCTGACATAAATTTATTGATATAATTCTTTAAAAAAACGGTTTGGAGGGAGATTTTAGCAAATTTCACCCGATTCCGGGTCAATATAACAGCCGTCACCACTCAAAGAACGCTGCCAGGAGAGCTCTTTTTCAAGTTTGAGGAGCCAGTTTTCAATTTCGGATTCTTTGATTTTGTGTTGTCCGTCGCGAATATAAAAATCCCTTTCTGATTCTTCCGGCAGCTCTTTTATCCGGTAGGCCAGTACCAGTTCATCCAGTTTATGGATGATTTCATCGGCCACAGGCTGATCTTTTTTCCGATAGAGAGTAATCATCGATTCATATATCTGAAAAGTGAAATTTTACCTTTAAAGGTTTGATGCAATTCAATCAAAAGAAACTCTATTTTTTCTGTTAATTCCATCTTTTTTTTGGTATGATATGCGAAACTAAAACTACAATTTTTATGCTGAAAGAAACACACCCGCTCTACGGTGCTTCCCGTCTTTTGGAATATTACAAAATGATGACGGAGAAAGCGATAACCCGGATAACCGGAGAGCAGCTTCGTACACCTCAGCAGCCGGGGTTGAATTCGGTTGCTGTTTTGATGCAGCATCTTGCCGGAAATTTTCTTTCGAGGTGGACTAACTTTCGAACCGAAGATGGCGAAAAACCCTGGCGCAACCGTGACAGTGAGTTCGAAGATGATTTTGAATCTGTAAAAGAATTGATTGACTACTGGGAAAAAGGATGGAACTGTTTGTTTGATGCGATTCAAACCATCCGTGAGGATGAGATATCTGATATCATCTATATCCGTAATGAAGGCCATACAATTCTGGAAGCGATTGAACGCCAGCTCGCGCATGTTGCCTATCATTCCGGCCAGATTGTGTACATTTGTAAAGTGTTTGCGGGTGACGAATGGAAAAGTCTCACCATCCCGAAGGGAAAAACCGAAGAGTATAACCTGAAAAAATTTTCAGAAAAGAAGTCACGGGGAATCTACCGCGACCGAACCTGATGGGACAGAATGAAAAAGGAAAAAAATCTGGTTTCAAGCTGCAATAAAATTTACGAAATTAGCCCACTGCCGGAACCTGTTTCTTTAGCGTATGACCCCGTATAAAAAACCTGCTTACTGACAAATTCTGTCAGTCAATATATAAGATCATCATACTTTTTTTGATATACATCTTGCAATCATTTTAAATGAAATAAAAATCGAATAGACAATATGGAGAAGAAACCAGCAGTAGCAGCGGATAATATTGGCAGAGTTTTATTTCTGTCACTGGCAGCAGCTTTAGGAGGCTTTCTGTTTGGATTTGACAGCGGTGTAATTAACGGCACAGTCGGTGCGCTTCAGAATGCGTTTGACTCAGATGCGGTGGGTACCGGATTTAATGTGGCATCGATGCTTCTTGGCTGCGCGGTGGGTGCATTCTTTGCCGGAAACCTGGCTGATAAGTTTGGCCGAAAACCGATTATGATTATCACAGCAGTCGCATTCATTTTCAGTGCGTGGGGTTCAGGGATTGCAGGCAGTTCTGGTCAGTTTGTGGCCGCTCGAATTCTGGGTGGATTGGCCGTGGGTGCAGCCAGTATTCTGGCGCCTGCCTACATTAGTGAGATTGCACCGGCACGTATCCGGGGAAGCCTGGCTACACTTCAGCAGCTTATGATTGTGATTGGACTTTTTATGGCATTTCTCAGCAACTACTGGCTGGCCGGTCTCGCTGGCGGAGCTTCGGAGGCTCACTGGCTCGGTTATGAAGCATGGCAGTGGATGTTTTGGATGGAAATTTTCCCAGCTTCTGTCTTTTTATGCTGCCTCTTTTTTATTCCCGAATCGCCGAGATACCTCGTAGCCGCCGGGAAAGAGGATGAAGCCAGGGAAGTTCTCACCAGTTTATCGGATGCAATAGATGCCGAAGAGAAGGTGGCTGATATTAAATCTACACTCCGAAAAGACAGTAAACCCGGACTGCGTGATGTGATCAATAAATACACAGGTAACATTCATCCGATTGTTTGGGCAGGTGTGGGCCTGGCAGCACTTCAGCAGTTTACGGGAATTAACGTAGTATTTTATTACGGGGCCACACTCTGGCAGGCTGCCGGATTTACGGAGGCAGACGCGCTGCTTCAGAATGTAATCAGCGGCTCGGTGAATGTGCTCTTTACTTTCGTGGCCATTGCACTGGTAGATAAGGTTGGCCGTAAACCGCTGTTGATGGTCGGCGCTTTGGGGCAGGCTGTGATGCTGGGAATTCTTGCACTCATATTCGGAACTGCAGCTGTTGCAGAAGGCGGTGATCTGATACTGGAAGGCAATGCAGGTTTGTATGCCCTGCTTTCGGCCAATGCTTACATCGCATTCTTTGCTTTCTCCTGGGGACCCGTCATGTGGGTCATGCTTGGTGAAATGTTTCCAAATCAGTTTCGCGGTGCGGCACTTGCCATTTGCGGATTGGTTCAGTGGGGAGCGAATTTTATGATTACCATGACCTTTCCAATTCTGCTTGGGAGCATTGGGCTTGGATTTTCCTATGGTATCTACGCCTCATTCGGAGTTATCGCCTACTTTTTTGTGAGGAAGTTTGTGAAGGAAACCAAAGGCCGTACTCTCGAAGATATGTCGCGGGATGTGGAACAGTAATTGGCGGTGTTTGTGAAAACCCCGATCCGAATCGGAGGCTTGAAGGACAACCTGATGCATGGAACGGTAATTACAGATCTGAGATCTCAGATTCAAGATTTCAGATTGCAGATCTACCATTAAGGCGCAGTTATGAATTTTGAGGGGATTTTGAGTGCATTGTTTTAAGTTGTGAGTTGTCAAACTGTCAACTGAATTTCGGGTTCCCGGTATCAAGAATCGGGGCAGGCCAACGTTCCGTGCGGAAGAAACCGTCTCTAAAGGGATCCCATTTGGACAGTAAAAGCGAAGGAATGTGGAGAATATTTGACAGACTGAACCACCGACATGGTGTCAGAAAGCTCCCTTTTCAGTAAGAGTTATTCAAATAAATCATCCACGAAATTCGGGGATTGATGGTGAAAATCGAGGCCTCCCAGGCCGGAACTGGTATAGCCTATATGCTGCACCAAAGAATAATTAAGGGCGAGTAAAGGTACATCATACTCTTTGGAGTAAGTCCTTACCGCAAAGTCGTGAGGCTCGTCTTCCAGAACCAGGCCATCCAGCAGCCATCGGGCAAGGTCTTTTTTCGTGAATTCATCATACATCATAGCCTGAAGGCCAAAAAAGGATCGGAATGGATAGTTTACCAGTTCAAAACGGCCTTTGGGTTTCCAGTTTCTGTACGCATAAAGCGCAATGATGTACCGCTCTGTCTGAATGAGGCTTTTGACCTTCTTAAGATGTTCCGGGAAATTTTTTGAGACAATAACGTCATCTTCAAAAATAATTCCGTCGGTACTGTAGAGAAGCGTCATCGCATAGTTAAGCTTGGTGTCGTGCTGTATTGTTTTAAACGGCTGAGGTGTCACAAGCTTGATGCGGCTGTCTGTTGCGGGTTGATGAACATCTTCCTTTTGCCAAATGATTTCTACGGAACAGCCATCAGGAATGGTGCGGAGGGTGTCCTCCAGATAAGAGGGTTCGCGGTCGCAGGTATAAATCGTAATCGTCATGGAAATAACAAGTTGAATCCAGGTTTATTTTCTCGTGTCATAGGCGTCCCATTGGGGTAAATTTACGCAGATGAACATTGAGTAATAGAATCTTTCGGCAGTACATTACAAGCGAAATTTCTCATCATGGAAAATGAGAGAAATCTTTAAAGCGGAAGCAAGCCTGGAAAGGTATAGATTACATTGTTAAAATATCTTCAAAATCATCCACAAAATTTTTGAAAAGGTCCTCACCGGTAGAATCAGAGTCACGGTCCGGTATGTTTTGAACCAGCGAGTAATTCAGAGTATAAAGCGGTATGTCAAATTCATTACAATAAGATTTGATGGCGTCTTTGTGGCCCTTTTCAGGTAGTGTCATTCCCTGAAGGATCCAAACTGCCAGATCCGTTTTGGTTTGCGGATCATATAGCATCGCTTTTGTTTCAGACAATTGATAAACCGGGAGATCGATCAGTTCGATGTTGCCGGAATTTTTAAAATAAAGATCTGATCCGAGTGAGATGATATATCGTTTCGTGGAGAGAGCCTTTTTTACCTCATCCAGATAGTCAGAAAAACTGGCTGAAAGAAGTAAAGGGTTTTCAACAATCAGCCCGTCTGAAGAATAGAGCATTGCCATAGCATAATTAAACCGTGTGTTGCTTTCTGAATCCGGGTAGGGCAGGGGTGTAGATAGCTTCACGCGCTCATCGGATTCAATTTCATGAATATCCTTCTTCTGACATATTATTTCACAGGGAAAATCATCAGGGAAGCTTACTATGGTTTTTTCCCATCCCTCGGCAGCGGGCTGATGCAATACAAGAGTGATGGTCATATAAATTAGTTGAAAATTGTTGGTTAACAGTAAAGTCAGTTGAACTGAGATGAAAAATCATCAGTTATGGGCCGGTTTGAGATGGTTCCGGAAAATCAGTTTCTGCTGAATATATTGGTTTTAGACTTTACCTGAAAAACTTTACCGTGTAACCTGCATATGAATTTAAATGTTAAATGTTTGTCATTGGTATAAAGGCCACACATATATTCCTTATTATTTTTGCACCTTTCTCAACATCCCCCTATTATTTGAAAAATTTTAATCTGAATCGTTTTTAAAAACTTATGTCAAAAGAAAAAATTAATATTATTGTTGTAGGCTGTGGAAACATGGGAACATCTCATGCCCGTGCCTATCATAAACTGGAAGATTTTAACATTGTTGGTCTCGTTGACAGGAATAACGACAATCTGGATCGTTTAACGAAAGAAATGGGAGACTATGCGACGTTTAACGATTTTGACGAAGCACTTGCCAAAACCAACCCGGATGCGGTCTGCATTGCCACATATCCTAAAACTCATGCTGAACTAACCATAAAGTCACTTGAAAAAGGTGCTCATGTATTTGTTGAAAAACCAATTGCTGAAACCATTAAAGATGCTGAAGCAATTGTATCAGCAGCTGAAAAAGCCGGTAAAAAGGTGGTAGTAGGTTACATTCTCAGACATCATCCCGGATGGAAGAAGTTTATTGATGTGGCAGGGCAGTTAGGGAAGCCGCTTGTGATGAGGATGAACCTTAATCAGCAGAGTTCAGAAAAAGAGTGGAAAGTGCATAAAAGCATTATGGAAGCTATGTCGCCGATTGTAGATTGTGGTGTTCACTATGTAGATGTGATGTGCCAAATGACAAAAGCGAAGCCAATTAGTGTATCTGCTATCGGTGCGAGACTTTCCGATGAAATTGATCCCGATCAGTATAACTACGGACAGCTTCAGGTTCGGTTTGATGATGGTTCGGTGGGCTGGTATGAATCGGGATGGGGGCCTATGATCAGTGAGCAGGCCTTTTTTATTAAAGATGTGATGGGGCCAAAAGGAAGCGTAAGTATCAGCAAGAACACCTTCGATCTGCCGCGTGGTTCCTCTGCCGATATCGGTGAGCACACCTCCGTTCGGAAACTTCATCTGCACCATTCTGACAGGGATAAAAACGGAAAGCTTACGAAAGATGATGAAATGATCGAAACAGCAGATGAGCCGGGCCATGATGAACTCTGCTATCTTGAACAGGAGTTTTTCCTGAAGTCTATAAAGGAAGACCTTGACTTGAGTGATCATCTGAGCGAAGTGGTTCACACCCTGAAAATTGTACTCGCAAGCGATGAATCAGTGAAAACCGGTAAAACGGTCGAGCTGGATTAAACATACTGATTTTGAAATCCCTCCAATCGGTATACAGCCGCCGGAGGGATTTTTTTATAAAAAAATTTTCAGCCTTTCTTTGAATTGTTTTTATTGATGATGTAAGAAATTTAAAAAATGCGTTCCCCTGGAAATGCTGTGGGTGGTTAACCACCGTCCTGGAAAAATTCCATTTGCAGTCAGCCTTCAGTTTTCAGTTGTCAGCAAAGACAGACAATCCGAAGTCGGTTTTTGGGGATAAAAATTCTGGTTTGATGGTTAAAGAGGAAGGAGGTTTTCTTGTGAAACCAGGCTGAAAGCCGATAGCTTTTCTGATAACCATTTCAAAACTTCATGCCCTGTTATCCACAAAGTTTCCTGCAGAACCAAAAAATCTTTCACATCAACATGAAAACAACAGTTTATGGATGGTTGCTTTTTATTCTTTTCTTTATCTCTTTTCAGCTGAAAACAGCCCATGCCCAGGATGATGTGGCGGGGTCCGGTGATCATCCGATGATTGAACGGGTATCCGGATCGTATATCTACACGTTCGACAGCTCTGAATACGAACGGATTGAATTTCCAACCGGTCCGGCAGACAGTGATGGATTTGAATCTGCTCAGACGGCTGAAGGAGAACACCTGCAATTCAGCTATCGTTTTGAAGAGGAAGATGTAAGCACCATGCGGGTGAAAAGCAGCTACCGGCAGGCTCTTGAGCAGGCCGGATTCGAAATCTTATTTGCCGGAAGTGAGGATGAACTTGGGTACCGGAATGGCTACGGATTTTTTAATACCGGTGAGTTTTCCCGTTCAGACCGTCGCTGCTGTACGCCCAACACAAGAAGCCATGATATACGGTATCTGGCCGCCCGATCTCAGGATGGATCTGTAACGATGAATATGCTGTCTTTCCGGGCACAACTCGGGATGGGAACGGTTGCACTTGTGGAAACCATCACGAAAGATGTAATGGAAACCGCGATGGGGCATCAGCCTCTTTCGGCAGATGAGATGGGAAGCGGGCTGGAACAGCACGGACGTGTAGCCGTTCAGAATATTCTGTTTGATATTGACAGTGATGACATTCTGCCCGAATCAGCCGAAGCGCTTGAAACCATTGCCGGGCTGATGGAAGACCAGCCCGGGCTGAACCTGCTGGTGGTGGGACACACCGACAATACCGGTAATTTTGATTATAACTTATCCCTCTCGATGCAGCGCGCTTCTTCGGTCGTGGCCTATCTGACGGAGGAGTTCGGGATTGCCGAAGACCGGCTGCAATCGGCCGGAGCCGGGATGATGGCCCCCATCACAACAAACCGGACCGAAGAAGGTCGGGCCCTGAACCGGCGTGTGGAGCTGGTTGAAATCTCTCATTAATTAAAACAAAAAACTATCTGAAAATGTCTGATATCAACCGTATTTCACCACTTCTGATTCTTCTTTTTTTTCTTGTGTACGGAATATCCGCCTGTTCCGATGCCCCTTCCGAAGATGAAATCTCTTTGTCCGAAGCCATTCTTCTGAGCGACAACGGCGGCTGGTGCTGGTTTCAGGGGCCGCGTATCGTTACAGATGGTGAATATGTACTGATTGGCTCCGTAGCTATCGGGGATGAAGGGGACGAACGCCGGGGCAATGTGGACGCGATCGTTTATCATCCCGAAAGCGGCGAAATGTTTACATCAACCCTTTCGGAAAATCTTCAGGCCAATGACCACGCCACACCCGGATTTTTACTCCGCCCCGACGGTCGCTGGCTGGCCGTCTATACCCGCCACGGAAACGACAATTTTCTGCTCTACCGCATCAGTGAGCCGGGTGATCCCTCGCAATGGAGCGAGGAACAGCAGTACATTCCCAGCGAAGAAACACGCATCACCTACACTAATCTTTACATGATGGAAGAAGAGGATGGCCGGATTTATAACTTCTTCAGGGGGCTGGATAACTCCTGGAAACCTTCGTTTGTCTATTCCGATGACCTGGGCGAAAGCTGGCAGACCGGCAATATTTTTATTGAAGTGCCCACCGAAGAGCGCCATCGCCCATACGTGATCTACACCGACAACGGACACGATACCATTCACATGTCCTACACCGAGGGGCACCCCCGTAATTACAACAACAGTATTTACCACATCTATTACCGGGATGGAATGCTGCACCAGAGCGATGGTGCTGAAATTACATCACTCGAAGAAGGCCTTGAAATGCCGGAAGAGGGAACGCTGGTATATGAGGGTTCGGCAGACAGTGTACACTGGACGACAGATTTGGTTCTGGATGATGACGAATTTCCGCGTATGGTCTTTTCCACCAAGCGGAATGATACGGAATTGGGACAGGTGGAAGACGGGAATGACCAGCGCTACCACTACGCACGCTGGGACGGAGGGCAGTGGCATGTTCATGAAATTGCATACGCAGGGACAAGCCTTTATCCCGGCGAGTATGAGTACACCGGCCTGGCCGCCATCGATCCACGGAATCCCGATGTAGTCTATATTTCGGCCGATGCTGATCCGGTAACGAATGAACCCCTTATCAGTGAGGCAACAGGCAACCGCCAATACGAACTGTTCCGAGGAGAAACCACGGACGGCGGCGAAACGTGGCAATGGAATGCCATCACTGAAAACTCCTCGGCAGATAACCTGAGGCCCGTTGCCGTGCAGCTTTCCGATAACCAGACCTTTCTCGCCTGGCTTCACGGCGAATACCGCACCTACACCGATTACACCCAGGAGGTGCTGGGGCTGGTGGTTAGTCATAAATAATGCCTATACGGTTTGGACAGTTTGTATGATTGATAACTGAAAATCCGTTTATTAAATGACAGGCTTTTAAAACATGAACTATTTTGATTATTATTTAATGAATGGCTGAGGAATTGAATAAACTCAATGGATTATAAAAAGATCATAACATTAGAACCGGGAAAACGTAGCGGAAAACCGTGTGTAAGAGGATTACGTATTACCGTTGCGGATGTATTGGGTTATCTTGCCGCTGGTATGACAATTGAAGAAATTCTGGATGATTTTCCCGATTTAACAAGGGAAGATATCCTGGCCTGCCTGGCATATGCTGCGGATTCGGAAAAGCGGACTGTGATTTCAGCATAGTAAACCCACAAATAGAAATTGATTCTGATGCAATTAAATTAGTATTGATTTGCGTAAAACTGCTTTTTTATTCTTTTTAATCGAACCTTCGAGGATGAATATATCAGTCCATATTGACCCACCCATTTCATTGTAAGCTGACCCACCTGTTTCACTGCAAGCTGACCCATCCCTGAAGGTGTTGTACATTGGGCTTCCTTTGTCCCTACATAACTAACAAAGGAAGATGGCAGCTAAAACAATTCGTATGGATCAGATTCGGAATCTACTACAACAAAAAAGTAAAGGTATCTCCATTCGCACGATTGCTCTGAATACAGGGCTCTCGCGCAACACGGTTCGCCACTACCTGCGGCGGTAGATCAGCATGGCTACAGCCCCCAGCAGGCTTTGAGTCTGGATGATGAGCAGTTGTCCAGGCTTTACGCTGCCACCGAACCTGCCTCGGCAGGTGAGCCCCGGCAACAGGATTTGCTGGGGTGGATTACCACGCATGGCAATGACCTCAGGAGAAAACACGTAACAGTTTTTTAAAAAGTTAAAAAAAATAATTTTTTTTAGGGGGGTAGTGAAGTTTTTCTGCGTCATATAGGTAAATAGTGTGATAAGAAGGCATTGTTTCGGTTCCGGCCTTTAAATCAGCATCCGATTTCTAAAAAAGATAATCAGTTTAATTATATGAAGCATTTGCCCGACCATGTTTGGGAACTTCTGGCCAGGTATTTTAACGATTCCATGACCAGAAAAGATGAAGAACTGCTGAAACGATGGCTTAAATCTAATGAAAAAAACCGCCAAACACTGCATTTCCTGAAGGAAGTACGGAATTCCGGAAAGGATAAAGAGGATAAACTTGTTTTAAATAAACTGGACCTTGACAAAGATTGGGCTTTAGTATCATCACATATCCGCAGTGAACGGGCTAAAGAACGGCAGGAAAAAATTCATAAACTTCACCAAAAAAGAAGAGGACAGCAGCGATTCTTCACACTGCTAAAAGTTGCGGCTCTATTATTGGTCGGATTAGCCTCAGCCTATCTGACCGTAGAATATATATATGCTCCGGCAATAGAAGCGCAAAAACAGGAGATGGCTGTTCTTGAAGACGTATCTACAAATCGGGGAGAACGGGCCAGTATCACATTGGGCGACGGAACAAAGGCCTCCCTTAATGTAGACAGCAAGTTGTACTTTCCTCGTCAGTTTGGAGACGACCAAAGGAAGGTGATTCTTGAGGGGGAAGCTTTTTTTGATGTAGCCGAAGATTCGGTTCGTCCATTTATAATTGAGAGCTATGGCTCAGTTATAGAAGTTTTGGGTACGTCTTTCGGAGTTCGATCCTATGAAAATGACAGGGAAGTTCAGGTTGTGGTGAGGAGCGGTGCTGTTGAATTAAGAAAGATGGAAATTGGAACGGGTGAGCAGGAACTATCAAAAGCCGTTTCAGAAAGCAGGGTAACCTTACAAGCCGGATATATAGGGCTATTTAAAAAAGATGATTTAACTGTTACGTCCGGCATAACCGGTGATCTTGATCAGTTTTTGGGATGGATGGATAACCGATTGATTTTTCATGATGCTTCACTCGAAGAGATTTTTCTGACCTTGGAGCGATGGTTTGATGTGAAAATCGAAACAGAATTAACAAGCCATGAGCTAAGCGATAGCAGTATTACCCTCAGTATCAGGAAAGGTCATGTAATTGACGTGTTGGAGTTGCTTGGTCAATCTGTAGGCCTCCGATATGAAATTGAGAATGACCGGATTGTCATCAGATAGGTTACAATAATGGGCATATAACAAACAAACTCTTCCTGAAAAAATAGCACTGTCCAAAAAGAGATTCTTTTTTGGACGGGTCACTTCAGGAAAAAAGAAATGCAGATGATTTCATTTTGCATAAAACCAGTAATATTAATGAAAACATAGGTGTCACTATGAAGCAGTTAGTTACAAAAAGTATCAGGCATGCCGGAGTTTTGTGCATGATTTTGTTACTTACAACTTCAATTTATGGGCAAAACGAAGATGTCAACCAAATTGTGCACGTGTTTTACCCTGTTGTAGAGTATGGTTCTCAAATTCCGGAATTGGAAGAAGAGATGGACTATGAGATTTTAAATAAAACGATTGGGGAAGCGCTTTTATTTATCTCAACTAAAGCAAATCTTGAGATCGTATATGACTCAAAAATGCTTCCTAAACTGAATGAAAAAGTTACACTTATCGAAGAAAAAATGAGTGTGGCTGATGCTTTGATTAGTGTATTGAATAATACTAACTATGAAGCCGTAATGACAAGAAAGGGTGAAATTCTTATTCAAAAAGCATCAGATGATGAGCTTTTATTACAGGAAACAGTGAGTGGTCGTGTTACTGATGCCCAATCGGGAGATCCGCTTCCGGGTGTTACTGTTCTCATAATGGGTACTGACACAGGAACCGCTACTGATATTGATGGTTTTTTCGAACTGACAGTACCAACATTGGAAGAAACACTGGTGTTTTCATATGTAGGATATGTAAGGCAAGAAGTGCAAATAGATGGAAGGGAAGATTTTGATATAGTGCTTGAACAGGAAATTGCCGGTATGGATGAATTGGTTGTTGTGGGTTACGGAACTCAGGAACGAATTAATCTTACAGGTTCAGTTGGTACAACCAGTGCTGAAAGACTTGAAGGCCGGTCTATTGCCAATGTGGGCGAAGGTCTTCAGGGAGTTATCCCCAATCTGAATGTCCATGTACCGAGTGGAGACCCGGCACAAGGCCCAAGCTTTAATATTAGAGGGTTTGAGTCTATTACTGGCGGTTCTCCTCTTATACTTGTTGATGGAATTCCTATGGATATCAACAGAATAAATCCTAATGATATTGAGAGTGTCAGTGTACTGAAAGATGCAGCTGCATCGGCTGTATATGGTGCAAGGGCAGCTTTTGGAGTCATACTTGTAGAAACGAAAAGTGGCCAGAGAGGAGATCGGTTTAGTGTAACATTAAATTCACAGATTTCTGCAGCTAAACCAATATTTAACATGGACCCAGTGACAGATCCCCATGAGTTTGTATTAGCCAGAAATATTGCAACAGAAAGAACTCGTGGAACTCCTCAGTTCGATGATTCATGGGTGGAAGGAACAAGACGGTATTCTGAGAATCCCACCCATGAAAATGCATGGGATGTAGTTGACGGAGAACTTCGTTTTTATGGATTCAATAATTACCAAAATGAGATCATGACCGATTATGCTCCTACTATGCAACATGATTTGAGCCTTTCAGGTGGGTCTGAAAATTCATCGTACTATGCTTCATTTGGCTATATGAGTAAAGATGGATATCTGGCTACAAATAATGAGAATTTCAAAAGGTATAATGTTCATCTCGAAGGTGACTTTCAAATCCTTGACTGGCTGGCTTTAGATCCCAAAATTCGATTCAATGTAGAAGATAGCGACAAGCCTCATTTTTACAATTGGGATGTGAATATCAATTCGCTTGCAAGGGTGAGTCCTATAATGCCTATTCAGTTCCCTGACCTGGATCATTATTTAGAGCCAGGTGACCGTGACCAGTATGAGCAATTTATTGGTATGTATTTTGGGGGAACCAATTTTTGGCCTTACTTATTAGATGGAGGCCGCACAACCTTTACCAACAATGATCTTTGGTTAACACAGGGTATTACTTTAACACCGTTAGAGAATCTGCGCATCCGGTCCGATTTTTCATATAACAACTTTAGTCGTAATTTTAAAAACGTAAAAAGCCAGGTTGAAATAGTTTCAACTGATCTTATGGCTTCCAATCCAATCAGTCACGGTTTTAGCGGCGACGACTGGATAAATGATCAAAATCAGGACAATGAGTATTTCGTATTTAATATATATGGTGAATATCATGTAGACCGGTTTTCTGATCATGATATAAGGGCAATGGTCGGTTTTAACCAGGAATGGGGAACAAACAGATTTTTTGGGGCACAAGCCAGATCTCTTATCACACCGAATATAACTGATATAAATGCAACTGTCGGGAGTCAACATACCTCCGGCAGCAGCTCACATGTAGCATTACGCGGAGCTTTTTACCGGTTAAATTATATTCTTAAAGACAGATATTTGCTGGAGTTCAACGGTCGGTATGACGGAACTTCAAGATTTGCTGAAGAGGACCGGTTCGGTTTTTTCCCTTCTTTCTCAGCGGGATGGAGAATTTCCAATGAGCGATTTATGTCTGGAGTAGATGCAATTGATCACCTGCAGATCCGTGCTTCATACGGTACCCTTGGCAATCAGATGTTGGATGATTTTTACCCATACATAACAACAATGGGAATTGGCCAGTCTAATTATATCATGTCTGACGGTCAGATACCTTTTGTTTCTCCAGCCGGCCTGGTAAGCCCGACATTAACCTGGGAAACGGTTGTTTCTCAGAATCTTGGTTTGGATTTTGAAATGTTTGGCGGAATGATTAGCGGATCATTTGATGTCTACACACGTGATACTAAGGATATGTTGATGGGGGTAGATTATCCGGATATACTTGGAACAAGTGCGCCATCTGAAAATGCTGCAGATTTGCGTACTAAAGGCTGGGAGCTTGAACTGAACTGGCGGCACACAGTAAATAATGATCTGCATTATAATATTGGAATTGCACTGGCAGACAATGTCAGTGAAATTACCAAATATGAAAACCCTAATAATTCACTCGGTGATTATTATGTAGGTCAAAGAATTGGTGAAATTTGGGGATTTGAAACAGTTGGTATGTTTCAATCTGAAGAAGAGATTGCCAATGCTGCAGATCAATCTCAATTGGGTTCAAACTGGATGCCGGGAGATGTTCGTTATGCTGATTTGAATGGCGATGGCCAGATTACATTTGGCAACAACACGCTGGATAATCCCGGTGACAGAAGAATTATTGGAAACAGCGAGCCAAGATACAGCTTTGGAATTAATACGGGTATTGCTTACAGAAACTTCAGGGTGACTACATTCTTCCAGGGTGTTATGCGAAGAGACCACTTTCCAACAACAGGAAACTGGACTTGGTTCTTCCCATTCAATGCGGGCCATGTTGAAAACTATTTCTTAACCGATACATGGAGTGAAGATAACAGGGATGCTTATTTTCCTGCACCACACATTGCTACAGACACAAAGAAGAATATTCAAACGCAAACGCGTTTCCTGCAAAATGCAGCCTATGTCCGCCTGAAAAACCTTACAGTTAGTTATGATCTGCCTGAAAGACTTACAAGCAGAATCGGATTGGGACATTCACAAATCTACTTTACAGGAATGAATTTGTGGGAATATTCACCCATACGTGCACCACTTGACCCAGAGTCCATATTTTCAGGGGCTATTGTCTATCCCATGCAGCGGATTTTCACCCTGGGTACCAGAATTTCATTATAAACTTATTTATATAGACAACAATTATGAGATATTTAGTAAGATTTAGTGTACTAATTTTAGCAACCTTGCTTTTAAATGGGTGTAATGATGACTTTCTGACCAGGGCTCCACTGGATGAAATCAGTGATGAGGTTTATTGGAATACAGAAAATGACTTGATGGTGTATAACAATACACTGTACCATATGAGTGCAAATGATAATAATGTTCCCATTAATTTGGGACACGATCAGGGGTTTAACAGTCATATGCACAGCTATTGGTATCTGGATGGATATGCTGATAATCTGGCTCCAAGGCATGAAAGGCACAACCGGTTTCAGCAGGTACGTGCCGGGCAGCACAGTGTCCCTTCGAGCTCCCAATGGCAGGGTTATCACGGCTGGAATTTTGTACGTGCTATCAATGTGGGGCTCGAAAATTATGACCGTGCAGATATTCCCCAGGCAATCATAAACCGATATGCGGGTGAAGCCAGGCTCTTCAGAGGATGGTTTTATGCCGATAAAGTGCAAAAATTCGGGGATGTTCCCTGGGTTGACAGACCGTTAAATATCGATTCGGAAGAGTTGTTTGCACCAAGAACTCCAAGGGAAGAGGCCATGGACAATGTTCTGGCAGATTTGCAGTTTGCCAGTGAACACCTTCCGGAAGACTGGGGAGACGGAGCTTCACCCGGCAGATTTGACAGATGGGGAGCGCTTTTGGTGAAATCAAGAGTGGCTCTGTTTGAAGGAACATGGAGAAAATACCATGGAGGCAACAACCCCGATATGTGGCTTCAGGTAGCTGCTGATGCAGCAAGGGAGATCATGGAAAACGGCCCATATTCATTGCATAATACCGGCAACCCCGACAGTGATTATAATGCCTTTCACCGGGTACTTGACCCTTCAGGTAGTCCGGAAGTAATGTATTGGCGAAAATATGAAATGGGTACAAGAACCAATCATGTTCAAAATTATTTCAGTTATACGGGGGGAGCTACCAAAAGCCTTGTAGAAGATTACCTGGCCACCGATGGTTTGCCGATTACTCTTTCTCCTTTATATCAGGGCGATGAACAGATTGAAGATGTATTCGAAAACAGGGATCCGAGGCTAAGACAATCTATCCTTCATCCTGAAGATTCTGAGTATTATATGTATCACAATGCAGACGGAAGGGATTACCCGCGTATTGAAGGCATGGGTTCCGGGCGTCTCTCAACAACCGGTTACCATGTAGTGAAACATTACAATGCTGAAGATATGATTGGGAAAGCATTTAATCAGGGTGAACATCCGGCCATTATATTAAGGTTTGGTGAAGCATTATTGAACTATGCTGAGGCAAAAGCTGAACTGGGAGACATCACTCAGCAGGATTTGGATATGAGTATAAATCTGCTGAGAGACCGTGTTAATATGCCTCCAATGGTAATGGGTGATATCCCGGTGGATCCGCGATATGAGAACACCGGCCTTTCTCCATTAATTATCGAAATCAGGCGAGAGCGAAGGGTTGAGCTGTTTTTGGAGGGCTTCCGCTATAACGACCTGAGACGCTGGGCCTGGGGTTCCAAATTGGAACAGCCGGATCTGGGAATACGCTGGAATGATGCAGCCGAAGCACGATATGAGGGTGCAGATATCAGAACAACTCAGGATGGGTCCGGTAATACGTATATTGATGTATATCAGGGTACCGATTGGGCAAATCCGGTATTTGATGAAAGCAGACATTACTTATGGCCAATACCAATCAGTGCTTTATCCCAAAATCCGGATATAGGACAAAATCCGGGCTGGTAGCTTGTAAGTGGAATAATTTTTCTCTGAAAGAATTTTACAGGGTCCATAACAACCATTTGGGCCCTGTAAATAATTAAATCTGAGAAGTTTCAGATTTTTTTGTGTAAATCACTTTCTCTTTGTGATATACACGGAAGCCAATTCCGGCTAAAATGTGCTCATTATTGCAAATCGACCGGATTTTAAAACTTCATGGCCATAGAGTCATGTCAACTGTAATCTCGCAAAGTTTTATTCCGTGAGTGCGATGCATTTTTAAACTGATTGCCATTTCAGGTAAGAAACTTTGCCCCAATGGGATCCCTGTGGTGACGGGTTTTACCCGTCATTTGATGGTAGACACAACACCAATCTCTGTTGTGCATGTTATATTGCATATTTTATATGTGAAATAAATTCAATCAATTAATAATTGGTTTTATGAGGTGATATTTATGAAATCACAACCTGTTCCTGGTATAAGACAACTCCATATTTTTTTAATTCTGTTTCTATTTTGCCTCGTGTCACTGTATGATACGGCCGCTCAGTCTCATTCTGATCAGATGCATCGGCTTGAGAACCCTATGAGTGTTGAATACCTGGAGGCTAATCTGGAAAGCCAGACACCCCGCCTTGTTCTCAATCAGGAAAGGGCTCAAAGGCTCAGGGATAATCTGCAAAATGATCCCCTGGTTCAGTCCTATCATGAAATATTGAAAGCAGATGCAGCCCGAATTCTGGAAGAACCTTTTCTTGAACGGGAAATTTATGACGGGAGACGTTTACTTGCTATTTCCAGAGAGATGCTCAACCGCCTGGGGATACTGGGCATGGTCTATTACATAGACAAAGACCCGGATGTGCTGGAAAGAATCAACCAGGAACTGATAAATGTGAGTAATTACACGGACTGGAACCCGTCTCACTTTCTTGATGTCGGAGAAATGGCCCTTGCAGTTGCACTGGCACTTGACTGGGCGGGAGAAGATCTGCCGTCTTCAACCGTAGAGCTTGCTGAAACGGCATTGATTGAGAAGGGATTAAAACCCAGTTTTGAAGGAGAAAGAGGCTGGA
>SL_3KL_010_SEDDRAFT_10001001_pt1 | contig 25037 bp, 16 predicted proteins | sample SodLakKL_010_SED_2_FD_10381 | JGI IMG/M metagenome (IMG submission 10381) | reverse complement strand
AAGAGGCCGCCCGCCAGGCTGAAGCCGAGCGACAAGCTGCCGAGGAAGAAGCGGCCCGTCAGGCTGAAGCTGAGAGACTGGCTGCCGAGGAAGAAGAGGCACGTCGAGCCGAGGAAGAACGCCAGGCTGCCGAGGAAGAGGCTGCACGCCTTGCCGCCGAGGACGAAGAAGAGTCGGCAGTGGAAGAAGACGCGGTCGAGATTGCCACAGAGGATGTCGATGCCATCATTCCACGGACCGAGGAAAATATTGCCCGCCTGGGCAATGATCTGACGCCCATGGGCTCCATTCGCGCGGGCGGCGCTGATGGTCGCATTCCCGCTTGGGAAGGCGGAATCACCGAAGATGACTGGCCGGCCGGATTCGAACCGGGCGATCGTCATCTCGATCCGTTCGCCGACGACGAGCCGCTGTATGTCATTACCGGCGAAAACTTCCGCGAATACGAGGATCGTCTGTCGGTTGGCCAGATGGCCACCTTCGAGCGTTACCCGGACACCTACCGGATGAAGGTCTACCCGACCCGGCGCAGCGCCTCTTTCCCGGAGTTCATCTATGAAGCGTCCATTCGCAATGCACCCACCGGTCGCTTGATTGCCGATGGCGAAGGGGTAGCGGATGTGGCCGAAGGCTTTCCCTTTCCACTGCCGCAGAATGCCTACGAGCTGATGTGGAACCACAAGCTCAAGTACAAGGGCACCGGTGGCACTCGCTACAACAACCAGGTCGCTCCCACGGCTCGCGGCAGCTTCCAGCTGGTTCGCCTGCGCGAGGAATTGCTCGGGCTGTACTATGCTGAAGGTAGCACCATCGAGGACACCAATAACATCCTCCTGTACTTCTTCCAGGAAGTCGAGTCACCCGCGCGCCTGGCCGGTAACATCCTGCTGGTGCACGAAACGCTCAATCAGCTGGCCCAGCCGCGCCAGGCCTGGATCTACAATCCGGGTCAGCGTCGCGTCCGGCGTGCGCCCAATGTTGCTTACGACAACCCGGGTACGGCTTCGGATGGCCTTCGCACCAATGACATGACCGACATGTTCAACGGCGCCATGGATCGCTTTACCTGGGAAATCGTGGGCAAGAAGGAAATGTACATTCCCTACAATTCCTACAAGGTCCACAGTGGTGATCTGTCTCCGGACGATATTGTCCAGCCGGGTCACTTGAATCCGGAATTGATGCGTTATGAACTGCATCGAGTCTGGATCATTGACGCGCATCTGCGCGATGGTACTCGTCACATCAATTCGCGTCGAACCTTCTATCTCGACGAGGATACCTACCAGATTGCGTTGATCGACCATTATGACCAGCGTGGTGAGTTGTGGCGCGCTTCCGAAGCGCATACCATCAACTATTACGATGTTCCAACCTACTGGTCCACCATTGAAACCCATATGGACCTCCAGTCCGGTCGCTACGTCGCCACTGGCCTGGATAACGAGGATCCGGTCAATACGTTCAACGTACCATTGAGCCCCAGCAGCTATACGCCTCAGGCCTTGCGCACTCGCGGGCGTCGCTGAGCCGATCTTGAGTGGCTAACGGAAGCCGGCCGATTCATAAGCTGGCTTCCGTTATTTTTTGAGACTATTACAGACATTTGGCTAGACCGCCAGGATAGAGAACTATGGATCTGACCAACAAAAGTCTTCACGCCGGCCTGACAGCAAGCCTTGCTTTCGGAGCCGGATTGGTTGCAGTATCTGTAACCATGAGCCTAGCGCCCATGGCGCATGCAAACGACAGTGCGCCCCCACCGCAAGAAGTTGATTCCATCATTCCGCGTACCGAGGAAAATATCGCTCGAATCGGGGAGGATTTGACGCCAATGGGATCGGTGCGCGCCGGCAATGATGATGGAACCATCCCTGAGTGGACGGGTGGCATTACCCGAGATATGTGGCCCGATGGTTTCGAGCCGGGTGATCGTCATCCGGATCCCTACGCAGATGACGAGCCTCTCTTCGTGATCACTGCTGATAACTTCAGGGAGCATGCTGATCGGCTGACGGCCGGGCACAAGGCGGCATTTGAGCGTTACCCGGATACTTATCGGATGAAAGTGTATCCGACCCGCCGTAGCGCATCTTTTTCCGATCGTATTTACGAAATGACCAAACGCAATGCCTCATCAGGTCGGCTGGTTGCCGACGGAGAGGGTGTGGCTGATGTTGCCGAAGGTTTCCCGTTTCCGTTGCCGCAGAATGCCTTTGAGCTGGTTTGGAACCACAAGTTGAAGTACAAGGGCACAGGCGGGGTTCGCTATTGGAACCAGGCGGTTCCGACGACACGCGGCAGTTATCAGCTTATTCGCCTTCGCGAGGAGTTTCTGGGTCTTTACTACATCGAAGGCAATACGATCGAAGATACCAACAACATCCTTTTGTACTTTTTCCAGGAAGTTGAATCCCCGTCACGCCTGGCCGGCAACATTCTTCTGGTGCATGAATCTCTCAACCAGGTTGCCCAGCCGCGTCAGGCCTGGATCTATAACCCGGGGCAGCGCCGTGTGCGCCGAGCGCCCAATGTGGCTTATGACAACCCGGGAACGGCCTCCGATGGCTTGCGCACCAATGACATGACCGACATGTTCAACGGAGCAATGGATCGCTATGACTGGGAAATCGTTGGTCTGAAGGAAAAGTACATTCCCTACAACTCCTACCGGGCTCATAGTGGAGACATCGACGCCGATGACCTGATTCAGCCAGGCCACATGAATCCGGATCACTTGCGTTACGAGCTGCATCGCGTATGGGTCGTCGACGCGACTCTGCGTGAGGGTACTCGCCATATCAATCCCCGTCGAACGATGTATATCGAAGCCGACAGCTATCAGATCGCAGTCATTGATCATTATGATCAGCGAGACAACATGTGGCGATTGTCAGAAGCACACTCGATCAACTTTTATGACATTCCGACCATTTGGGCGACGTTGGAGTCATCCCTGGACCTTCAGTCAGGGCGCTATATTGTCAACGGTCTCGACAACCAGGACCCGGTCGCCACCTTTACGGAAACTTTGAGGCCGTCCAACTATACCCCGCAGGCCTTGCGAACTCGCGGCAGACGTTAAGAGGCTTTCCTTGGGATCGAGTTGCTCAGCGAGGACACGGAGAAGACCTGCATGTTCGGCAACCTGAGGTTTCTTGTTCTTCCACTGGTGTTGATGCCGATGGGCGTCTTGCTGGCCGAAGACACTGATGAGTACCAGGCGCGACCAGCCTTTCACGCTCCGTTGGCATCCAAGTCCCTGACTTTGGATGTGGTTCGGGCAGGTCAGCGTTATGTGGCGGTCGGAGAACGTGGGCATGTTCTGCTCTCCTCGAATGGTCGTGACTGGGAACAAGCCGAGTTCGTCCCGGTTCAGGCAACCTTGACGCGGGTGGATTTCGCCGGCGGCAGGCTTTGGGCGGTCGGGCACGATTCCACCATCATTCACAGTCGTGACATGGGCCGGACCTGGTCCATTCAGCATTTCGAGCCTGAATGGGAGCAGCCTTTGCTTGATGTCCACTTCTTCAATGCCAATGAAGGCATTGCGATCGGTGCATACGGGCTGTTCATGCGTACCGAGAACGCAGGACATGATTGGGAAGTGCTCGACATGGCGGATCTTGTCACCTCCGAGGCGATCGACTGGGAGGAGGCCGCTGAGGCCGCAGAAGAGTATGAAGATGAGTCTGACGAGGATCCGTACAATGACTTTGATGACGATCCGTTCAATGGCTACGAAGACGATGAAGACGCATATTATGACGCTGACCTGGATTTTGATCGCGGCTGCTATGAATTCATGGAGTGTCACCTGAACGCATTTCTCGAGCTCAATAACGGCCGGCAGATGATTGCCGCGGAGCGCGGTTACGGGTTTCGGTCAACGGACTCTGGTGAAACCTGGGAAGCCTTTCGATTCCCGTACCCAGGCTCGATGTTCGGTCTGCTGCACCTGGGTGATGGAGGCATACTGGCCTTCGGTTTGCGTGGCAACGTGCAGCTTTCGACCGATTTCGGTGATAGCTGGGAGGTGCTCGACACCGGGCTTGAGTCCACCCTCAAGGGTGGAACGGTATTGGGTCGCGGACAGTTCCTGATGGTTGGAAATGGGGCGGCCAGGCTTCGCTATGACCACACGACCGGATCACTATCGCTCAGTGAGGATCGTCTGGGCAGCTCCTTCGTCTCGGCACTGAAGGCAGAGGACGGCACCATCATCCTTGCCGGTGAGGACGGATTGAGTTATGAGTGAAGCCAGTTCCCTGACCCACCGCATCGCCGATGCGGTCTTCAAGATCCGTCCCCTGATCCTTCTGGTGTTCCTGGTTGGAACCGTGGTCATGCTGTTTTTCATGTCCCAGCTGCGAGTTGACGCCGGGTTCATGAAACAGCTACCGCTCGATCATGAGTACATGCAGACCTTCATGCAGTACGAGCGGGAGTTTGGCGGCGCCAACCGGGTAATGGTGGCCTTGGTGGCCGAAGACGGCGAAATGTTCACGCCGGAATTCTTCGAGAAGTTTGAAACCATTACCAACCGGGTCTTCTTTATCCCGGGCGTGGACCGCGCCAGTGTGCGTTCAATATTCACACCCAACGTGCGGTTTGTCGAGATCGTCGAAGATGGCTTTGCAGGCGGCAATGTCATTCCGGCTGACTTTTCGCCCAGCCGCGAGATGTTCGAGAGGGTTCGGTCGAATATCGTCAAGTCCGGTGAAGTCGGTCGGCTGGTCGCCGAAGACTTTTCTGGCGCCATGGTCTGGGCCAACCTGCTCGAAACGGATCCGTCGACCGGAGAAAGGCTGGATTATCAGTTCGTGGCCAACCAGCTTGAATCCATTCGAGCCGAATTCGAGGATGAGAATCATACCGTTCATATCGTCGGCTTTGCGAAGATCGTTGGCGATATCGCCGATGGCGCACGTGGGGTGGTTGCTTATTTCGGAGTAGCCTTCCTGATCACCGCGCTGTTGTTGCTGATCTATTCAAGATCCATCTGGCTGACCGTGTTGCCACTGGTCTGCTCCGTGACCGCGGTCATCTGGCAGCTTGGGCTGTTGCACCTGATGGGCTTCGGCATTGACCCGATGAATATTCTGACGCCGTTCCTGGTGTTCGCCATCGGGGTCAGCCACGGCGTCCAGATGATCAGTGGATGGAATGCCGAGAAGTTGTTCGGTGGTTCATCACCGATGGGAATTGTTCAGGACGGCAAGCATCTCGAAGACGTTCCCATCGCATCCAGCCTCGATGCTTCAAAACGAACCTTCGCACGATTGCTTGCACCCGGCTCCATTGCCTTGCTCAGTGACACCATCGGCTTTTTGACCATTCTGCTGATCAACATCCGGATTATCCAGGAGTTGGCACTGACCGCGAGTATCGGCGTTGCAGTCATCATCATCACCAACCTGGTCCTGCTGCCGATCCTGCTGTCGTATGTCCGCATGGGCAACGCGGAAAAATTCCGTCAGCGCCAGTATGAAGCTGGGCAGAAGACCAGCATCATCTGGTCGTTCATCGGATCGTTCACCCGTCCGCGCGTGGCAATCCTTGCCGTGACGGCCGGAATCGTGTTATTCACCTTTGCCTGGCACAAGTCCCAGGACATGCAGATCGGCGATTCTCAACCCGGCGTGCCCGAGCTGCGTGCTGATGCTCGTTACAACCAGGATGCCCGCTTGATTGCCGATCGCTTCTCGCTCGGGACCGACCTGATTTCCATCATCGCCGAGACTGTACCCGAAGCCTGTACCGAGTCCTATGCGGTCATGGAGGCGATCGACCGATTTGCCTGGAAGATGGCCAATGTCGAAGGCGTCCAGCAAGTGGTGTCACTTCCACAGGTTGCCAAGGTGGTCAATGCCGGGTGGAACGAGGGCAACTTGCGCTGGAAGATACTGCCGAGAAATCATTTCATCATGCGGCAGAATCTGCAGGACATTGAAACCGGTACTGGTTTGCTCAATGAAGATTGTTCCGCCATGCCGATCATGGTGTTCACCGAGGATCACAAGGCCGAAACGATCATTCGCGTCGTCAGCAGAGTTCGGGAACTTCGCGGCGAAATCTTTGTGGAAGGACTGGACTTTGCCGCGCCCGGAGAAGTGCTGGATGATTTGATCACCCAGGAAGATGAGCCGTGCGAGGAATGTCTGAAGTTCAGGCTGGCCACCGGCAATGTCGGCGTCATGGCGGCGACCAACGAGGTCGTCGAGGCAGCCCAGACGCCCATGCTGCTGTATGTCTATTCGGCCATCATCCTGCTGTGTCTGCTGACTTTCCGCACCCTCCTTGGCACTTTGTGTATTGTCCTGCCCCTGGTTCTGGTCAGTTACCTGGCCTATAGCCTGATGGCCTTCATGGGGATTGGCCTGAAGGTCAACACCTTGCCTGTGGTCGCTCTGGGGGTCGGTATCGGGGTTGACTACGGCATCTATATCTTCAGTCGAATGCGAAGTTTCCTGCAGGAAGGCTACAGTCTCGACGAAGCCTACCTGAGAACCCTGCGCCTGACCGGTAAGGCCGTATTCTTTACCGCCATTACACTGGCCGTTGGCGTGGGAACCTGGCTGTTCTCGGCCCTGCAATTCCAGGCTGACATGGGCATTCTGCTGGCCTTCATGTTCATCTTCAACATGATTGGCGCCATGCTCCTGCTGCCGGCACTGGCCCGCATCCTGCTGTCCTGGAATGACGGCAAGCGCATCGCGGCTTCGGTGAGAAAGTCCAAGTGATCATGGATGCTGGATTCGGCAAGCGTTGGCTTGTCGAATCCGTCCGTTTAGCGCACTTGTGATGGCGCAACCGGTCATCGTGCTGTCATCCGGCGGCAAGGATAGTTTGTTCATGCTCGAACGCCTGCGCGCCGATCCGGCCTGGGATGTGCGTGGGCTGTTGACCACCGTCAATGAAACCAATGGGCGGGTGGCCATGCACGGCACCTCCGAGGCACTCATTCGCGCCCAGGCCGAGTCGCTTGGGTTGCCCATCGATCTGGTCGGGCTTCCGGAGAATTGCAACAACCAGGTTTACGAGCAAAGGCTGGCCGAGGCCCTGAGTCATCACCGTCGGCAGGGCATTGACCACGTCGCCTGCGGCGATCTGTTTCTGAAAGACATCCGTCAATGGCGTGAAGCCTTGTTCGAGCGGTTGGGATTGCAGCCAATCTTTCCGATCTGGGGCGAACCGACCGATCGCCTGGCCCGTCAAATGGTTGAGGATGGCTGGCTGACTACCCTGACCTGTATCGATTCCGACAAGTTACCCGAGCGTTTTCTGGGTAGACGCTTCGATGCATCGTTTCTTGAGGATTTGCCACGGGGCGTCGATCCGTGCGGGGAAAACGGTGAGTTCCACAGTTTCGTGCATGGAGGTCCGGGATTTTCCCGGCCGATCGGCATCAGGCCCGGGCGGACGGTGTGGGTCCATGATCGCTTTGCCATGCTCGACTTGTATCCGTCGACCTGATCTTCGGGAACTCACTGTTATCATTGACCCAGAATCCATCTGGGAGCGTTCCATGAATCTTCGATCGGTACTGGTTGCGGTGTCATTGTCCATGGGGGTGTCGCTTTCGTCGTATGCATACGATCAGTCACCAACGGTCGAGATCGATGGCCTTCAATGGGTGACCACCACCAATGGTGAGGACATTTCCTGGCCCGAGGCCATCGAGTATTGCGAGGCCCTCGAACTGAAAGGCTTGAGCGACTGGCGCTTGCCGAGCATGGACGAGTTGCTCTCGCTGCATGATCCTGAAGCGCCCGAGGGCATACGTTCACCCTTCCGGCTCGAGACCTGTTGTGCCTGGAGCGGTGAATCCCTTGAAGATCGCGAGGCAGAAGATGGTGATGAGACGGGCGGGCCGAACCATCGTTATCACTGGGGGTTCATGTACGACGGTGGTCTGGAGTACTACGCCGTGCACATCTTCGATGACGGCCAGGCACTGTGTGTGCGCGACCTCGACTGAGCGCACTTACCAGTATCCAATCATCCGCCCGCAAACGATCACGGTTAGCCAGATCAGCAGTGAGACCGCGCCGGCGATGGCAAGAATACCGCGGTCATTGCCTTGCGCATCCTGGCCGGCGATGGCGCGTCGCCAGGCGGGCAGGCGGGAGATGATGGCGACGTTGATCATGCCGACCAGCACCACCGGAATCTTGATGTAGAAGAAGGGATTGGCGTGGTATTCGCTGGCGTTGAAGCTCAACATCATGATGCCGCTGGTCACGGCCAGCACGAATCCGATGGCTGCCAGCGGTACGGTCGGGCGCGCCATGACGGCCACCGGGATGTCGCGCCACAGGCCGAGCAAGCGAAGGTCAAGCAGGACAATGGCGCCGAACAGCGTGGCAATGCCCAGAATATGGGCCAGGTTGAGAATGCCGTAGGTCCAGATGCCCAGCCCGCGCAGCGTATCGGCCAGCGCCGAGGCCTCCAGCCAGGCCAGGATCTCAACCATGGCGGATCAATTACTTGGTGGGTAGACGTCGAAGACCTGGTCTTCCCAGATCACCCGGCGCACCTTGGCCTCGTACACATCGGGGTCTTCGTGACGCTCGCCATGGACCGTGACTTCGGCGCCTTCCGGAATGGTGTCTTCGCGCAGGCCGGCGCGATGAGTGCGCGGGCCCGGCGCCAGGGTGACTTTCCAGACCTTGCCGTCGGCGTCGCGAATCTCCATGGTGCCGTGAGCACCGGCCAGACTGACGCCCGAGACCACTTCGCCGGTGATTTCGATATCGCCACCGGTATTGCCCGACCAGCCGTGGTGGGCGAAAACCGGGCCTGAAGCGACCAGCGCATAAACCATAAGCATATATATAAGCCATTGAATTTTCATTATAAGTCTCGCGAAATTGAGGTTTAGTTCTCGATTGTAGCACTCGCCCGGGAAAGTCGCGCCAAAGCCACGCCCGCGCATTTGCAGTATTCTTGGCTGCCTGACGGTGCGGAGGATTTCAGGTGACGCTGGAAATCGCCATTGTTCTGATCGTGATCGGCATCGTGTTCGTGAATTTCATTCGCGAGCGATTCCCGCCGGACGTGACCGCCATGATCGGCGTGGTCGCGCTGTTGATCGCCGGCGTGCTGACCCCGGGCGAATTTCTCAACAGTTTCAGCAATCACGCCCCGATCACCGTCGGAGCAATGTTCGTCATTTCCGCGGCGCTGGAAAAGACCGGGGTCATCGATTCCATGGGCCGGGTGGTTGCCCGGTTGAGCGGTTCAAGCTGGCTCAGCACCATGCTGGTCACCATGGTCTGCGTGATGGGCATGAGTGCCTTCATGAACAACACCCCGGTGGTGGTAATCATGATTCCCATCCTGCTGGCGGTGGCGCGCAACAGCAGCATTCCCGGATCCAAACTGCTGATCCCGCTGTCTTATGCTTCCATCCTGGGTGGGACCTGCACCCTGATCGGCACCTCGACCAACCTGCTGGTCGACGGTGTGGCCCAGGACATGGGCATGGAAGCCTTCACCATGTTCGAGATTACCGCCGCCGGACTGATCATGGCCGGGGTGGGCATGTTGTTTCTGCTCACAGTTGGGCGCTGGCTGCTGCCGACGATTTTTGACGAGTCCGACGAGCTCAAGCAAACCATTCGCGAAAAGCGCATCGTGTCCGAACTGATCATCCCGGAGGATTCGGACTATGACGGTCGACGGCTGAGTGATACCCGAATGGCCCGTGATGAGGATAACCAGGTCATCAGCGTCATTCGCCACGGGTATCCGCTGCGCGGTGACCTCGGGGAAGTTGTATTGCGTCCCGGTGATCGAATCCTGATCGAGACCAACCTGACCGAGATGCTCTCGCTGAGTCACACGACGGATCTGAGTTTACGCGATCAATGTCCTGGAAGCGATGGTGAGGAATTGATCCGCCCCGGTGTGGACCGCGAGGTGGCCGAAGTCGTGGTCAGCCCCGACTCGTCAATGTTCAACCAGTTGATCGGCAGCCTGGAGTTGCGCGAGCGTCACGGCATTGAAATCATCGGCCTGCATCGCCCGCGTAGCAGCAAGGTGGGCGATTTCGAAAAAATCCGTATCCAGAACGGCGATACCTTGTTGCTGGCCGGGTCTGCCCGCGGCCTGCAACGCGCATACAACTCCAGGGAGTTCAGCAATCTTTCGCTGCCCGAAGTCACCGCCTACCGGCGCAACAAGGCATGGATTGCCATCGGCGCCATGGCATTGGTCATGATCCTGGCTGGCCTGGAAGTCATGCCGATTGTCGTGCTGGCCATCATTGCCGCCGTGGTGGTGGTCGCCACCGGTTGCGTCAATTCGAAGGAAGCCTACGGGTCGGTGCAGTGGTCGCTGCTGATCCTGATCTTTGCAATGCTGGCCATTGGCACGGCCATGCAGACATCCGGCACCGCTCGCCTCATCGCTGAAACTCTGGCGTATTACGTGGCGCCATTCGGGCCCTTCGCCATGTTGTCGCTAATCTACCTGCTGACCTCGATCATGACCGAGACCATGAGTAATAACGCCGCGGTCATCCTGATGACCCCGATCGCCGCCGGGCTGGCCTTGACGCTGGGCTATGATCCCCGGCCGTTTGTAGTCGCCGTCATGTTCGCCGGCTCGGCCAGTTTCGCCACCCCCATCGGATACCAGACCAATACCCTGGTCTACCAGGCGATCGGCTACCGGTTCATGGATTTCGTCAAGGTTGGCTTGCCGATGAATATCCTGATGTGGGCCACGGCCACGATTGTCATTCCGATCTTCTGGCCGCTTCAGCCTTGAAAAGGAAGGGTTCAGGTTTCAGGGTTCAGGTTTCAGGGTTCAGGGAGCAAGGTTCAAGGATCAAGGATCAAGGTTTAAGGTTCAAGGAAAAGATCAAACAACCAACAAACCAATCAACGAACCAACGAACAAACAAACTCAACGCCCTCGACAATCCGCGGCGTCGGTCTGACAAGCAGGGTGGGTTCGACCCGGTGCAACTCGGTAATCCCTTCCTCGACCAGGCGAGTGTTTCTCCAGGGGGCAAGCGGGTCGTCGTTGTTGTTTTCTTCGCTGGCGATGATCAGATCCGGCTCGGCGGCGAGTACGGCTTCCCGGTCGATCACGGCGGCCTCGGTATCGAGATCGGCGAAGATGTTTTTCATGCCGCACAGCGCCAGCACTTCGTTGATGACGTGCCGGCCGCCCAGGGTGTAGAGCGGACGGGCCGAGACCTGGTAGAACACGGTTTTACCGGGCCGGTCGGAGTTCGCGGTGTCCAGTCGCGACAGCTCGGTGCGTAATTCCGAGGCAGTCTGTTGGCCGCGATCGGGTTGGCCCAGACGCTCACCCAGGGTCTCCAGTGCCGCGGCAATGTCATCCAGGCTACGCGTCTCGATCCAGACGATCTCGATACCCAGTTGCCCGATCCGCTCCACACCGCTAACCGGCGAGCCACCCCGCCAGGCCAACGCGTAATCGGGATTCAACGCAAGAATCGCCTCGAGGTCATACCGGAAAGCATCACCGATCAACGGCAACTCGGCCGCCTCGGGCGGATAGTCACTCCAGTCCACCGTCCCCACCAGCCTCTCCCCCACACCCGCGGCAAAGGCCAGCTCCGTCAAATGCGGCGCCAGACTGATCACCCGCGGCGACTCGGCGACCCCCACCCCGCAAACCAGCCACCCCGCAAGCACAACGGCAATGCGCCAGCGAGCCAGCCCCTGAACCCTGAACCCTGAACCCTGAACCCTAGATCTGATAGGCATAACTCAAAGTCGCCGTCAACACCACCCACAACAACAACATCAACGGCAGCCCGACCCGCACGAAATCGTTGAACTTGTATCCACCCGCATTCATGACCAGCAGGTTGGTCTGGTAGGCCATGGGCGTGGCAAAACTCAGGTTCGCCCCAAACAGTACCGCCAGCACGAAAGGCTCGGCGGGCAGCATCAATTGCTGGGCCAGGCTGATGGCGATGGGGGTACCGATGACCGCCGCAGCGTTGTTGGAAACGACGTTGGTCAGGGCGGCCATGGCCAGCATGAGCGCACCAAGAATGACAAATGAAGGCACACCGAAGCTGATGGTCAGAAAAACCTGGGCAATCCAGTCGGCCCCGCCGGTGCGCATCAATGCCATGCCCATGGCCAGGCTGGCGACAATGATCATGACCACCTGAATCGACAGCGCGCTCATGGCCTCGTTCCAGGTCAAACAGCGGGTCAGGAGCAGGAGCAGGACACCGAACACCGCGCTGATGGCGATCGGCAGAATGCCGAGCGCAGCCACGACAATCACGCTGGCCATGATGCCCATGGCCAGCGGCGCCTTGGAGGTCTTGGGCAGGTTGACGCTGCCATCCAGCACCAGGAAGTCGCCACCATCCTTGAGCGCATTGAGCTGGCGGGCGGAGGACTGGACCAGCAGGACATCGCCCGAGCGCAACACGGTATTGTCCAGCCCGGTGCTGCGCGTCTGCTCCTCGCGATTGAAGCGGTGCAGGGCCAGCAGTCTCAGGCCGTAGCGTGACAACAGGCGTGCCTGGCCAATACGTACACCCAGCAGTTTCGAAGTCGGTGTGATGGCCACCTCGGCAATCTGCTGATCGTCCGGTTCGAGGGGATGGGCGTCATCGACCTCGACGTCGCCGGAGTACAGTTTGCCACCCAGCAGATGGGCGAACTCGCGCAGGTTGTCCTGGGTGTTGGTGGTGGTAATGCGGTCTCCGGATTTCAGCACCACATCCGGCAACGGGGTCACGAACACGCCCGGCCCGCGCTGGATTTTCTCGACCTTGAGCTCGCCATTGCAGCGCTCGATGGCGTCGGCGAGCTTTTTACCCGTCGCTTCGCTGGATTTGTTCAGGCGAATCTGGGCGGTGTACAGACGCTTGACAGTGTGCTGCATGGGGACCTGTCGAGCCGGCAGCAGGCGGGGTGCGATCAACCACAGATAAAGCATTGCGACCGTGCCGGCGATCGCGGCCGGAACGATGAAGTCGAACATCTCGAACTGGGCCACCCCCATGTCGGCCGAGACCCCGACAACCAGCAGGTTGGTCGAGGTGCCGATGGTGGTCGACATACCACCGATGATACTGATCAGACCGACCGGCAGCAGGATTCCCGAGGGCGAGTGGCCGGTGCGCAGGGCCACGCCGATCAGAATGGGCAGCAGCATGACCACGATCGGCGTGTTGTTGATAAAGGCGCTGAGTACCGCACAGATCAGCAGCGTGGCCAGCATGGACAGGGCAGGCGAACGTTTCCAGAACACCGCAAGAACCCGACCCACCGGTTCCAGTGCGCCGGAGCGGATCAGCCCATGCCCGAGAATCATCAACGCGCACACCGCCACCAGCGCCTGGTGACCAAAGCCCAGGTAAAAGTCGGTCGGGCTGAGCGTGCGCCCGTCCGGGCCGGTGTAGGGAAACAGGTAGAACCCGACGGTGAGCAATGCCAGAACCACCAGCGAACTGGTTTCCAGTGGAATGCGGTCCCGGGAAAACAGGATGAGCGCAAATACCACCAGCAACAACACGGCCAGGGCATGGTAATTGGGCAACATCAGACTCATGGGATCAGGATTCTACGTGGAATGTCGCGCCAACGGAACGCAGGCGTTCTTCCAGTTGCTCCGGGTCATGGGCCGGTTCCAGGCATTTCAGTCCGGTGCAGACCAGCGCGGTGGGCGTTGTCATGGCGCCAACCTGGGCGATCAGGGCCGGTGGGTCTTCCAGCTCGATGCCCGGTTCGATGCGGTAGACATCCAGTCCGCCGTGTTGAAAAACGCGCTCGTGCCACTGCCTGGCTGGATCGTCTGGTCCGGCAATCAGTACCTGGGTCGTTGGTTCCTCCAGGAACTCGACAGCGGCCAGCATTCTGGCATGGCCCATGGGTGAGCGCTGGATTTCGCCGCGTCCAGCATCGGCCATCCACCGCGCGGACCTGAGCAGTTGCTCATCCGCGCACAGGTGGCCGAGCCGGGTCAGCCCTTCCAGGGCCAGGGCCGCGCCGGCCGGGGTGGCATCGTCACTGAAAGCCAGCGGGCGGGTCGGCAGGGATTCGTGATTCCGGGCGGTGAAATACACCGCACCGGTTTCGGGATCAATGAATTCGCGATCGATGCCTCGCGCGATGCGTCGCGCCAGATTGAACCAGCGTGACTCGAATCGCCACTGCAGCAATTCCAGGCAGGCCAGCAGCATGCAGGCATGATCGTCCAGATTGGCCATCTGGGCGGCCCGGCCATTGCGCCACACCGAGCGCGGTGGCTCTTCTCCGAACAGGCGTTTTGCCGTGGCATCGAGTGCACCACCTGCCTGCTCGATCCAGTCGCTTTGTCCCAGCAGCCGACCGGCGTGGGCAAGATTGCAGATGGCCAGGCCATTCCAGGCGCCGATCAGCTTGTCATCACGCCCCGAGGGCGGCCGTTTGCGTCGAGCTTCCAACAGTGCTTGCCGGGCTTGTTCGAGCCGGGTGCGAACGGCGGATCGGTCCTGTCCGGCTTCGGTCAATTCGTCCAGGTCACGGGCGATGACCAGATGCCAGCCATGGCCTTCGAAATTGGCCGGTCCGTCCAGTCCAAAGCGGGCCTTGACCAAATGCGCCTGGCTTTCGGGCAGGGCTTGATCAACCTGCCGTGGGGTCCACAGGTAATAGGCGCCTTCGCCGGCTTCATTGTCGGCATCCAGGCTGGCGGCAAATCCACCGCCGTCCAGCGCCATTTCATCATTCAGCCAGGCGACTGTTTCGCGGCACGCCCGGGCGAAGGATTCGTTGCCCCAACGTCGCGCCGCGCGCGCGTAAAGGCCAAGAAAAAGGGCGTTGTCGGACAGCATTTTCTCGAAATGGGGAATCTCCCAGGCGCGGTCCGTGCAGTAGCGAAAGAATCCGCCGCCGAGATGATCGCGCAACCCGTTACGGGCCATGGCCTGGAGCGTGTCGTAGAGCATCTGTTCGGCCTGCTCGTCGTCCCTGGCGTGTTCGAGAAATTGCAACAGCGGACCCTGAGGGAACTTGGGCGCCTCCCCGAAGCCGCCGTGGATCTGATCGAAGCGCGCGCCGAGTTGGGCGATCAGCCCGTTTCGCAGCGCGTCCAAGGGGGTCGCTTCGCCGGCCGGCTGGGGCTGGCTGACGGCCTGCAAGGCTTGTTGAACCTGCAGGTTCTGCTCGCGCAATTCGTCGCGCCGAGTGGTCCAGACCTGGCCGATGCGCTGGAGCAGGTCGGGAAAGGCGATCATTCCATGACGGGATTCGGGCGGAAAGTAGGTACCGGCGAAAAACGGCGCCAGCGAGACCGGGTCGAGAAATACCGTCAGCGGCCAGCCGCCACCGCGCCCGGTCAATAACTGGTGAGCCAGTTGGTAGATGCGGTCCAGATCGGGCCGTTCCTCGCGATCGACCTTGATGCTGACGAAACCCTGGTTCATCAGTTCCGCGATCCGGGGGTTCTCGAAACTCTCGTGGGCCATGACATGGCACCAGTGACAGGCGCTGTAGCCGATCGAAAGCAGAATCGGACGGTCCAGACGCCGCGCCAGATTCAGCGCCTCGTCATTCCACTCCAGCCAGTGCACCGGGTTGTCGGCATGCTGTAGCAGATACGGGCTGAGCGCGTCGCCGAGGCGGTTGGATGGGGTGGCTTCGGTCATGGCATGGGGAGCTTGGGGGAGGGGGTAATGGTAAGGCATGTGGCATGCGGGGAGACGGAAGACGGGAGACGGAAGAGGGAAAAGGGGCCGGAGTCGTATCGAGCGCTCCGGCTCAATCTGCGATAATCCCCGGCCATGAATCAGTCCGATTTCTTTTTCCACCAGCTTGACCCGGTGGCCGTGCAGGTTGGCGGATTTGCGATTTACTGGTACAGCCTGATGTACCTGGTCGCCTTCGCCCAGTTCTGGATGCTCGGGCGGGTGCGGGCCGGGTCCGGCCTTGCGCCTTTCAGTCGCGAGCAGGTAGCTGACCTGCTGTTCTGGGGGGTGGTTGGCGTGATTGTCGGTGGGCGTCTGGGTTACGTATTATTCTATGTTCCCGGTGATCTCTTCTCCGATCCCCTGCTGGTCTTTCGGATTCGCGACGGAGGCATGAGCTTCCACGGGGGCATGCTGGGCGTGATCATTGCAGCCTGGGCCTATGGTCGCCATCTGGGCGTGGGTTTTCTGCGCACGACCGACTTCATGGTTCCGCTGGTGCCCTTGGGGCTGGCGGCCGGGCGTCTGGGCAATTTCATCGGCGGTGAGCTGTGGGGACGCAAGACCGATGTGCCCTGGGCGGTCATCTTTCCCGAATCCATCGAGCGCGGGGGGCGGACCTCTGAAGCCTTGTATCAGCAATACCTGGCCGGTGCGCTCGATGAGTTTGCCCGCCATCCCTCGCAGCTTTACCAGGCCGCGCTGGAAGGCCTGGCCCTGTTCATTGTGCTGTGGGTGTTCTCGGCTCGTTCGCGGCCCGTGGGCGCGGTCAGCGGACTTTTCCTGGCCGGTTATGGTGTGTTCCGCTTCATCGCCGAATTCTTTCGTGAACCCGATGCGCACCTGGGCTTTCTGGCATTCGACTGGTTGACCATGGGCCAGTTGCTGTCACTGCCCATGGTGCTGGCCGGGGTGGGGCTGATGCTGTACGCTTACCGACGCCCGTCATGACCATCGATTCATGAAAACCTATCTCGACCTGCTTCGTCACATTCGCGATCACGGTGTGCGCAAGTCCGACCGCACCGGCACCGGCACCTTGAGCGTGTTCGGCTACCAGATGCGCTTCGACCTGGCCGATTCCTTTCCCATGGTCACCACCAAGAAGCTGCACCTGCGCTCCATCATTCATGAATTGCTGTGGTTCATCCGCGGCGATACCAACATTGACTATCTCAACGAGCACGGGGTAAGCATCTGGGATGAGTGGGCCGATGATTCGGGCAGCCTGGGACCGGTCTACGGCAAGCAGTGGCGTTCCTGGCCGACGCCGGATGGCCGCAGTATTGACCAGTTGAACGAGGTCATCGAGCAGATCCGCACCCGGCCCGACTCGCGCAGACATATCGTCTCGGCCTGGAATCCGGCCGACTTGCCCGACGAGTCGCGCTCGCCCCGCGACAATGCCCGCGCCGGCCTCATGGCGCTGGCGCCGTGTCACTGCTTGTTCCAGTTCCATGTCGCCGCCGGCCGACTGAGTTGCCAGCTCTACCAACGCTCGGCCGACTGCTTCCTGGGTGTGCCGTTCAATATCGCCAGCTATTCCCTGCTGACCCTGATGATTGCCCAGGTGACTGATCTCAAGCCCGGCGAATTCATCCACAGCTTCGGCGACGCCCACCTGTATCTCAACCACCTCGACCAGGTCGACGAACAACTCTCCCGCGACCCGTTCCCTCCGCCGACCATGCGCCTGAACCCGGCCCGCAAACAGCTGGAAGAATTCGTTTTCGAGGATTTTGAACTGATCGGCTACCAGTCACACCCACCCATCAAGGCGCCGATCGCGGTTTAATCCGGTTAATCCTCGAGACCCCCTTTCAAACTACGCCAGTACTCGGCGGTTGCATCATGGCCTAGATCGGGTGCCCGGGCATGCCAGTTGGCATAAAGGTCGGCAATGGTGCGATAGAGGAATCGCCATTCGTGTACCAGCGCGGGGCCTTGCGGTGGTCCGGGCAAGGCCGGGTTGGCATCGATGATCGTTTCGGCCTGCTCAAAGCGTGCCGTGGAATCCAGGGCCGACAGGAATCGTGCCAATGCGATCAGGGAATGGCTGCTGTCGGGCCGGGTTGTCTGGTACAGGCCCTTGTATGCCTGTTCAAGGTGATTCAGCGCTTCGTCCTGGTCACCGATGTCCAGCATGATCGTGCCGATACGCTGCCGGGCGAGCAACGTTTCCCTGTGGTCCGGACCGAGCGATTCAACCATGTGGTCGTGGGTTTCGACAATGGTTTGCAGGGCTTCTTCGCTCCGGCCGACATGATTGAGGGTGGTGGCGACCTCGACACTTGACAGCAAGGTTTCCGGGTGCAGAGCGCCCAGCACCTCCTTTCGGGTTTCATGAATATGTTGATGCAATTGAAGCGCATCCTCGAACTGGCCCAGATGAATCAGGAGTTGGGCCTGGTTGTGCTGGTAGAACAGGGTTGTGGGGTGGCGTCGCCCATTGAGACGAATGGTGATGTCTTCGGCCAGCCTGATCAATTCCAGGCCGCGGTCCGGGTCTCCAGTCTGAAAGCGAAAGCCGGCCAGGTTGTTGACCGCCGTCAGTGTGTCAGGGTGCTCATCGCCAAGAATTTCCCGTCGTTTCTCGAAGACCTGTTCGAACAACGCTCCGGCTGCCTCCAATTGACCGGCATGCACCTTGGCAACGCCCAGGCTGGATGTCGTGTTGAGCGTGTCGACGTGGTCGGTTCCCAGAAGTCGTTCGCGTTGTTCCAGCGTTGCCTTGAGCGCTTCGATGGCTTCATCCGGTTGGCCGCGCTGGGTGAGAATTCCGCCGAGAACATGGCGGGTAGCCAGAGTTACTTGATGATCGTTTCCCAGTGCTGTCCGGGCTTGTTCATGGACATCGCGGATCAGATCAAGGGCCTTTTCAGTTTTGCCGGCATCGTTCATTGCGATGGCTTGCTCACGACGAGAGGCAATGGTTTCGGGGTGATTCTTGCCGAGTGCCTGCGCACGTAATCGCCATGCAGCTTCAAATCCCGCTTGTGCATCGGCATGCATTCCCCAGTTGGAATGGACGGATGCCAGGCTGTGCTGCAGTGCAGCCGCCGTCTCAGGGTTGTCTTGAAGATCATCGGCAAAGCGAACCCGAGCCGGCTCCAGCACGCTACTGACCAGTGCGTCGCGAAGGATGTCAACCGGGTTTGCCACATCGACAATCTCGTTGAGTGCCTGCATGTTCTCTTCAGCCAGCTCGGCCGCCCGGATGGCTTCACGCAAGCCAAGCAGCAGGCTATCCGCAAGCACATTGGGCGCCATGTCGGAAAGCAAGGCCTGTTGTTGCGCCGTGACGGTGCGTGCCGCCTGTTCAGAGCGCGCCGTGGCCTGACGTTCTTCTTCGGCTTGCAGGTAGAGCAGGCTGGAGATGATCAGTCCCGAGATCATTGACAGGACCAGCAGGGACCCAGTACCGACCAGCAGGCGATTGCGACGTGTGAACTTCAATGCTCTGGACGGAACGGACAGCGGCATGCACAGAAGCGGTTCGTCGCGACGATAGCGCTGCAGATCAGCCAGCAGCTCATTGGCCGTCGAGTAACGTTGCTGCGCGGATTCGGCACATGCGGTGTCGATGATGGCTGCAAGCTCATGGTGTCTGGGCACTCGTTCTGAAAGCACGGAAGTCCGTTCGCCATCACTTGTACGATCAATGACCTGACCGGTCATTAACCAGAACAGGGTGGCGCCCAGTGACCAGATGTCCGATTGCGGTGCAAGATCCGCTCCGGCTCGAAGCTCGGGTGCGGCGAAGGCAGGAGTCAGTGCGCGCAGGTCGCGATTCTGAGCATCTTCGGCCTGGATGAATTGCGACACGCCGAAATCCATCAGCTTGACCGTGCCGTCTTCACGAATACGGATGTTGCCCGGCTTGATGTCGCCATGGACGATCAGGCGTTGATGGGCATGGGCGGTGGCTTCGACGATTTGCTCAAAGAGCGCCAGCCGCTGATTCATGGATGGATTTTCACTGTCCAGCCATTCATTCAGGTCCGCGCCTTCGACCCATTCCATGACCAGGAATGGACCGGCCCGCTCGTCCAGGCCGGCGTCGACCAGGCGGGTGACCGAAGGGTGGTCAAGCCTGGCCAGGAGGCGCGATTCACGTTGCAGCAGCTCGGCCAGCCCGCGCTGGCGCCTGCTGATCAGTTTGATGGCCACGTCCATCTCGAATGCGCCATCGGCACGCTCGCCTCGGTAGACCATGCCCATGCCGCCCTGACCAGCCGGCTCGCGAATGACCCAGGGGCCCAGGCGGGTATCCGGTTCGAGCGTCTTGGGGGCCAACGGCGACGACTGCATGGCCAGGTCAGCCATGTTGCGCACTGAATCATCCAGCAGGGTGACCGTGTGTCCGGTTTCGGTCAATTCCTTTAGCCAGCGACCCAGGCGCGGCAGGCGCCGGACCGTATCTTCCAGCCAGTCAGCTTGCTCGCGCTCGGGCATTTCCAGGTATTGAATCAACAGCTTGTCGATGGCCCGGCGGCGCATCGGGCTGAGGGGGTTGGATGTGTCGACCATGTTGTTCCCTGCTTTCGTTGTCGCCGAATTCCAGCGATTTCGTTTTTGAGATTAGCACCGGCACGTGATGGGCTCATTCCCGGCCATCCACGGCCGACAACCATAGTAATGGGAGGTACTTGCAATGCGTAAATTATTGTTATTGATGCACTTGATTTGCATGACCACGGTCGCCCTGGCTGCGCCAATCACCTACCAGGGCCAGCTTCAGGACGGTTTGGCCCCCTACGCTGGCGGTCCCCTGGAAATCACCTTCAGACTCTATGACCAGGATCAGGGTGGCGCTCCCCTGGCCAGTGAGTCTCATACAGATGTCGAGGTGGTCGATGGTTTGTTCCAGGTCAAGCTGGATTTCGGCAGCGAGGCTTTTTCGGAGACCCCGCGCTATCTTGAGATCGAGATTGGCGGCACGGTGCTCGAGCCACGTCAAGCCATCACGCCGGCGCCGACGGCGCTGAACGTACTCAATATGCCGGATACGGAGGATACCCTGGCCGAACTGGATTGCTCGGCCGGAGAAATTGCCCAGTGGGACGGCAGTCAGTGGGACTGTGCCGTGATCGATGAATCCGACACGCTGGCTGAGCTCTCCTGTGCCAGTGGCGAGATCGCGAAGTGGGACGGGAGTTCGTGGNGCTGCGCAGTTGATGAGAATACGCAATACAGNGCNGCTGATGGNCTCGAGCTGACCGGCACGACTTTCTCGCTGGATACCGGGTTCGTCGATGGCCGCTTCTGGAAGATAGGTGGAAATGAATTCCCCAANTCCAACGCCCGCATCCTGGGNACGTTGAACAATAGTCCATTGGAAATTCACGTNGATGGNCGTCGTGCTTTCAGGTTCCAGCCGGCAAGTTTCGGCAACCAGGAGCCTAACCTTGTGGGNGGGCATGAAAGCAATGTGGTACTCGGAACCTCAACTCGCGGGGCGACCATCGCGGGTGGTGGTGAGGAATTCGATGAGCGTGCCAACACCATCTCTGGAAACTGGGGATTCATCGGTGGTGGGAGCGGCAATCTTGTCGAAGGCTCCTACGGCATGGTCGGCGGAGGCCTTGCGAATCGCGCGCTGGATTCGGGCGCTGTGGTCGGCGGTGGGACTCTAAATCAGGCTTCTGGCATGAGGGCAGTGGTTACTGGTGGCTTTCAGAATCAGGCCATCGGTAGTATGTCGGTGGTACCAGGGGGCAGTTTCAATCGTGCCCAGGGTAACCAAAGTTTTGCGGCAGGGGTCAATGCTCGAGCCCTGCATGACAGAAGTTTTGTGTGGTCAAGCATCGCTTCCGATCCCGGCTTTTCATCGACCGGTGAAAATCAGTTTCTGATTGCCGCAGATGGCGGGGTCGGTGTCAATACCAATACCCCGGAGACCGCATTACACGTCGTTGGTGAGGTCGCTACCGATGATCGTTTCGTCAAGGATTACGGCAACGGACTGCAGGGCGCCACCCCGGTTGCCTATGGTTCGATATCGGCAGGCGGGGATGTGGAGTCGCAAGGGAGCACCGACAATTTCTCGGTCGAGTGGGATGACGTTTTCAATCGGTATGTCATCTCGATTGACGATACGAACTATTTCGCCACCACTTTTTCAACGGTCGTTACCGCTCGTGGAGCCTCGCCGCTCGTGGCCACCACTTCCAGCTCGGATACAAATCTGCTTGTGAATATTCACGATTTGCAGGGCCAGCGGGTGCAGGGCAGTTTCGACTTTGTGGTTTTTCAACCATGATGGCCGAGTTGATGTTTGACGATGAGGGCTTGAGGCCTCCGCCCCCCCCCGCGCCGGGTTGCTTCAGCGTGTCGGGCGGCCCAATCGGATTGGCTGCGATATGTCGCCGAATTTCATTTACTTCGTTATTGAATGCAGGACCACAATAGAAAACGAAAACCAGGGACGGATATGACTATTTTCAATGACAGCAGGCAATTCAAGTATCAAGCCCGGGAAACCCTGACGGCCAATGTCGGTCCGCTGACGCTGGCGGTTTCGAGCGCGCTGGCCCTTGGGGCAACGCCGGCCCTGGCCGATCAGCGCAATAACGCCATCACAGTCAATTCAATGGTTTCAGGATTTGATGCGAGCGCTTGTTCGCTCAGAGCCGCGATTTTGACCGCCAATACGGGATTGCAGACCAATCTTTGCAATGTGCCGACCGGCAGTCCGGTCACGATCCAGTTCCTGGGCTCGCTGACCGGCACCATCTCGGAGACTTCCGAGATGCAAGTCAATGTGCCGATGGTCATCAACGGGGACAATCGGATCACCGTGGAACTCGACGACGACGACCCGATCTTCAGTGTTGCCGCAGTCGAATCCTTTAAGCTGGAAAACATTGCATTGACCGGCGGCAGCAATGGAGAGGGCGTGGGAGTCGTTTCCGAGTCGCAGCATCTGACGATCAGGAACTCGAGTTTCACGGGGTTCGAATCGGGCTTCATGTCCAGCGCCGTCACCCACGGCCCCATTGTTTCCGACAGCAGCCTTCTGATCGAAAACTCCGAGTTTCGCGACAACTACTCTGAAGGTGACGGCGGCGCAATCCTGGCTGTTTCGTCCGGGTCGGTGAGTATTCTCAATTCCGAATTCACGGACAACGAAGCCAAGTACGATGGTGGTGCGGTGAAGATGACCATCAGCGATGCCGACTCGGTCATACTGACCGGCAATACTTTCGACGGAAATATCGCCGGGCTGGATATTGATGGTGGCAACGGCGGCGCCATCGATTTGAGTGTCAGCAACAGCGAGATCAGCATCGGTGGCAATTTCGTGCTCAATGAGGCCAATGGATCCGGCGGCGCCATTCACGCCAGCCTGGAGGGCGGCAGCCTGGAGTTGGTTGGCGGCGTCCTGCAGCAGAACTATGCCGACTATGGCGGCGGTGGTCTGGCCTTCAGCGCCGACGACGCCGAACTGGAAATCCGCAACAGCGAATTCTATTACAACGCCGGGGCCGGCCGATTCGGCACGACCGATGGATTCGGAGGCGGTGTGCTGATCAGTGATGCCCCGGCTTCCATCGACATCATTCGCACTCCATTCCAGGGCAACCGTGCCTATGCCGGCGCTGGTTTGGCCATCGATGCGCCGAATGCCGGCTCGGGCAGCAAATCATTGAGCTACAGTGAAATGAGCGGCAATGAAATCCAGGGCGGTGGAAACGGGGCCGGCATTTATCTGAACCTGAGCCCGAACCGCTCCTTTACAGTGAGCAATTCGACCCTTTCCAACAATCACGGCGCCGAAGCTGGCGGCGGTATTTTTGTCGCCAGCCAAGATACGGCCCTGAACGTGAAATACTCGACCCTGGCCTATAACGTGGCCGATGACGAGGGCGCCGGTATCGCCATTGGTCCGGCCAGCAGCAATGCGGTCGTTCGCAACAGTATCCTGCAGAACTTCTCGAACTTCCAGCCGCAGGACACCAGCGGCGCCAACATCGGCATCCAGAATTCGCTGATTCGTGGTGCGGCCAACTCTACCTATACCGATAACGGCGGCAATATCGTCAACCAGGACGCGCGCCTGCTGCCCTTGGCCTTCAACGGTGGCCTTGGCGGACAAACCCATCGATTGCGCCCCGACTCGCCGGCGGTGGATGCGGGAGAGCCGGGCACCAACTTGTCGGACTTCGACCAACGCGGCCCCGGCTTTCCCAGAGTCGTTGGAGAGGGCCTGGACATGGGCGCTTTCGAACTGGAAACGGTTGGCGACGAGATCTTTTCTGACCGCTTCGAGTAGGCGGAGAAATTCAGAGGCGCCCTCGCCAGGTCAACGCCTGGTGAGGGCGCTCACCACTTCGTCAAGCGGGATCTCCCGGCCCTCTCCGCCGCGTCGGCGGTATTCGACGATGCCGTTGTCAAGGCCGCGGTCGCCGATGACCAGTTGATGCGGGATGCCGATCAGTTCGGCATCGGCGAACATCACACCGGGCCTGAGCGGGCGGTCGTCGAGCAGCACTTGCAGCCCGGTCTGGCCAAGTTGCTCGTAAAGCTGGTCGGCCAGTTCGCGCACCCGGTGAGACTTCTTGGCGTTCATGGGCAGAATGACGACATCGAACGGCGCCATCGGCTCTGGCCAGATGATGCCCTTGTCGTCGTGGTTCTGCTCGATGGCCGCGGCCACGATGCGCGACACGCCGATGCCGTAACAACCCATGGCCGGGTGGATGGCGCGGCCGTTTTCGTCCATGACCACGGCGTTCATCGATTCGGAATACTTGCGTCCCAACTGAAAGATATGGCCGACCTCGATGCCGCGGATCAGCTCGAGGGGTCCGGAGCCGTCAGAGGCCGGGTCGCCGGCGACCACGTTGCGGATATCGGCCACCTCGGGCAGGTCCGCGTCACGCTCCCAGTTGATGCCGAAATAATGCTTGTCGTCGATGTTGGCGCCGGCGCCGAAATCACTCATCAGTGCGACCTGTCGATCGACAATGCAGGGAATCGGCAGCTTGACCGGCCCCAGGCTGCCGGGACCGGCGCCGATGGCTTTTCTGATTTCCTCTTCGCCGGCCATGCGTAGCGGGCTGGCCACCTGGGGCAGCTTTTCGGCCTTGACTGCGTTGAGTTCATGATCACCGCGCACCAGCAGGGCGATGAAGTCATGGCCGGATTCTTCAGTCGCCTCGACCACCAGGGTTTTGACGGATTTCTCGATCGGCAGATTGAAGCCCTCGACCAGATCGGCAATGGTTTTTGCATTCGGGGTGTCGACCAGGCGCATCTCCTCGGTGGCTTCGGCGCGCTCGCCTTGTGCCACTGCCTCGGCCAGCTCGACGTTGGAGGCATAGTCACCGCCCGGCACATGGGCGATCTGGTCTTCGCC
>SL_3KL_010_SEDDRAFT_10000999_pt1 | contig 25055 bp, 21 predicted proteins | sample SodLakKL_010_SED_2_FD_10381 | JGI IMG/M metagenome (IMG submission 10381) | reverse complement strand
CCAAGTGTTTATCTTCATCATACAGACGGAGCATGGTCTTCTATGGACAGCAAATCAAAAAAACATAATTACTTAAACCTGAAAATGAGATTGTATCGAAACTTTTTAGAAATGGATGATGAAAGAAGTGCCATGATTGCATTGGAATCTTTGAGAAAAACTCTTGAGAATCAGCGGTATTCAGAGGGTGCCACTAAAACTTTAGAGGTAACTTATACATATCTGATATTTTTCTTCCGCGGTATTAGAATCGAATTTCATTATCATCCAATTGCAAGATTTTTCAAAAGAATCATAAATCGATTTACAAGAAAGGATAAATAAAGTAGGTTCTAACCGAATACATTTTGCCAATCACATTAACAAGTTTATTACCTATTTCAGCAACAGCGACAAACGGAAAGTTCAGGGCCTCAATTATCTTGACGTGGTTGTAGATCCAAAAGCAAAGGCTTTTGTAACATCATTCTGCCAAATCTATAAAAACCGGTTTGCCCAACTTAAAAAGGGCCGGCAACCTGATAATTTTAGATTCAAAAAGTATCCACTTGACAAAAAATTTCGATAATTTTGGTGTTGGATAAAAAATGACATAGTAATTATTCTGTTGTGATAGTTACGAATCAATACAATGAAAAACCATGTCTAATCTAATTTCTAAGTCATTTAATAACAATATAATATGTTATTTGCCCATCGTTAAATATTAATCGGTCTCAGGTTCTTAAGGAAATTATGAAATCAGTATTCATTTTTATGTTAGCTGTGTTCGGGATTCTGCAGGACTGCGTTGCCATCAATTCGACCCTGGACAAACCTGAATTTATTCGATTAGTTGATCCTCTCGAAGCTGTTGCACAAAAAAATGAAGACAATAGATGGACGATTGAAACCAGCATGACTTTCCCGATAGTGCGTATTTATATGGTAAAAGCAGGATACCACATAACCGAACGCAGTGAACTTGGCTTTGGCTTCGCATTTCAGAACTGGGAAAACGAGGATGAATCACCGAAAGGTCAAGCCCACGCCTATACCTTGTTGCTGTCATATCGCTACTACTTCTGGCGAAATTTCAATGCTGAAATAGAATTATGGCCTGCCTGGAACCATTTTGATTCTTATGTAGATGGTAAAACTTACAGAGGCCCTGAGTTGTGGGTAGAGTATAAGCTGGGTTATAACTGGAATTTTTCTCAGCGTTTTCAACTGAATTTACAACCTGGAATTGGGCATGTAATATGGTTACAGCAAAATTGGCCTGATGTGCAAAAAAGGCCTTATGGAGAGTTTGTCAGAGGCTCTGTAATAATTGTTCCACAAGTGTTATTGGGTTTCAAGTTCTGAATTTGTATGGGATGGTATTTGGTCAAAGGGGCAAGGTAATAAAAGACAATGATATACAAGTATAAGTTTTAGCAGGCAAGTCTGTAACAAGCAGAATATTTTTGTCAAGACTATAAGGATTCCGCCATCATGCGGATTGCCGGTGAACATTAAAAGAAAAGATTTGTGTACTTAATCCTGCTGAGGAAGCATTCGCCCAAGGCAGGGATCCATCAATCAAATAATACTTGAACAATGAATAAAAAAATACCAGTACGTTTTTTTGTGATTACATTTTTGTGGTCTTGGTTAATATGGTTGCCATTTGTGTTAGCTGGTTTTGGGATATTGAACATAAGTGAAGACTTGATGCTTTCGCTATCACTGCCAATAGTCATTTTGGGAGCCTTTGGGCCGGCTGTCGGAGCAGTTTATACAGTAAAAACACTTGAGGGAAATGTCGGGCTGAAAAAATTTTTAAAGTCGTTCCTTGACCCGGGGTTCAGTCTGAAATTATGGGCGTCAATTTTTTTGGTGCTGGGTCTGGCAACTTTTGCAGCTTGGTATGTGCCCGAGCTGTTTGGTTTTGAGAGAGTAGAGATGATGTTGCCAAGTCTGTACATTTTTCCCGTGTACTGGCTGGTTATGGTTCTACTTGGTGGTGGGCAGGAGGAAATAGGTTGGCGGGGTTATATCATGCCCCTTTTAGAATCCAGATTCGGTTTATGGACGGGGAACATCATTTTAGGATTGATATGGGCTTTTTGGCACCTTCCCTTATGGTTTATTCCCGGTACCTTGCAGACGTACATGCCGTTTGTTGCATTTACTATTGGGTGTATAGGATTATCTTTTTTTCTGTCGTGGGTTATAAAAAAATCCAATGGCAGGCCCCTTTCAGGATTAATTGCGCACGGAACATTTAATGCATTTCTGCCGGTTTTTCCTCCTGTCATTATGGAAGCAGACGTTTTTCAGTTACGGTTTTGGACTCTTGAAATTCTCTTGCTCTTTACGGGTATATTGCTATTGTGGCAAATTGCAAAACAATCTAACCGGAAAAACCGTGCGACTTAATGTTTCTTTGGCAGGTGCTGAAAACAATTTTTAACTAAAAAACGCGACATTTACTGAAGAGTAAAAACTGGATTAACCAATCAACCTTAAATCAAAAACCCAGCCAGATGACTAAGCCGAAGTCTAAAAATCGAAGTTCCGATATCGTTGTTTTTCAAATTCTTCGAGACTCCGAGTGTGCAGAATGTGGTGAATGGCTCGGAAAGGGCCGCTTGCTCCGGTTAGAGAATGAGCGCCCCCTTTGTATGTCGTGTGCAGACCTGGCTCACCTGGTGTTTCTGCCAAGTGGAGACGCCGCCCTGACGCGCCGCGCGTCTAAATATTCGAAGCTAAGGGCAGTACTTGTCCGCTTCAGCCGAAACCGAAAGCGTTATGAACGACAGGGAATTCTCGTGGAAGAAGCCGCATTGCGCCAGGCCGAACAGGAGTGTCTTGCCGACGCGGATGCCCGTTCCCGTGCCAGGGAGCGTCGTGCTGAGCGTGCAGCCAAACTGGACGAGCAGTACCGTACTGATTTTGCGCGTCATGTAAGAGTTCACTTCCCGAACTGCCCTGAGGATGAAGCCAACGCTATCGCGGAACATGCCTGCCTGAAATACTCCGGAAGAGTAGGCCGTACGGCTGCGGCCAAGGAGTTTGCCCCGGAAGCAATAGAGCTGGCAGTGCGTGCTCATGTGAGGCATACTCATACCCGGTATGATGAACTCCTGGCAAACGGGTGGGATCGTTTAGATGCCCGGGCCGAAGTGAACTCTGACGTTGAACAAGTTCTGGATAAGTGGCGCCGCCCATTGGAGCATTCATAGCTGCAAAACGGCTGAAAACGCTTGAAAAGGATAAAAACGGGATCAAGCCGGGAGAAAATCCGTAAAAAATTTGTCTAACTGCAGTATCTGTATCACTTATACTTAGCTAACGGACAAATTTCACTCCAAAATATTTGGCTTAAGCTACGTTTTCGCCAGTATTGAAATCCTCATCCGCAACTCTGCCAGGTTGTGGAATAATTAAAAGCCGAATTTATGCATGAAAGATTCAATTGCATCAATCAGGTCGCCTTTGTTTTCGAGAAATGGCATGTGTGCGGTATCTCCCTGCCAGAGCAGCATGTTTGGAAATCCAATCTCGCGGTAATGTTCCGGCCCTGCCATCCAGTCTCTGGTTCCGTAATAAAACAGAACCGGCATATTCAGGCTGTTTGTTAGCGGCCTGAAATCAATCTGGAAATCTTCGAAATCCTGAAATGCATTCCCGAAGTCCGAATTCCAGTTTGAGATATCCCGGTAGGTTGAATTCATTTTATCCAGGTTTTCCCGGTTATCAAAACCCATTTTCCACATCAGGTCATTTTCATTCAGCTCTTCGATGAGAGTGTTCCAGCGGTCAAACAGAGGCAGCGTTTCATCCCGGCAGGGAAAAGGCTCCGGAATTTCAAGTATTTCCGAAGCTTTCAGGCACCAGCTTTCATTAAATGAGCCTTGCATATATAGCGAAGCATTGATCATTATCATGCCGCTGATAGCTTCCGGATGGCGGTTTGCATAAGCTGTCTGTAAAATCCCGCCAAAGGAATGGCCCATTGTGATCCATGTTTCAATGCCCAATTCAACCCGGATTTCTTCAAAATCCTGCAAAAATCGGTCTAACGAAAAGTTTCCATCGTCCGGGCTGCCGGAACGCCCCACACCACGCTGGTCGAGATAAATCATCTGGAAATGCTGCTCCAGATAGTCGCCCATAAACAGTTCAAACCAATAGCTGCCGCTGCCGGGGCCTCCATGCAGATAAAGCACAGGCATGCCTTCACCTTTTTTGGTGATATGCAGTTTTACACCATCAGATGTTTTAATTTCAATCTGCTGATTTTGTGCAAATACGGGATGAATTAAAAGCAGGCAAAGAGTCGCAATCAGAAAAGTTTTCATGGCAATCAGATTTGTCAGGGTTGTTTCTGATTGTACGCTTTTTTTAAAAATCAGATGCAAAATCCGGCCTGAAAATTTTTCTGTATAGAGCAACAAAATGGACATTCTTTTTTTCAAGAATTTTTTAAGATTACTGTTTCAAAGAAAAATCAGCAGGTTTAATTATAAAACCTTTACGTGGGTTAACCTTTTGGTATATTGTTAACTTTTATAAGAGGCTGCATTTGTTGAGGAATTAAAAATAATCGCTGGAATTGATTGCCTCACCGAAAGATACCGGGCGCCCCGGCACGATGGGTGAATCAAGCACTGGACTTGGCCTGGTAATCTGCAAAGAGTTGGTTGAAAGAAACGGCGGAAAAATCTGGGCTGAATCTACAGAAGGTACGGGTTCCAGCTTCTATTTTAGCCTGTCTGCACCATAACTTTTACCTGAATCAGGTTTAACCGGGCTGCCGGGCTTTGATCAATTTTCTGAATTTTTTAGAGTTGGTTTGTTCAGGCATTTCAAACTTCCATTCCCGGGCCAGAATATTTTCAATGATGGATTTTTTGGTGTCGTCAGGATCAGAAAGTGTGGTGGCAATTTTAAAAGACATTACTATAGAGTGAGAGTACATTTCCCGATTGTAGAAGTTATTAAGCTGGTCTGAGGTGCTGCGATAAACCCACAGAAATAGTGCCGCAATAAATTCAATGATGGCTGCACCGCCAATAATCAAAACATTCAAATTAGCGGTATCTGAAATCTGAATGCCAAACTGCTCAACCGGCGCCACATAAAAAATCAGGCCAATGAGCAAGAAAATGAATCCGAGCCACATAGCCAGCACGCTATACCGATAACTCTTGCGAGATTGATTTAGTCCGATTGTATAGTAAGCTTCTAAATCTGTACGGCTGTTTTTTAACAGTTCAAGAAGCTCACCGGTATCAGTGTTTTTAAACCTTTCAATGGCTTCAAGCTCACTGACGCGAGCCACATGTCTAACATCATCCAGTTCACTGCTTTCAAGTTCAACAGATACATCGATCAGCAAATTCATTAATCCGGCGCCTGTCATTGTTAACCAAATGGGAATGCACAATAGAAAAAGAAAGCCGAATGATGCAGGAAGAAAATGCCACCATCCCTCAAGCATCCAGCCCCAGAGTTCGGGTGTTAACACCAACCAGCAAAAATAGGCTGCAGGCAAAACTAATAGAAATATCAGCCCAGTTAACACCCATCCGGCAGTTATTAAATTGGGATGTTTTTTTAAAAAAAGATGGAGTTTATCAGACAGTGAATTTCTTTTTTTGGAAGATAGATCGGATTGGTTTGTATCTTGTCGAATTGCATCTTGTCTTTTCATTGGACATTACCATTTTTATTGATGTTGAGATAGATTCTAAATCAGTGAGACGTGCATTACAGGCGGCACTCTTTAATCTAAATAAAAACGGCTTATGTGTAAATAAATTCAAATTAATTTATTATGCATAAATAATTCGAGTTGATGATCTTGCTTACTGACAACTTTTTATATTTCTCCCTCCGAATCGGTTTTTATTAGCACAACATCATTAGCTGTCCGGTCAAAATCGGTGAAATCAGCATCGCTTGAACGCGTAGTGCCCGTGATCAGATAACCGTTATCGGGAGTTGGAATAACATGTGAACCCTGATCCCAGCCGTTTCCGCCAAAAAATTTTATCCATTCGGTATTGCCATTGCTGTCCAGCTTGATCAATGGAATATTGAGGCCACCGGTGGTAGCGGCAGAAAAATCGCCGTCATCAGATTCAATAGCACCTGTGAGAATATAACCTCCGTTTGGAGATGGGCTTATTGAATTTCCGCCATCCCTGCCCGATCCATTCAAAGTAGTCAGCCATTCTTTCGAACCATCAGAATTCAATTTTACGACAAACAGATCATTTTCTTCCACATCAAATTCTGAAAAATCTCCGTCACCTGAAGGAGTCATTCCTGTTAACAAAAATGAACCATCTTCACCAATAGTTACATCACGTCCCTCTTGATTTTCTGATCCGCCGAATATAGCGATCCATTCTTTATCTCCGTTTACATCCACTTTTAACATATATGCATCCATTCCATCAGAAACTGATAATCCATCAAAATCTCCGTCATTTGAGCTGGTTTGTCCTCCGAGAATGTAGCCTCCTTCAGGAGCAGCGGCTACGGAATTTCCCCGGTCATCATTCGTGCCACCATAAATTTCCACCCATTCAATCGCTCCGGAACTGTTTGTTTTGATTAGAAAGGCGCTTCTGTCACCCGGATTCAGGCCAGAAAAAATCCCATCGTTTGAACTGGTATTTCCCGATATGATGAATCCGCCATCGGGAGTTTTATCCATTGACCCAAAAGAATCAAATTCGCTGCCCCCGAAGATTTCAAGCCATTGCTGATTGCCATCAGTATCCAGTTTCATCAGATAAAGATCAGAATTGCCTTCAAGCATACCTGTGAACATTCCGTTATTGGATTGGAAGTTGCCGCCGATAATATAACCGTTAGATGTTTCCGCTGCAGCTATGGCCTGGTCTGAATCCGTACCTCCGAATGTATTTACCCAATCAATTTCACCACTTTCATCAGATTTAAGTACAAAAATATCATGGTTGTTGTTACTTTTTTCGGAAAAATCGCCATCATCGGACGCCGCTCTGCCAACAACAAGAAAACCGCCATCCTGAAGGGGAATTGCCTGCGTACCGATATCCATTTCACTGCCTCCGAAGGTTTGAATAAAGAAATGTGCATCATCATTATCATTGCCGTTTACTTCGTTGATCTGTTCATCTTCCGGACTGGTTGACTGATCCTGGCAGGCAGCAAAAAGACAGAACATGGATAGGAATAATATTGATTTGGTCAGGGAGCTATAAACTTTCATGATAAGACGGTTTCATTAAAAGACAAGTATTTAAAAGAACTCTCTCTAAATAAAATTAAAAATATCAATCATTTCAAATCATTACTGGTTCTGCTGATTTACAGCCACAACAATATTTATGAATCTTCACAAAGAATTCTGTAATAATTTCTACATTTTTTTCAGAGCATCGAAATGATTGTAATTCATTGCATCTCTTTTGATTGTGGGAATAATTATTAACCTGAAAATGAATAAATGAATATCAAGCTGATTTTAAAACGAATTTTGCAGCTCCTTCTGCTGACGGTGCTTTACAGCATCTTTTTTGTTATTGGTTCAATGGCCGTTTCCGGTTTTATTCCAGATGACCCGTCAGACCCGGGGCTTGTATCCGGTGAATTGGGATTGCTCATCATATCGCTCGTGAATGCTGTGATTGTGATGGCGCTTATTTTGAGTTCACGCTGGAGCGGCTGGAAATTGATGCTGGCCCTGTCGCTTTCCTATTATGGAGTAATGACATTTCTGACTCAAATTGAGACATGGTTTTTCCTGTCTGATCTGACGGTTGACGCAGCATTGATGCCACGGCTTTTTTTGATGGGAGCGCCAACAGCGTTTATTTTCGTGCCGCTTGCTGTCTGGATTTTGGGAAAAGGCCGGCCAAACAAAACCGCTGAGCCTATTTCTTTAAAAAATATACCGGCCACGCAGTGGGCCTGGAAACTGGCACTGATTGCCTTTTTATATATAATACTTTATTGGCTGGCGGGATATTACATTGCCTGGCAAAACCCGGATTTACGTGCATTTTATGGCAGTCCCGGCGAGATTACACCTTTTTGGGAGCACACCTTTCACAGCATGAAGGATAATCCGGGACTGTTTTTGCTGCAAATCGGGCGTTCCTGGATCTGGGTGCTTTGTGCGCTGCCGGTAATTTTCGGATCGAATTGGAAGGTATGGCCAACTGCAATCCTGGTGGGTGCATTTTTCAGTCTCCCGATGAATGTCGGCCATATCCTTGAAAATCCGCTGATGCCCGATGCATCTGTGCGCTTCAGTCATATGATTGAAACGGCACTTTCAACATTTGTTTTCGGGCTGATTGTAGTCTGGCTGTTTCACCGGAAGCATCATTCGGTTAGGAATTTATTCGGGTTAGAATAATTGATGGAAAACATGGATCCCCGCGAACTTGCCTCGGGGATCCATGCTATCATAACCAGGTTTACTTCAAATGCTCCTCAAAAAAGTGAAAAATCCGGTAATACTCGTCATACCAAGAGTGCGGACTGGTGAAACCGTGCCGTTCGCTCGGGTAGATCATCATCTCAAAGTTGGTGTTTCCGTTTTGGATCAGCTCTTCGGCATATTGGAAAGCATCCTGGGCTCCGACGTTATCATCGATCAAACCATGCAGAAGCAATGCGGGCCGTTTCAGTTCCGGTGCATAAGTGAGGGGTGAGCTTCGGTCATAATGCTCAGGCACTTCTTCGGGGTCGCCCAGGCGAGGCAGGGTGTACCAGGGATTTGCGTAATAGTAGTTGCGCCAGTTGGTCACTTTTCGGAGGGCTGCTCCGACATGGAACCGGTCCGGTTTATCGGTGAGGGCATATAAAGCCATAAAGCCGCCATAACTTCCGCCGTAAATTCCCACCCGGTCAAGATCAAGGCAGCCGCTGCAGTTATCCTGAAGCCAGTCGAGCCCGTCCACAATATCCTGCGTTTCGTACTTGCCCATCCAGTTGGTTACATCTTCGCGAAATTTGCGCCCGTAGCCGGTGCTGTGGCGGAAATCCACTTCAACCACAACATAACCGTGCAGCAAAAGATATTGATGAAACATGTATTCGCGCCAGTAATTATTCGACCAGCCTTTGTAGACATTTTGTAGTGAACCGGCGCCATGTGCAAATACCACAACGGGATAATTTTCAGATTCATCAAAATTTTGCGGATAAAGCACGGACATAGCCAGTGTGGTTTCCCCGTCTCTCCCGATAAAGTGGATGTAATCTTCAGTCTGCCAGTCAAATTCATAAAACCGGCCGGGCACTGAGTTTGTGATCTGGATTTCATCACCCGGATTATTCAAATCCAGCCTGAACAGATCATATGGTTCATTAAAATAGGTTTTGGCATAAATCAGTTGCTGCCGGTCAGGGGTTAACCTGAATTGATAACGATAGGCCTCTTTGTTTGTCAGTTTTTCTATTGCGCTGTTATTTATGTCCAGCGTGTAAATGTGCCGCTCGCCAAAATCTTCTTCATTACTGGCAAATACTATGGTGTTGTCGTCAGTCCACCGCGCCCATGGCACATAATAATTTCCGCGGGTGTGTTGTGTGAGTGACGTGCCGTCAGGATTTACCGTGTAAATGTGGTTCCATCCGCTCTGTTCGGACAGGAACATGATTTTGTCGCTTTCCGGGGCAAAAGAAAAGTAGGTGTGATGCAGCCATCCTTCTGTTGAATCTTCGAAAACCACATTATTTTGTTCGTTATGAAGGTCGTGAACAATCAATTTTCTGTGTTTCAGGGCGGGATCGGCATAATCAATAGCCACAAATTGCCCGCTGTTTGATGCCCCGGTTGAGGAGCGGTGGGTTCCGGTGATCAATGTGTCGAGAGCAGTGGTGTCCATAGAAGCTACAAAAAGTGAAACATCCGGAATGCCGCGTGTGGTTCTGCCGGGCACCACAAATTCATCCACATATTCCGGAAAATAGATGGTTCGGGCATCGGAAAAATCGGTTTGCCGGACAATCAACTTATCATTACCGGCCCAGCCATCGAGTGAAAAACCGGGGCTGTTTCCATCTTGTTTGGTAACCTGGTGAATGCCGGGTTTTTCCACATTTGTGACCCACACATCACCGGAACGGACAAATGCCAGTTTCTTGCTGTCGGGAGACCATGTCAGGCCAAATTCATTTTCTTGTGTAGAGACAATTTTTTGCTCATCTGATCCGTCTGCATTGGCGATGTAAATGCTACCGTCTTTTGTGAAGGCGATTCGGCTGCCATCGGGTGAATGAATCGGTCGTGGAACCTCATCATCTTCTTCACGCAAATCATTTCCATTCATATCGATAGAGTACAAGCCGGTTTCGTAGTAGGATGAGTCGTTCCAGGAAAAGAAAATTCTGGTTTGATCATCCGATATAAAATTCATGTTCGGCCTGATTCCCGGAAGCACCGGTTCGTGGAAGATGTCTTCAAGAGTTAAGTTTTCCGGAACATTTTGGGATTGAACGAAACCGGGTACAACGAAAAAAAGCAGCAACAGAGTGATAGCTAATCGGTTCATAAAAATTGGGTTAATTTTATGTATTTATGTGAGTTTTGAATAAGGGAAAAACTGCAAATTACGTCATTCCGGGCTTGACCCGGAATCTCCTGTATTAATCACGATTCGAGATTACGGTTGAGAAAACCAAAAACCGCCGGTTCAGATTGGAAAAAAATATACGAATCGAATTGTATAAAACGAATCAAATTGCAGGCGTGGAAACATTTCGCATCAGACGGCTGAAAAATTCGCGATCGCTGAAGGAGTGATTTGGCGGCCCCAGGCGGACAATCACCAGGCTGAGTGAGGGAACCACATACAATTTCTGTCCAAACAACCCGGATTTCATATAGGCATCTTCAGGCAGATGGTCAGAAATGCTCAGCCGGCCGGTGCTGGATTCAGGATAGCCAGAATAATGGGTTGTAGGTTGTTCTTTTCCGGAAACATTTTCATTCAGCCAAAACGTTATTCCGTAATCGGGTGCAGCTTCCGTTGGCTGTAACAGGCGCGAGAATATTTCTTGTGGGATGAGAGTGTTGCCGTCAAGACTACCTTCATTCAGCAGAAACAGGCCGAGTTGGAGCCAGTCTGTGGGCGTGTATTCTGCACCGAAGGATAAATTTGGTATCTGACCGGGCAGATTGAGTTGCCATTGCGGATGCCTCAAACCAAGCGGATCAAACAGCTCCCGGTTCAGATATTGCACAGGGTTGATGTTGAGCGTTTCCATAAAAATATAAGCCAGAAGGTAAAATGGTGTGGGACCGTATGCAAACCTGGTTCCCCGTTCAAATGCCATTTCTGCATTCAGCCAAACATCGGGGGTCTGATTCAGATAAGACCCGGCCGATGCGGTTTCAATCCCTGAGGTAAGATTTAATAGCTGGGCAACCGTAATTTTTCCACGTTCCGTGTTTGGCTCCCAGCTTTCGATCAGATCAAACATCTCCGTTTCGAATGTGAAATGGCCATCACGAACAGCGAGTGCTGCCATCAGTCCGGCAAGGCTTTTTGTTCCGCTGAATATCGGGTGATAGGTTTGGCTATCCATGGAGTTGTACTCTTCCATGATTAGCTCGCCGTCATGCCAGATCAAAAGAGCGCTGTTGCCGTTTTCAGAAACCGCATACTTTCGAGCCTCATTAAGATTTTCAGCGGGGAAAATTCCGTATTGCTCTGTATCGTCAGATGCAGAATCGCTGCATCCGATGAGGTAAAAAGTGACGAATAGAATGCAAATGAGGTGGTGCAGTTTCTTCATACAGTCAATTTACAAAAGTTGCATGTAAAACCGTCTCTGCTGATTTGTAAAAACTGTAATAAATCAGGCAGTTACTCCTTCATCAACATTTTGATAAACAATCGGCTTAATGGCCTCGAACGCCTTCAGAGTTTTTTCGATATGTGCGTCGGTATGGGACGCCATCGGGATGAGACGAATCAAAACCATGCCTTTCGGTACAACGGGATAAGCCACGCCACTGACAAATACACCGTGTTTATCGCGCATTTCCCGCATAATGGTTTGAGCAAGCTCGGTGCTGCCTTCTGTGAGGACCGGGGTTACCGGGCTTTCGGATGGCAGAACGTTATAACCAATTTCTTTGAGCCCGTTGCGAAGTTTAAGGGTGTTTTCCCAGAGTTTCTCTCGCCACTGGGGATTTTCCCGTATCAGCCGGATTCGTTCTCTTGCAGTGGCCACAATGGGAAGCGGCAGGCTTTTCGCAAAAATCTGGCTGCGGGCGTTGGCTTTCAGAAATTCTTTGACTCTTGGTTCGGTAGCTACAAATGCACCGATCAGGGCCACGGCCTTGGCGAAGGTTCCAAAATAGATGTCGATGCCATCCTGGCAGCCAAGGTGAGTACCCGCTCCGGAACCGTCTTTACCCAAAGTGCCGAAACCGTGGGCATCATCCACCAATAGGCGGAAGTCGTACTTTTCTTTCAGTGCAACAATTTCCTTTAGCTTGCCGAGGTCCCCGGTCATCCCGAAAACACCTTCCGTTACCACCAGAATGGATGAATTAGGTTTCATTCGGCCTGTGGCCCGTTTTAGCTGCCGTTCAAGCCCATCGATGTCATTGTGTTTAAAAACGGAGGTCTCACTCATGGCAAGCTGTTTTCCGTCTACTATACAGGCATGGCTCAGCCCATCATAAATCAAAAAGTCGTTTCGGTCTACCAGGCAGTGAATCACGCTCATGATACCCTGGTATCCGTAATTGAGGAGAAATGCTTCCGGTTTGTGTACAAAATCAGCCAGTTCCCGCTCAAGGGCTTCATGCTCATCCGAGTTTCCGGTCATCAGGCGGGCTCCCATCGGGGCACTGAGGGAATACTTTTTTGTGGCTTCAACATCAACCTGTCTAATGTGTTCATTGGCGCCAATGCCCAAATAGTCGTTGATGCTCCAGACCACCACGTCTTTTCCGTTGAATTTCATTTCGGGGCCAAGCGGACCTTCCAGTTTCGGGAAGGTGTAATATCCATATCCGTCTGAGGTAAATGGGCCGAGGGGTGAGCTTCGTATTTCCAGTTTGTCAAAAAGATCCATAAAGAGAATTTATACCTTGTTCAGTTACTATTTTTGCCTGTTATTGAATTGTTTTGAGCCAATCTGCAGGGTAGTTAACAAAATTTAAAATTACGGAAATTGGCAGCGATGTCAAAGATTCTGAGACTTGTTCATGCAATTTTGATTATGGCACCGGGTCCCCTTTGGAGGCTTCCAGGAGGCTGAACCAATCCTGACGATCAAGGTTCAGTTCCAGAGCTCCGGACGCACTAATCAGCCGTTCTTTTTTGCCGGTTCCCAGTACGGGCTGAGGCTTACAAGGCAGAGCCAAAAGCCAGGCAAGGGCTATCTGATCTGATGTTGTATCATATTTTTTTGTCATTTCATCAAGTGCACTCCTGACCCGTTGCGCCTGTGGTGTATTTCCAGTAAAGAGTCCGCCACCGGCAAACGGACTCCATATCATGGGAGATGCGTTGTATTTCTGAGCCTGGTCAAATGTGCCGTCAAAAATCGGATCGGTGTGCAGTAGAGAACACTCCACCTGGTTGGTTATGAGCGGCACATCCAGTTTGCTTTGAAATAAATCAAACTGAGAGGGTGTGAAGTTGGAAACTCCCATATGCCTGATTTTTCCCTCATCAATGAGTGTCATGAAAATATCAGCCATTTCGGATGCATCCATCAGAGGGTCCGGCCTGTGGATGAGTACCAGGTCGAGATATTCGGTTCGAAGGTTTTTCAAAGATGCTTCCACCGATTTTCGGATATGTTCTGCCGTGGTATTGTAGTGCTGAATTCTGTGCTCCGGCCGGTTATCGGTTACCAGGCAAATTCCACATTTGCTCACCAGCTCCATCTGTTCACGCAAATCGGGGCGTTCGGCCAGAGCCTTGCCGAATGTGGCCTCGTTGGTGTAAGCACCATAAATATCGGCATGGTCAAATGTTGTGATGCCCAGTTCCAGGGCCGTTTCAATGAAATCGATCAGGTTTGATGTAGCCATATCCCATTCATAAAGACGCCAGAATCCTGCAGAAAGAGTGGAAAATTCTGGACCGTCAGGATGCATTTTGAGTCGTTTATTCTCTATCATAAAAGATTTTTGTAGTTAGTTTTAAAACCACTTACCGATTATTTCAGTCATTTGGTTATTCAGAATGGTGGAATTGCAAAATTTAGTCATTATTCAATATAGAAATTGTGAGTCTGAGCTTCTCAGTAATGTTCTAATCATCACAATAATTTCTGTTCTCAATTTGTGAAAATTGACTCCAAACTGATAGTTAAAATAGGACATGTATTCAGTATTTGATACGGATTAAGTTCATAAAACGCAACATTTACCTCTGTTTATTCGTTACTACATTATGCAGATGAAATAAGGCGGAGAATAAAAACTTGAATTAGTTAAAACTTCTCCCATTTTTAAGAAAGAGGAATATTTACAATATATTACGAATCAATTTTTTTGTTATGCCTGATGTTTCCGAAAAAGAAAAATTTGAAGAGATGATTGACAATCCTACCAAGCATCAGTTAAAAGCTATTCATCACGCCCGTGAGAGAGCTTGCATCGATGCGATGAAGTCATCCACTTCAAAAAATCCGCATAATAAAGGCTCCGACCTTGCCGGTCTCTGGAATTACGTTTACGAAGAGTACTATCAGATTCAATAATTGCCGGGTGTTAATACCGAAAGCATTTTCTTTTTAACTGATAGTGTTAAACTTGTCACGTTTTTAGAAAGGTGTTCACCGTCGCTGTGTACAGCGAGGGGAATATCTGATGTAACTTCCAGACGTTTGCATTTTCTTGATTTAACGCCCTTCATATTTGGAGATGGTCCCCATCTGAACCGGGGAAGATACGTAAGAACATTGTGCAGCGGGATAGTGTTAATGGTCAACAAATCGAGCAGCCCGTCGGTCATATCCGCGTCAGGCGCAATATAAAAATTGCCACCTTCCCATTTACCGTTGCAAACGGTAATCATCAGGTACTTCCCGTTGTTATGAACATTGTCAATATTCAAATCCATTCGGGAACCGCGAAACGTGAATGCAGCTTTCAGGGCGCCGAGCACATACACGGCATGCCCCCGCAGAAATTTGTAATTACGCGCATAATAATTGGCCCATCCATCCAGTCCAATTCCGATGGTATTGGCGCACCATCCATTACAATCGCCTTCATAACGGATCAGATCAATTTCGGTCAGATGGTTATTATAAATTATTTCAAGGCACTCCGGCAGGGTTCTGTTCAGATTCAGTGTTTTTACAAAATCGTTGCCTGATCCAATCGGGAGTACGCCAAGAGTTGTATCAGTGCCCACAATTCCGTTCACAACCTGGTTGATGGTTCCGTCGCCACCGCAAGCAACCACCACATCAAAGCTTTCAGATTTTTCCCTGGCAAGCCCGGCTATATCCTGGTTCTTTTGTGTGATGTCTATTTCAAAAACTTCCCAACGCTTTTGTGCCTCGTTGTTCAGCCAGTCCATATACTGCGAAGACCGGTTGCGGTCTGCCACGGGATTAAAAATAAAACATACACGGGTGCTCTTTTTTTGCATGACAGGATACTACAGCAATTCGGATAAATAAAAAAGGTGATTTTTCCTGAATCCGTTTTGGCCGGGTCAAAAACTTATAATTCCTCTAAAACGGCCAGCTCATTTTTATTGATCTTCTATTGTGCGGCTGTCTTCCTTCAAAATTTCATTCATTCGCACAATCATGAATACCCGAAACGCCAAAACATTATCATCCAGCCTGGGATTGTCACGAAATTTCTCATAATAATACATGATGAAATCGGGAAAGTTATCGTAAACAAATACCTGGAAGGTTTTTTTGAGTTTCAAGATTAAGCTTTCTCTGTACTCTTTCTCTTCTTTTGATTTGATTCGCTGCACGATATAATCCATAAATTCAGATCCAAGCAGGTTTCGGGCAAAATCGGAGGAGAGCTTTTTTTTCAGATACTCGGCTATCTCCGGTTCACGAAGAACTCTCGCTTTGGAAATTGTAGCTTCTTCTTTTGCATATGGAATATCGGGGCTTAAATCATCTACAATATTTTTAAATATGTCTTTATTTATTCTGATTTTTTGAGGAAAGCCTCTCATTGTCTTAATCATTTTTCTGGATAAAAACGGGCTTACCAATTCTACATAAGTAAGTTTGATTTCAGTCAATGCTCCGTGAACTGTTGGCACTCTGAAACCCTGATAAACACGTTCACGCCAGTCATAGGGCGACTCGTCTTCTTTTATTTGAAGCCTCTCCGGAACCTCTTGATCGGCTAACCCAAATTTCTTTGAAATTTTGTCGAGGTTTGAAAAGTCAGAGCATTGCTGAAAACCTAACCTGTGCCTGACAAAACGCTCAGTGGGTACCTTAAAAGGATGAAAAACAACATCGCCCCGAATGACCCCTTGAATTTCTTCCTTTTCAACAAAATCTTTCCACATTTTCATACCGTCCAAATACCCGGTTATATGGTCTACGCGGCCTTCGCTTGAATTTAGATATCGATCAAATACCGTTTCTATACTTTCATCAGGCAGATCAGTTGAATAAAAAGTATGATCTGTATTTTCCTCTTTAGCCAATAAATCGGCAATGTAAGCATCACTGATTTTATTACTGCGTGATTCTTCAGTGCCATGAGTTATGGTTCGAATCGGATTTTTCCCATCATGGTGCATTTTTAAAAAATAAAGTATGGCTCTGCTATCATAACCGCCGGAGAGTGTTAAAGGCCAATGATTTGAGTCGAGTTTTGTAAGTGCCTTTATTGATTCGCTCATCACATCATACAGTTTTTTCTGATGTTCTTTGTATGATTTTTTTTGAATATGAAATCTGAATGGATGTACAGTTGTATTAATACTCCACTCCTTTTTATCCAGGTGAACGGAAGAATCGGGCGGCAGCTTTTTGATTCTTTGGTCCCAGGAATAATCCGGGCCGGGTGTACCTGTTGAGAGAACCCACGGAATCACACGCTCATTAAACTCAAAACTTCCCAGATACATGATGATTGCCCGCTGCGAGGTAGAGGCGATAAAAACTTCTTCATCATGATAATACCAGATAGTTCGGGTAGCGAGAATATCACTTACGGCTTCAAATTCATGCTCATTATTCCGGAAAATGGCAAAATTTCCGTCAGGTGCCTGAGCTCCGGGTTTGTGCCAGTCTTCTGCATCATCATAAATAAAACCGAGTAAAACATTTCCATTTTTAATCTGAATGGATGGCTTATGGTTCATAATCCCAAAACTCGCATCATGGACTGACTGAATTTCGTGATGAGCCTCAGACAGATTATCCGGCTGCAAATGGTTACATATTGAAGTTAATTTACGTTCTCTTTCTTTGTGGTGATCAGTTGATGATTTTTTTGTGCAGATATAAATGCATTTAGCCATATAAAACAGGGTTAGTTGAGCAGATGCCGTCTTTAAGAAAATTTTGACAAAATGTATAGCTTTTTAATTAAGGTAGCAATTTGATGAGAAATAATGCAGATCAAAACTTTCAGCTACTTAATTTGCAAATTTAATTTTTTGAAAAGCAGGATGGTTTTCTAAATTAAGGCTCCCTGAAAACCGGTGGCCATAAGCTGTTTTATTCACCGGATTCTTTACAACTGCTAACCAAAAATCTGATTCAAAACCGTGCTCTTTCTCAATTATCATTTCTTCTTCAATTTCTCAAAGAAAGTTGGTTTATCAATACTTTTCTCTCTGATTCCGATTGCCATATTTTCTCAAACCACACCGGTTGACGGTATGAAGGATAACACACCTGCCGTGCACGCATTCACCAATGCAATCATCTACACTCATCCGGGCACCGTTCTGCAAAATGCAACTCTGGTGATCAGAAACGGGGTGATTGAGTCGGTGGGAACCAATGTTGATCTGCCCGCCGATGCTCGCGTCTGGAACATGGAGGGCAAAACCATCTATCCCGGCTTTATTGATGCTTACTCGGATGTTGGGATGAAGGAGCCGCGGGTTGAACTGGATCGCGGCAACCTTTCGTGGAACCCGCAGCTCCGCGCCCAGCTTACGGCCGACGGCGAATTCGATTCGGAAAATGACGGGAGTGAGCCGCTTCGTTCACAGGGATTCACCACCGCACTTTCTGTTCCGCCGCTGGGTATTTTTAAGGGTGAAGCTGCGGTTATGAGCCTTGGAAAGGGATCTGTTTCCGACCGTGTGGTGCGGCCGGGCGTGGCTCAGGGTGTTTCGCTTACACGCAGCACTGAGTTTGGATTTAGTTATCCCACCTCAGCAATCGGGGCAATCGCATTTATCCGGCAGACGCTTTATGATGCCGACTGGTACGCCCGTGCTCATCAAGTATATAACGATAATCCGGCCGGATTGCAGCGGCCCGAATCGAATGCAGCCCTGGCCGCTTTGGAGGATGCGGTACACGGCAATCAGCCGCTTTTGTTCGAAACCCGCAGCGATGAAGAAATTCTACGTACAATCCGGTTAAAAAACGAGTTCAACATTACACCCTGGATTCGTGGGAATGGTCATGAGTACAAACTGCTGGATGTGCTGGCTGATGAAGAAATTCCCCTGATTGTACCCCTCAATTTTCCCGATACACCCGATGTAAACACACCGGAGGATGCCCTCAACGAAAATCTGTCAACTCTCCGCCACTGGTACCTGGCGCCGGAAAATCCCGCACGGCTCGAAGAATCGGGAATTCCATTTTCGCTCACGGCGGATGGACTCGAAAACCCTGCTCAGTTTCTTGGGAACCTGCGCGAGGCCGTTCATGCCGGCCTCAGCCCTCAAACGGCCTTGGCAGCACTCACCACCAATCCCGCTTCATTGCTTGGGATTGATGCCATTCATGGCAGCATTGAGAGTGGAAAAACAGCAAATTTCATCATCGCCGATGGGGATCTTTTTGAAGACGAAACCCGGATTATGGATGTTTGGATTGATGGTGAGAGATTCCGAATTACCACGGAAAATCAAACAGACCCGGCCGGAACCTGGGAAATTGCATCGGCCGATGGATCTATTGAAGCCATTCTAAATGTGGAAGAGACACGTCCCGGAAGTTTTAGCGGCGCCATTACCATCGGAGATGATGAAATTACCCTCTCATCCGTTTCAGTTCATGATGCTTCACAGAGATTCAGAGCAGAATTTTCCGGTGGAGAATTGGATGTGGAAGGACGAATCAGGCTGACAGCATCATTGTCCGGTGATGAGATGTTTGGGTGGGCGGAAATTACGGGACGTGAACGAATTGAATGGAACGCCACCCGAACCGAATCAGGCGAACGTGAAGAGCAAGAGCCACGCGAACGTTTAGCACGTGATCTGGAGCTGGCGGATATTCGACCTGCGATGGAGTACGGACGGGAGGCAATCCCCGATCAGCCACAGCACGTTATGGTTCGCAATGCCACAATCTGGACGATGGGCGACGATGGAATTCTGGAAAATGCCGATCTGCTGGTTACAGACGAACAGGTCGCCGAAGTGGGTTTTGACCTGAGTGCACCTTCCGGAGCTGTGGTGATTGATGCAGATGGAAAACATGTAACCCCCGGATTAATTGATGCTCACCTCCATTCCGGTGTTGACGGTGTAAATGAAATTGGCAACGCCATTGTGCCCGAGGTTCGAATGGGTGATGTGCTCAATATCAACAACATCTGGATGTACCGGCAGCTTGCCGGCGGGCTGACCACTGCCCACGTGATGCACGGTTCAGCCAACCCGATCGGCGGGCAAAATATTCACATCAAAATGAAATGGGGGGCTCTGTCAGATGGCCTGAAAATTAACGATGCGCCCCGAACCGTAAAATTTGCGTTGGGCGAAAACCCGAAACGTGTGGGCACCGACCGTTATCCCGAAACACGGATGGGTGTAGAACAATTAATAGCAGACCGCTTCCGCATGGCCCGGGATTACGAAGCCCGATGGAATGAGTGGGAGGATACCGGTGAAGGCCTGCCGCCGCGCCGGGATCTGCGCCTCGAAGCTATCGTGGATATCCTGAACGAAGATATCCTGATACAATCGCACAGCTATCGTCAGGATGAAATTCTGGCATTGATGCGGCTGGCCGAAGAGTTCGATTTTACAATAAAAGCATTTCACCACGGGGTGGAGGCGTACAAAGTGGCTCCCGAACTTGCTGAACATGGCGCAGGTGCTGTTGTCTGGTCAGACTGGGGAGGCTTCAAAATTGAGGCGTACGACAACACCAACTATAATGCCCGATTACTCCATGAAGCCGGGGTGGTCACATCACTCCACTCAGACAACAGCCAGATTGCCTCGCGCATGAACTGGGAGGCCGCCAAAATGGTGCGTGCAGGGGTTGATCCTGAAGTTGCCATGTCAATGATCACCACCAGCACGGCTAAACTTCTTGGGATTGATCACAGGGTGGGCTCGCTGGAACCGGGCAAAGATGCCGATTTTGTGATCTGGAACGGTGATCCGCTCTCCACTTTCACCAAAGCCGAGCAGACCTGGATTGAGGGGCGTAAATACTTCGACCTCGAAGAAGATGCTGAAATCCGCCGCACCATTGAACAAGAACGCGCCATGCTGATTGAGCGGATTCTGGAGATTCAGCAAAACTAATGTCGAGAATATGAGACTTCCGAAGTCTACATCAACACTTAAAAAAGACTTGAATGGTAATATTGGACAATGTTTTATTTAAATCTGTCACCAAAGGGATCTCCGGGAAAAGACTTCGGAAGTCTTTCTAAACCTATTAATCACAACTGCCTAACGAAATTTATGATTAACAGAACTATGAAAATCACAACATCGGCCATTATAAAAACTTCTTTATTAACGGTATTTACAGTAATTATCAGCCAGGCTTTTGCCATCAAAATAAATGCCCAAACCCCCGCACCGCCTCAAACCGAACCGGTCGCTCTTGTTGGCGGAACCATTCACACCATATCTGACGGCGTGATTGAAAACGGCACCATTTTATTTGAAGAGGGCGTGATAACAGCCATCGGCGCCGGCCTGGAATTGCCCGAGGGCACCCGAACCGAGGATGTATCTGGCAAACATATTTATCCCGGTTTGATTGATGCTTGGAGCCAGATGGGGATCTACGAAATCGGTGCTGTGAATATGACGCTGGATATCAGCGAGCTGGGAGACATCAACCCAAATGTAAAGGTAGAACGGGCATTCAACCCCGAAAGCCGCTGGATTGGTGTGGCGCGTTCTGCCGGAGTTCTCACCACGGTTACTTCTCCGGGCGGAGGGTTGATCAGCGGACAATCTGCTGCGATGATGATGGACGGATGGGCATGGGATGAAATGACATTGAAATCCGGTGTGGGACTGATAGTAAACTGGCCATCAGCAAACGATGAGGACGATTACACCGAAAACCTTCAGGCTTTGAAAGATGTTTTTTCCGATGCCAGGTCCTACAAAATTGCAAGAGACGCCATGAATGCAGGCCAGGCGCCACGCCACGATCTGGACACACGCTGGGAATCGATGATTCCGGTTTTCAGGGGTGAAAGGCCGGTGGTTGTGAATGCAAATGAAGTGCGCCAGATTCAGGATGCCATTACCTGGGCTGAGAGCGAAAATCTGCAGCTGATTATTTTGGGCGGGCGTGATGCGCACCTTATATCCGGGCATTTGGCTGCAAAAGAAATTCCGGTGATCATAACCCAGGTGTTGGCATCCCCCAACCGCGCCTGGGAAGGGTATGATGCTCGATACAGCTTGCCTTCAAAACTTCATAAAGCGGGAGTCACTTTTGCTATTGCCGGTTCATCCAGTGCTCCATATGCCAACAGGCTCCCTTACGAAGCCGGAGCAGCAGCCGCATTTGGCCTGCCGGCTGAGGAAGCTCTGAAAGCCGTTACACTTTCCCCAGCAAAAATACTGGGAATTGATGATCGAATCGGCTCACTCCAAACCGGAAAAGATGCTACCCTGATGATTACTACGGGGAATCCGCTTGAATACGCCACTCAAATCGAGCAAGTCTATGTTCGGGGGCGAAAAAGTGACATGATGGATATGCACCGGCAGTTTTATGAAAAATACCGTGAGAAGGTGGATCAAAGTTCGGAATAGCGGCAATAGCCTCATCAATTTCAAAACGTTAAAAAATTGCCGGAACCGGAGGGGTAAATTGTAACATTTGAATTACATTTATTGAAATTGGATAAGTGTGTTTGATTATTGGCGTTTTATGGTCAAAAATACCAAAAAATCATTCTTTCCATGAAAACTATACTCTTGTTACCGGTTACTGTATTATTTGCCTTCTCTGCGCTTGAATTGATGAAGAGCTCGTCGTTGAATGATGAGACTGAGATCAAATGGCTGTCACTTGAAGAGGCTCAGGCTCAAGCCGGGGAAGACGGCAAGCCGCTTTTGGTTTTTGTTGAAGCGGAGTGGTGCGGAACATGTAAACAGATGATGAACACCGTGTTCCCGGACACTGATATATCAAAGCTTGTGGCTGAAAACTATCATCCTGTTGTTATTGATCTTGATTCGAAAAAGAAGGTTCTTTTTAACGGCAAGCAGAAAACGGAACGCAATTTTTCCCGCACCATGCAAGTGCAGCAAACTCCCACCATGATTTTTATTGACAGCAGCGGAGAGGTGATGGGGCGCCAGCCCGGTTTTATGGATCGCAGTGAACTTAAAAAATTGCTGCATTATGTGCTGTCAGATCAATTTGGTGAAGTGCCTGTTTCAGAATTTCAAATTGATTAATATCGAGTCACATTTAATGTCTCGGATAAACCCGCAATGTTTCTATTCTTCCTGTTTTGTGCGCATCGTCGACGCTTAAAATTTGGATTTAATAATATCAACAATTTAGTAGAATTCATTTTTAAATTTGGGTCATGCAATCCGTTGAATGGTAAATTCTTTCCAAAAGGGGGTAGCAACCATTTTTAAACTAAAACCTGTACGGGTTTACTCCGGAGTCCTTCCTGTTAACCCCTCGAATATGTTTTCGGGCCTTTACAGGTTAAATGCCTCGGGGTCTTTTCTTGTTGCTCTGATCTTCCCCGGGTTGCGCTCCATCATTCTTGCTTCGCAATTCTGATAGCCGCTTCACCCGGGGTTATAATATCGACCATCCCTGCCGGGATTTTTTGGTACATGTACCAAAACAAATTGCCCTTTAATTTGAGCAAACCATCCAAACAATTGAGGTTTCTTTTCGTGCCGTCATAAGCCAACCCAAGTCCCCGAATTCGCTGTGTAAGCCACCGATGAGGGTAACATCAAACTCCGATAGGAGTGGACGATATCATGGCAAAGCCATTCCTTTGGAGTAACCCCGGATAAGTGAGGGCTGAAAAACGCCACTGCGTTTGAACCCGAGCGCAGTCCGGGGATTAGCGAAGCAACCAAAAATCCCGAGGCAAGGAATGAAGAAAAGGCAACAAACAGCATCGAAGGGATTCGGTATTTACTTTATGAAGAAATCCCAAAGCTGTTATCCGGATCAGAGGTTTATCGAATTTAGGTCATGCAATGCACAAAACAGGTGGGAAAAACCCGCAATGTTTCTATTCTTAATCTTCCAGCCAGTAGAAAAGTATTGGAGAATTTTTTTAGAAAAACATTGCGGATTTAATACGAACGATGGCAATTGACTTGGCACGAAACAGTCTGGACTGGTATCAATTCTCTCCGTAGAGTTCAATCTCAGGATAAAAATCGGCAAGGGCATACCAGTAGCCTGTATAGGAACGGGCTTCAGTAAGCTGCTCACCCGCATTCGGCCCGCTGATGGCATATCCGAAAATATCCCACAAGTTGCCGTGCTGATCTTTCATTACGGCAGGTAGTTGGGAATTATCCAATGTTTCAAACTCAAGGCTTTTTTCAAACTGTGATACAAGTTTGAAAGCATTAACCAGATCCTGGCGGGAGTTTCCCACAAGCAAATAATCATCTGACATATAATGATCACGGATAATTGTGGTATTGTTGCCAAATTCCTGAATGGGATAAGCTCTTGGAATGGAGCTCTCATCGGCATTGGGCGGAATAAGAGCATGAACACGGACTTTGCGGTTTAATCTCGAATCTTCATTTCTTATCGGGAAAAGGATGCTGTTGTGGTTTGTTGTGTAATCGGAACCATACACAAAAAGGTCATAATTCCGATTATATCCTGTATTTGTATTTAAAACTTTTGAATCCGGATACATAGTTTTCCAAGTAGCCCAGCTTGTTTCGATCAGTTGAACGACTTCGGCATCATTCCCTCTAAGATTGCCGCCGATACTCCGAAGCTGCATCTGCGACCACAAACTGTTTGTAGAACGGTCATACATAATCAGGTTGTTTCTGAACAGAAGCCCCGACACTCCAAACTCCACATTGTTATCATTCAGGTTTCTGTTTACTCCAATGGAAGTTCCGGTGAGTGGACAAAAGGTGACTGCAACCGAATTGCCATCAAAAGAATCGTTCACAATTTCGTGCTGATCCAGAATTTGATGCGCATAGGCTCTCACATCATCGCCGATTCTGATACCGGTTACTCTGCGCGAAATGTCTAAAAAATCAACTTCAGAAGCGATGGTAAAATTGGGGTTTTCAATGGATGGAATGCCGTCAATACCGGGGCCGCCATCCACAACCTCATTCGGGTTTACAAGCCAGTCAATCGACTCACCTCCTCCTAAAAATGTGTTGTCATTAGAACTGGTGGTATCACAAGCTGTAACTATAACCAGAATAGCCAGTGCTAAACCTGTGAGTTAAAAAGTCATATTTTGTTTTTTAGAGTCAGATTCCATGGATAAAAGTGTTTTCATTGCGGTTGAAGTTAATAAAAAGGGATGTTGATATTGTGTAAGTTGTTGTAGGCTGGAGGCCTCGAAGATCCTGGTAAACAGGTATTTGTCCGGATAATTTTACAGATATGCTTTCCGAAAGGCCGACAAAAATATCGGGGATAATGCTCAGCCACATGCCGCCGGTATTCGG
>SL_3KL_010_SEDDRAFT_10000998_pt1 | contig 25060 bp, 19 predicted proteins | sample SodLakKL_010_SED_2_FD_10381 | JGI IMG/M metagenome (IMG submission 10381) | reverse complement strand
GCTACTTTCACGGGCATATTATATGCTTCCAGCATTTTTTCAACATCCTTTACCAGGGGCACCAGTTCAACCTGGCACCGCCCGCAGGTCGGACAGGAAATCAAGTCGGGGCCAAATATTCTTAAATTCAGCGATTGCAGGATATGGCGGGCCACCCTGACTTCTTCAAGCGGCGAGGCCGTTAATGAAACTCTAACCGTGTCTCCTATCCCCTCAGCCAGGAGAGCCCCTATACCCACAGCACCCTTAATCATTCCTGTTGAAGGCGGGCCTGCTCCCGTTACTCCGATATGAAGTGGATATGCTTTTCTTTCAGAAAACAGACGATAAGCGCTTATTGTCGTATAAACATCTGAAGCCTTCAAAGAAATAATTACATCCTCAAAACCGATCCCTTCAAGTGTTTCCAGGTGACCCAGTGCTGATTCAACCAGGGCTGCGGCAGTTGCGCCGCCATGCTTCTTTAACAAATGCTTTTCCAGTGACCCTGCATTGACTCCGATTCTTAAAGGAATCCTGTAACTGCGGGCTCTTCTGGCCAATTCAGCCAGTTTTTCACGACCGCCAATATTGCCTGGATTTATCCTGATCTTCGATGCTCCACTTTCCAGTGACTGGTAAGCAAGCTTGACATCAAAATGTATATCGGCAATCAGGGGAAGAGGGCTTTGCACAACCAGTTTTTCCAAAACCAGGGCAGCCTCCCTGTCGGGCACGGCAACACGCACCAGGTCGGCACCAGCCTCATAAAGCCTGTTAATCTGCTCCAGGGTTTCACCGTAATCGCCGGAGCAGGTATTGGTCATCGATTGAACCGTTACCGGCGCGCCGCCGCCAATCAAAACGTTTCCAACCCGGACAGGTCTACTTGTCCTGCGCTCGATTTTATCCATGTTCAGCACCACGTCGTTTAATGTAATAAAAGAACTTTAAAACCAGCTTACCTACCCTAGTTATTCGGCGAAATGATAAAGCGTAAAACATCCTGGTAGGTGATATACAGGATCAGGGTAATCAGCAGCGCAAAGCCAATAAAGTGGATGATCCCTTCCTTTTCCGGCTCTATCGGACGACCGCGAATAGCTTCAATACCCAGGAAAAGCAGTCGCCCGCCATCTAAGGCCGGAATTGGCAGGAGATTGATAATCCCCAGGTTGATACTGATCAGGGCCGTTAAAACCAGCAGATGAACAAAACCGGTCTGGGCTGCCTCTCCTATAGTATGGACAATCCCTACCGGTCCTGCCACATCAAGCGGGGCCTGGCCGGATACTACCTGGTAGAGGGCTGCCAGTATTAATCCATATCGCTCAAAACTAACAATAAGCGAAGGGAAAAAACTATACTTTTTTATCTCGGGACCGATACCGATAACGCCCCGTTCACCATCCAGCTCAGGTGCTAACTGCGTGGTAACGGCAAATTCTTTTACAATATCATTTCTCTCAAGAGAGAGGTGTATTTCCTGTTCCGGTCTTGCCGATATATACCTCAAAACATCATCCCACTCATTAACGGGATTGCCATCAATAGATATAACCTTGTCTCCTGGCTCTATGCCGGCAGCTTCTGCCGGGGAATCTTCAACAATATAGCCTATTCTCGAAGTATCAGTATCCGGTACTCCAACGATGAAAAAGAAGATTATAAAGAATACGATTACTGCAAGGACCAGGTTCATTGCTGCCCCGGCCAGAAGAACGGCAGCCCGTTTGGGTATTGACTGTCTTGGAAAGCTGTCAGGTTCAGAAGCCTCTTCAGGGCTTTCACCAAGCAAACGGCAAAAACCACCCAGCGGTATTGCCCGCAGAGAATAATCTATATTATCTTTTGTCCAGCCTGCCAGTTTGGGGCCGAAACCGATAGCCAGTTCCAAAACCCTGATTCCGGCTAAGCGGGCAACAAAATAATGGCCCAGTTCGTGAACAAGTATCAACAGACCGAAAACAAATACAGAAGCAATAAAAGTTTGCATATTAACTCACCCTTCCTGTCAATTCGTCAATCACTTCAGCAGCCCGAACCCGTGACCAGCTGTCTGCATGAACTGCATCTTCAACCTCTGGCTCAATTATAACATCATGATCACGCATTACAGTTTCGATCACTAATGGTATCGATGTAAAGGAAATTTTTCCTTCTATAAAAGCTGCAACGGCTGCTTCATTGGAACCGTTTAAAACAGCAGGCATTGTTCCCCCTGTTCTGGCAGCGCTAAAAGCCAGTTCCAGGCAGGGAAAGTTATCCCGGTCAGGCCGATCAAATTCCAGGATCCGGCCGAAAGGATCATACCTTTCAAAATCGCTTTTTCTACGTTCCGGGTAGGTCAATGCATACTGAATAGGCAGTTTCATATCCGGAGGTCCCAGCTGGGCAAGAATTGATCCGTCAATATATTCTACCATAGAATGAATAATACTTTGCCGGTGAATTATCACTTCAATCTGATCAAGACTTAAATTAAAAAGCCACCTGGCTTCAATAACTTCCAGGCCCTTATTCATCATTGTTGCCGAATCGATAGTAATTTTATTGCCCATCTGCCAGTTCGGATGCTTTAAGGCCATGGCCGGGGTTACTTTTTCCAATTCTTCCCTGGTTTTGCCAAAAAAGGGCCCTCCTGAAGCAGTCAGGTATATCCTATTAATACTGTCGCTTGTCAAAGCTCCAAGACACTGCCAGATAGCCGAATGTTCGCTATCCACCGGCAGAATACTCTCCCGATCCAATAATCCCTGCCGCATAAGGATTTCACCGCCAATAACCAGTGATTCTTTATTGGCAAGCGCAATCATTTTACCATGCTGCAGGGCGGCAACCAGTGGTTCAAAGCCGCTGAAACCGACCTGGGCCATAACTATAAGGTCGGCCGTTGGCCATGTAGCAGCAGTCAAATGGCCTTCCTGACCGGACTCTATAAAACATTTATACGGCTTTATATTATCCCGCAGTCGGTCTGCTGCTTCGGTATCGCTAAGTGCTGCCATTTCCGGTTTAAACTGCCGGATCTGCTCCGCAAGTAAACTATCATTGCTCCCGGCAGTGAGGGCCGCAACCCTGTATTCGGGACCGAGAGAATCAATAACTTCGAGAGTTTGACAACCAATCGAACCGGTGGAACCAAGAACAGCTATTCTCTTCATAAGTTTACATCCTTATGCCATATTTAATAGTATAAAAAAGTAGTAAACAAAAGGTGCCGCCATAAAAAGGCTGTCAAAACGATCCAGTATGCCCCCGTGTCCGGGAATTATACCACCGGAGTCTTTAACCTGCATTTGTCTTTTGAATGCTGACTCAAGCAGATCGCCAAGCTGGGCAAAAACAGCAATTCCCAGGGCCAGCATTGCCGCCTGAAGAGGATTTAGCCGGGCGAATTCCGGCAGCAAAATTGAAATCGAAAAAAAGATGGTTACCGTCGCACCAATCCCGGCCATGGAGCCTTCTATTGACTTTTTAGGGCTAATCTGAGGTGAGAATTTCCTGATTCCCCATTTAACGCCTACAAGGTAAGCAGCTGTATCATGGATCCACACCCCGGCCAGTAAAATATAAGTATACAATGCTCCGTCAGGAAGCATACGAAGCATCAGCAGATAGCCGGCCAATCCTCCCAGGTAAATCATACCCCACAGGGATAGAGCCGAGTCGGCAATACTACTTTTCTCCATGTTAAATAAAGCTGCTGTAAAAAGTATGAAAAAGATCAACATAACCAGCGGATAAATTAATTCCGGCTGTTCAAAAAATAAAGCTGCTATTATCAGTGTAGCGCCGAAATAATTTATAATAATCATCGGGACGCTGCCATTTTGTTTTTTTATGATGCTGTTATATTCGTAAAGCCCCAGGCTAACAATAAGAATCAGGAATAGAGCATACCATGGTCCGCCAAAATAGACTATTCCCAAAACTATCGGTATCCCGATCAAAGCTGATATCAGTCGCAAAAGAAACAATGTGATCACCCTGCCTGATGATTTACTATTCTAAACCTTGCCAAAGCGGCGTTTACGGTTCTGGTATTCATAAAGAGCTTCAAGCAGATGAAGCTTCGAAAAATCAGGCCAGTATACATCTGTGAACCACAGTTCACTGTAAGCCAGCTGCCAGAGCAAAAAGTTGCTGATCCGTATTTCGCCGCTTGTCCGAATCAACAAGTCAGGATCCGGCAGTTCAGCAGTATACATATACCGGGAAAAAGTTTTTTCATTAATTTTTCCTTTTATCCTACCCTCTTTAGCATCGCTGAGCAGCCCGTCAACAGCCATTATAATTTCCTGCCTTGAGCCATAATTAAGGGCAAAATTAAGAATCATCCCCGTATTATTCCTTGTTGCCTCGAAACCGTCATCAACAGCTTTTTGCACCCTGCGAGGCAGTTTCTTTTTATCTCCGATCATTCTTACCTGTACATTATTGCGCATTAACTCGTCCAGTTCGGTCTTAAAATACTCAACTGGAAGGCTCATCAGGTAATTAACTTCACGGACAGGTCTCTTCCAGTTCTCCGTTGAAAAAGCAAAAAGAGTAAGCACTTTGATCCCAAATTCACTGCAGTGCCTAACAACTGAGCGAACAGTTTCAACCCCCTGGCGATGGCCTTCGTGGCGCGGAAGACCCTTTTCAACAGCCCATCGTCCATTACCATCCATAATCACAGCTACATGACGTGGAACCTTTTCAGTTTTTATTGCCGCTTCAAGCTCATATTCTCGCTGCTCAGTTTTCACAACTAACTCCACCATTCATAATTAGCGGCTCTCCCTTTCCAACCAGGTGAGAGCCGCCTATTGTTACATTTTAGTTCTGAACAAATACTTTCAAAAAGGTGTAACCTGTGCGGCTGTAAACTCTTAATCTCCCGGTTTAAACGAGATCAAGGCCGAACAGCTAACCTGCTAAACCTCCATAATTTCTTTTTCCTTTGTTTCTATAATCTCGTCTATTTTAGTAATTTTTTCGTCGGTTAGTTCCTGGATACTGTCCTGGGCCCTTCTGTATTCGTCCTCAGAAATTTCACTTGATTTTTCCAGGTTCTTGACACTTTCATTGGCATCACGACGAATATTACGAATACTGACCTTGCTTTCTTCTGATTTTTTCCGGACAAACTTGACTAACTCCTTGCGGCGTTCTTCGGTCAGCTGGGGGATGGCCAGTCTAATAACACTGCCGTCATTGTTTGGTGTTAATCCCAGGTCGGACTTCAAAATTGCTTTTTCTATTTCGCTCATCGCATTCTTGTCCCACGGCTGGATAACAAGCAAACGCGGCTCCGGCGCTGAGATTCCTGCTAACTGGTTAAGGGGAGTCTGTGTGCCGTAATAATCGACCTCGATACGGTCAAGCAGGGAGGGATTCGCTCTTCCTGCACGAAGGCCAGCCATTTCACGCTGAAAAGCAGCAATAACCTTATTCATCTTCTCATCGGATTCGATATAAATATCTTCTACCATAAATCACCCACCCCTAATTATTGTTCCGATTTTTTCACCCAGGATTACTTTTTTTATGTTGCCCAGGTTAAGCCCAAAAACGATCAGCTCAATCTTATTATCCATGCAGAGAGAGGCAGCAGTTGAATCCATTACTCCCAGGCCCTGGTTAATTACTTCAATATAGCTTAATTCTGTAAACTTGTAGGCATCAGGATTTGTTAACGGATCGGAATCATAAACCGCATCAACCTTTCCTTTTGCCAGCAGGATTACTTCTGCTTCTATTTCTGCCGCACGTAAGGCTGCTGTAGTATCTGTTGAGAAATAAGGGTTGCCGGTTCCACCTGCAAATATAACTACCCGGCCTTTTTCAAGATGACGCAGGGCGCGCCGCCTGATATACGGTTCAGCTACCTGCTGCATTTCAACAGCAGTCTGTACTCTTGTATCTACATCATTGCGCTCCAGGGCGTCCTGCAGGGCCAGGGCATTAATTACTGTCGCTAGCATTCCCATGTAGTCTGCAGTGGCCCGATCCATACCTTTGCTGCCGGCATTTGCTCCACGCCAGATATTACCTCCACCAACGACGACAGCAACCTGGACCTGGTATTCGATAACTTCCTTGATCTGCAAAGCTATGCTTTCAATAACTTCCTGATCGATACCGAAGCCCCGATTACCAGCCATTGCTTCTCCGCTTAACTTCAGGATTACCCGGTTATACGCAGGTTTACGCAACAAGGCACCTCCCCTTTATTTATTCGACATACTGTTTGAACAACCTTCTAGGGATGCATATTTTTCATTTTCCTGAACAATCAACTGTTTTCGCTGGATCAAAGGCCGTCTAAATTGAAGCCATCAAAAAAGAACACTTTGCAGTGTTCTTTTTAAGTCCGCCTAGCCGCAGCAGCACGTTGAATCCGAATCAAGGTTTTCACCGATTTCAAAACGGCTGTAGCGTCTTATTACAATATTCTCTCCTATCTTGGCTATCATATCTGTAAGCAGTTCATTAATTTTTATATCTTCATCTTTTACAAAAGCCTGCTCGAGCAGACAGTTATCACTGTAATACTTATCCAAACGTCCCTCAATAATTTTATCGATAACCTTTTCCGGTTTGCCGTCATTTAAGGCCTGGGTTTTTATAATCTGCCGCTCTTTTTCCAAAACACTTTCCGGGACATCATCCTTGCCCAGATAAGCGGGACCTGTCGCAGCAACCTGCAGGCAAATATTGCGAACAAAAGCCCGAAATTCCTCATTTCTGGCAACAAAGTCCGTCTCGCAGTTAACTTCAACCAGGACTCCGATCTTTCCACCAAGATGGATATATGAATCGACAATTCCCTGGTTTGCAGCACGTCCTGAACGGCGCGCCGCAGCTGAAAGCCCCTTTTCCCTGAGAATATCTACTGCCTTTTCTTCATTACCTTCCGCTTCCTGAAGGGCTTTCTTGCAGTCCATCATTCCCGCCCCTGTTTTTTCACGCAGCGATTTGACAACTTTTGCGTCGATATGCATCTATTCAGCTTCACTCCTCAACAATATCTTGATCACAGACCGGAAAATAATATTACTTGTCTGCATTATTTTCTTCACTTTCTTCCTGCCCGGCTACTTGCTCTACAGCTTCACTGGTCGCCTCTTCTGAAGGTATCTCGGCAGCTTCTTCGGCCGCTTCTTCAACTGCTTCTTTTGCCGCTTCCTCGGCAGCTTCTACTGCCGCCTCCTGCAGAATATCAACTGTAACTTCTTCATCTTCACCGGCAGTTTCTTCCTCTACTGTGCTTTCTTCTTCAGGATGGTCAGTATCCTCAGCGCCTTTTTCAGCGGCGCTTTCTTTTCCAATTGTCATTACTTCGCGCGCTTCATCTGCCTCAGCTTTTTCAGCTTCTTCGGCTGATTCAATGATCTGTTTGCCTTCCAGCACGGCATTGGCGATAACCGAAGTTATAAGTTTGACTGCCCGGATAGCGTCATCATTACCGGGAATGAGATAATCTATTTCATCAGGATCACAATTGGTATCAACTATGGCTATAACCGGTATGTTCAATTTTCTTGCTTCGGCAACCGCAATTTTCTCTTTACGGGGATCAACCACATACACGGCATCAGGCAGTTTTTTCATGTTGCGTATTCCGCTTAGGAATTTCATCAGCCTCTCTTTTTCATTCCTCAGCGTAAGCACTTCTTTTTTTGTCAGGCGTTCAAAAGTGCCGTCTACTTCCATCTGTTCAAGTTTTAACATGCGGTCAATGCGTTTTCGGATAGTATTGTAATTTGTGAGCATCCCGCCAAGCCAACGGTGGTTTACATAATGGGCGCCGCTTCTTTCTGCTTCAGTGCGGATCGATTCCTGGGCCTGCTTTTTGGTTCCCACAAAAATAATGTTGCCTCCATCGGCAACCAGGTCACGCACAGTATTGTAGGCAGTATCCAGCAATTTAACTGTTTTTTGCAGGTCAATAATATAGATGCCGTTGCGCTCTGTAAAGATGTAGTTTTTCATCTTCGGGTTCCAACGGCGGGTTTGGTGCCCAAAGTGAACACCCGCTTCCAACAACTGCTTCATACTAACTCTTGCCAAAATAACTCCTCCTCTTGTTTTTGCCACCGCCTTCTTCATCATGGAAACCAGGCTTAACAGCCAACCGGTCTCTCACTCATCAGGCGTGAGTTTTAATTTACCAGAGGTAGTATAGCACAGTTCACCCCTGATGGCAATGCAAAAACGCCGCTATTGTTGCAAATGGCATCTTAATATAATAGAATCATAAATGCATCATTACTAACCCTATTAATACTTAAACAGATTTGGAGGAATCAGATGGCTGCTATCAGACCTTTCAGGGGGATCAAGTATAACCAGTCTATAATCAGTGACATCGGCTCGGTAATCACCCCTCCTTACGATGTAATTGATTCAACAGAGCAGGAAATACTGCACGAAAGAAGCCCTTATAATACTATTCGCCTGGAATATGGTAAAAGCTATCCCCATGACAACCAGGCTGAAAATCGCTATACCCGGGCAGCTGCAAATTACAAAAAGTGGTTTAAGGATGAAATTCTCATACCCGATAAAGAAAAATACTTTTACCTTTATGAACAGTCATTTTCTTACAACGGCCGGCAATATTTACGCCGTGGTGTAGCAGCCGCTCTTAAGGTTACCCCGTATACTGATAAAGCAGTCCTGCCGCATGAATTAACTATGCCCGGTCCAAAAACTGACCGCCTGGAGCTTTTGAAACAGTTAAGAACGAATGTCAGTCCTATTTTTACCCTTCTCCCCGATCCCGATAATAAAATAAATAAACTTTTTTCCGTTGTAGATTATGCAAACCCATCAATAGCAGCCTCTGATTATTCCGGTCAAACCCACCGTCTCTGGCCTCTTTCAGATAAAAATATTCAGGAAGGTTTAGCAGACTACCTCGCTCCCCAACCCCTGCTTATCGCCGACGGCCATCACCGCTATGAGACAGCTTTAAGCTATCACCAGGAGCAGGAGCAGGGAAAATCTCCCGGAGCAGGGTTTGTACTAACCATCATGGTCAGCATGAAAGATCCGGGGCTATTGGTCCTGCCCACACACCGACTGCTCAGTGGCCTGACTGCCGATCAAAAAGATACTATGTTTAAAATAATTGAACGGGAATTTGAAATGATTGTAACCGGGGACCTGCGTCAAATAGATCACGCAGATTATTTTGAAACAGTGTCAACGGCCGGCCGCGAAAAGAACGGTTTCGGTTTTATCACTGCAGGGCAGTCCTTTATGCTCATACCACGGAGTTCACCTGCGGCAACGAGCAGTCTTCCCGTTGAACTTCTTCACCAGCGTATTTTAAAACCTCTCCTTGCAGAAGGAAAATACGGTGAGCCAGGCAATGAAATGATCAGTTACCCGCACGATTTTGACTGCGCAATTTCCGCTGTTCTTAATGCCTCGGCCGACGCCGCTTTTATTCTCGCTCCCCTGGCAGTCGACAAAGTTCTTGAACGCGCCAGGCAGGGCAAAGTTATTCCGCAAAAGTCAACATTCTTTTATCCCAAACTACCTGGCGGTTTATTATTTTACGACATCGATATCAGTTACTAGTATCTTTGCAAGTAAAACAAGGTTATGATAGACCGAACTGAACCGCTGATCTCTAAATATTCCAGTATTTGCGCTGTACCTGCAGCACTTCCTGCAGGAGGTTCTGAACATGTTTGCCTGGTTCGAGATCGGGAGAGCGTTCGGTAATTGGCAGTCCCCATTGACCTAATGCATTTAATACCTGGATTACGGCCCCAGCCTGCCCCTGCAAGTGGTATCCCCCTTCAAGACACAGCAGCATCCTTCCTTCAGACCAACGCTCTGCCGCTGCATTCAGAATCTCGGCAATGTAATAAAAACCCCCCTGGGTTAATGACATCCCGGCCAGGTGATCCATGCGGTAAGCATCAAATCCAGCAGATATCAACAGCAATTCCGGTTTAAACTGATCTATAATCGGGATTACAACCTGATCATAAATCATAGCATATTCAACATCGCCGCAGCCTGGAGGCATGGGTATGTTTACAGTAAATCCTTCTCCACTTCCCCGGCCAACTTCCCGGTAATGCCCGGTACCGGGATAAGCCGGGCTTTGATGAGTCGAAATAAAGAGCACTTCTCTGTCATCTTCAAAACTATGCTGTGTGCCGTTGCCGTGGTGAACATCCCAATCAACAATAGCAATTCGTTTTAAATTGTAGTCGCGTTTAGCCCTGGCAGCGGCAACAGCAATATTATTAAAAAGGCAAAAACCCATTGCCCTGTTTCTTTCAGCGTGATGGCCGGGCGGCCGGTTCAGGGCAAAAGCTTTGCCCGGGTTTGAGCCCATAACTTTGTGCAGACCGGCCAGCACTCCACCGGCTGAAAGAAGGGCAACCCGGTATGATTCAGGAACTATATAGGTATCCATATCCAGGAAGCGTTTGCCGGAATTACACGCTTCCTCAATTGAACGAATATATCCGGGATCATGAATTAACTCTATATCTTTTGTTTCTGCCGGCTGCGGGGATATCAACTCCAGGCGGTTCATCACCTCTTCTTTTTCGAGCCCGGCAATTATGTATTCCAATCTTTCCTTGCGTTCAGGATGACTGGACTGGGTATGGATAAGGTAATCCTTGTCATAGATCAAGCTGATGCTTTCTAAATTTTTACTCATCTGTACACCTCACTCTGCTACGTATCACTTTCCAAAGCTTTATAAAGCCTGTTCCACAGGAAAGGACTGATTTTTTTTAGCACGACAGGACGTCCCGCTTCATTAATAAAAGCGTGCTCAGTATAACCACCGGCTATTTTTTTATCATCCCGCCGGATTTCGTAGTTAAATACAGTGCGCACATACTGCAGGCTCTCAATAAATGTTATTATGGTAAGCAGATCATCATATCTGGCGGCATGCTTGTATTCACAGTAAGCTTTGAGCACCGGCAAATAAAGGCTGCTTTTTTCAAATTCGATATATGGCAAACCGATACTCCTCATCAGTTCGGTTCGTCCTATTTCGAACCATACCAGGTAGTTAGCATGATATGCCATACCCATCTGGTCGGTCTCCTGGTAACGAACCCTTATTTTTGTTTCGTTTTTTTTCAAAACGTATTCTCCCAACCTCTTATAATACGTTTGCTTTGCCGCGGTAGATTAAGCCCCTTATTGCATCTACGGTAATCATTTCGCCGTGTTCAATCGATTGACAGGCTTTTTCGACTCCTACAATAGCCGGTTTATTAAGGTTTATGGCTACAATTGCTGCGTGCGAAGTCAGGCCGCCTTCCTCAGTCACCAGCGCCGACGCCTTTTTAATTGCAGGTGTGTAGTTGCTACTTGTGCTGTGGGCTATTAAAATTTGTCCTTCTTCGATGTTTTCAAGATCATCTTCACTTTTTACCACAAAAGCAGTACCGCTAATTGCCGTATTGCCGATTCCAGTTCCCTTCACAATAATCTCCCCCACTGTTTCAACTCTTACCAGGTTGGTAGTTCCTGAAACACCAACCGGAACACCGGCTGTTATGACGACAAGACTTCCTTGATCGATTAAACCTTCATCCAGTGAAGCTTGTATAGCATTTGCAAACATCTTGTCGGTCGAATTTGCAGGCGGGCAACTTACAGCATTGACACCCCAGGTCAGGGTCAGGCTTGACGCTACCCTGCGGTTGGAGGTTACTGCCACTATTGGTGCCCTGGGCTTATACTTGGAAACCATTCGCGCCGTATGGCCGGACTGGGTAGCAGTTATAATTGCATCGGCACTTAGTTCGTGTGCAATATGGCAGGTGCTGTAACTGATTGCATCGGTAACTGTTTTTTTAATTGTCGGACTGAGCTCCTGTAAAATCCTTTTATATTCCAATTCTTCTTCTGTCCGATTGGCGATTCGGCTCATGGTTTGAACCGCCTCGATCGGGAAACGACCGATTGCCGTTTCACCTGACAGCATGACGGCATCAGTTCCATCAAAAATAGCATTGGCCACGTCACTGGCCTCGGCCCGGGTCGGTCGTGGATTACGAATCATGCTGTCCAGCATCTGGGTAGCTGTTATAACCGGCTTGCCGGCTATGTTACACTTTTTTATAAAGGCTTTCTGCAGCAATGGAACCTCTTCGGGGGGAATTTCAACCCCGAGGTCACCGCGTGCAACCATGATTCCGTCTGCAACATCCATTATTGCATCAAAATTCTCAATGCCTTCCCTGCTTTCAATTTTAGCAAGGATCATGATACTTCCGCCATTTGTCTCAACCAGCCGCCTTATTTCAAGAATATCTTCAGCGTTGCGAGTAAAAGAAGCAGCCAGAAAATCTACTTCATATTCCAACGCTTTGAGGATATCCTGCCGATCATCATCATCAAGAGCAGGAAGGTTTATCCTGGTGCCGGGTGTATTTAGCCCTTTATAGCTGCGAAGTTCTCCGCCGTGTATAATCAGGCAGTGTATATCCCGCCCGGATATTTCTTTGACTTCCAGGACAATCAGGCCATCATCGATCAATACAGCACAGCCGGGTTTCAGGTCACGATGTAAACCATCGTATGTCACAGATACCCTGCTGCTGTCACCAAGAATCTGTTCTGTAGTGAGGATTATGTCACTGCCTTCTTCAAGAATTACATAATCTTCCTGCAGGTTACCGGTTCTGACCTCCGGACCTCGCGTATCATATAAAAAACCAACGCTGCGTTTCATGCCTTCGCTCACATCGCGTATCATCTGCAGGCGGCGAATATGTTCGCTGCTTTTTCCGTGGGATAGGTTTAGTCTTGCTACATCCATCCCTGCTTTAATTAGCTTATGAATCATATCCTCAGTATCTATGCTTGGTCCTATGGTGCAAACAATCTTAGTGCGCCGCAATGAAACTACCTCCTTATAGCCAGGGACGTGTGACTTTATTCAATTAAATATCTTCGGGCTTTTTGCCGGCGCCCCGGCTTTATCCTACCTGGCCAGAGTCAAGGCCAGCCTGTATAAATCTTCAGGGAAAGGCCTTGCTTCCGTAAAACAAGCTGTAAGGGGGACAGGGACAACTTCCTGACCCCTGGTAGCAATAAATAAGCCGCTGCGCCCTTCAGCCAGAAGCTCCACCGCCATTGATCCCATGCGGCTGCCCAGTAAACGATCAACGGCACTCGGGCTGCCGCCGCGCTGGATATGTCCCAAAACGGTCACCCTGACTTCTGTGTCTAACCGTTCACATATTTCCCTGTTTATATCATATATATCTCCTGCGCCTTCCGCTACGACAATAATACTATGAGCTTTTTTCCTTTTTATCCCCCTGATTAACCTGTCACAGATTTCATCAATATTATACTCTATTTCCGGAACGAGAATCGATTCCGCACCGCCTGCCAGTCCGGCAGCCAGGGCCAGGAAGCCATTATTTCGGCCCATTACCTCCAGGATAAATATGCGTTCATGTGAAGTGGCAGTATCCCGCAATCTGTTGATTGCCCAAAGAATAGTGTTAACCGCTGTATCAAAACCGATTGTTTGCTCAGTACCGCTGATATCATTATCAATTGTTCCGGGAACACAGATCGTTTTAATTCCCCGTTGTTCAAGGGTCATGGCACCTTTAAAGGAACCTTCTCCCCCGATTACAACCAGCCCTTCTATCCCTTCTTCTGTCAACCTTTGGGCTGCTTTATCCTGGAACTCTGATTGATACATTTCAGGGGCACGAGCGGTTAAGAGCACCGTTCCGCCTCGATGAATAATATCGGCAACAGATCCCATTTCCATCTCTACGAACTGATTGCCATTAAATAATCCGGCATAGCCCCGCTTTATTCCGCATACCTTAAAACCACTGCTGATACCCCTGCGAACAACTGCCCGCACTGCAGCGTTCATTCCCGGGGCATCACCTCCACTGGTTAAAACCGCTATTTTTGTCATCATAAATGATTCTCCTTTGCCGGTTGAGCCTGATCGCTTTCCCCCGTATGTTCAATAACAGCTTCAGGACCGAGCAGGGCTTCAATACGCCTGCGGGTAGAAGGATGGTCACGAATCCAGTATTCTTCTTTTAACATAAGCAATTTATGATCATTCTTAAAAAAGAGACATACTGGCACCTCTCCATTTTCAGCAACCAGGGTATCTTTTAAGTCCTGCAGGACCGTGCTGTTATGCTCTTCGCTTATAATAAGACGATAATACTTCTTCTCCCGGTTTAATGGTTTTATTGATTCGGCCAGGATCTTTACGTCTTCCTCTTCTTTTAAATCTGTCCTGCCTTCTACAAGCAGCAGGCTGTCTTCCTGCAGGTAGCCTGAATGACTTTCGAAAATATCCGGAAAGACTACCAGTTCTACGCTGCCGGTCAAATCCTCTAACTTAACAAAAGCCATTTGTTTATTCTTTTTTGTATAGAAATTACGGACAGCAACAATAATACCCCCGACTTTAACACTGCGGTTATCGCCTGCCGTTGCTAATTCAGCACAGGGAGTTAAGTTAGGTATGTTTTCCAGTATAAGCCTGTACGACTCGAGTGGATGTCCGGAAATATAGAGGCCGAGCATCTCTTTTTCCAGTGAAAGCCTTTCTTTATCTGAAAATGGCTCTATATCGTTTAGTTTATCCGTTAAGAATTCCTCCTGGACACTGTCTTCCATTAATGAAAACATTGAGATCTGACCGTTTTCCCTTTCCCGCTGCACCGATTGGCCCTGGGCCAGAACATCTTCCAGAATATTAAGGTATTGTGCCCTGTGTCCGCCCAGTGAATCAAAAGCGCCGCACTTGACCAGGCTTTCCAAAACCTTGCGGTTACATGAACGCAAATCAACCCTTGATGAAAAATCGCGCATTGATATATAAGGTTTTTCCTGCCTGGCCCTGACAATCGATTCTATCGCTCCTATACCAACATTTTTCACTGCCGCCAGCCCGAAGCGAATCCTGTTTTCACCAACCGGGGTAAAATGGGTTTCGCTCTCGTTTATATCGGGGGGCAGAAGTTCAATGTCCATGCGCTTGCAATCATCGATATATAAGGCCACTTTATCACTGTTGGAATAATAAACCGTCATTAAAGCTGCCATATACTCTACAGGATAGTTTGCTTTTAAATATGCGGTCTGGTAAGCGATCATGGCGTAAGCTGCGGCATGTGACTTGTTAAACCCGTAAGAGGCAAATTTCAGGATTAAATCATAAATTTCGGCAGCAAGATCTTCTGAATAACCATTTTCCAGGCAGCCATTTATAAACAGCTGCCTCTGCTCATCCAGTATTTCCATCTTCTTTTTACCGATAGCCCGCCGCAGCAAATCTGCCTGACCCAGGGTAAATCCGGCCATCCGGGCGGCAATTTCCATAATCTGCTCCTGGTAAACGATAACCCCGTATGTTTCGTTTAAAATCGGCTCAAGTACAGGATGGGCATACTTGATTTGTCTTTTGCCGTGTTTACTCTGGACAAACACCGGTATTTGTTCCATCGGCCCGGGACGATAAAGGGCAACAACCGCGATAATATCTTCAAATTTGTTGGGCATCAATTCTCTCAACACCGAACGCATGCCGCTGCTTTCCAGCTGGAAGGTGCCCGTGGTCTCACCCCTTGATAAAAGTTCAAAAGTCTTGCTGTCATCAAGTGGAATTTTATCAATATATATTGATTTCCCGTGACGCTTTTCAATATTCTCCAGGGCTTCACCGATGATGCTTAAAGTTTTCAACCCGAGAAAATCCATTTTCAGAAGTCCAAGATCTTCAAGGGTGCCCATCGGAAACTGGGTCACTATCGTATTGTCGGTAGTTTTGTAAAGAGGAACAAAGTTAATCAGGGGTTCTTCGGCAATCACTACTCCCGCAGCGTGCGTTGAAGCATGCCGGGGCATTCCCTCAACTGCCATCGACATATCAAGTAGCTGGCGGAAGTGTTCTTCTTTATAAAGAGCTTGCAGCTCCTTGCTCTGCGCTAAGGCTTTTTCAATAGTCATTTTTGGTTCATTCGGGATCAACTTGGCGATTTTATCAACATCAGCATATGGAACAGCCAATGCTCTACCCACATCGCGGACTGCAGCCCTCGCAGCCATGGTTCCAAAAGTGATAATTTGAGCGACTCTTTCCTGGCCGTATTTTTCACAGACATATTGCAGAATCTTATCCCGCCTGTCATCACAGAAATCGATATCGATATCGGGCATCGAGATACGTTCAGGATTTAAAAAGCGCTCAAAAAGCAAGCTGTATTTTAAAGGATCAATATTGGTGATTCCAAGGCTGTAAGCAACCAGGCTGCCTGCGGCCGAACCGCGGCCTGGGCCGACGATGATTTTTTCCTTCTTTGCATATTCAATCAGATCCCAGATAATCAAAAAATAATGCGCGTAATCCATTTGCTGAATGACCTGAAGCTCGTATTCAAGCCGCTTTTCGATTTCAGGAGTAATTTCCGGGTAGCGCTTTTTTATACCGTCATGGCATATTTTTCTGAGATAAGCATCAGGGTCTTCCTGCTTGGGCAAATGGAACTCTGGAAGGTAACGCTTTGAAAAATCTTTTTCCACGTTGCAGCGTTCGGCAATTAGAAGGCTGTTGCTGAGCGCCCCGGGATATTCAGCAAAAAGTTCTTTCATCTCTTCTGCAGTTTTAAAGTAAAATTGATCTGATTCAAACTGCATCCGCTCGGTTTCATCAACCGTTTTGCCGGTCTGGATGCAAAGCAGCACATCGTGCACCTCAGCATCTTCTTTGGACAGGTAGTGGACATCATTAGCCGCAACCATGGGGATACCCTCATCATTTGATATCTTCAACAAGACCTCATTTACTTTTTTCTGATCGGGGATGCCATGATCATGCAGTTCAAGGAAAAAGTTCTCTTTGCCAAACATATCCCGGTAGTAACAGGCAGCTTCATATGCTTTTTCAACCTGTCCCTGGAGAATCAGGGTCGGAATTTCACCGGCCAGGCAGGCGCTTAGTGCGATAATACCCTCGCGGCATTCTTCCAACAGGGCGCGATCTACCCGCGGTTTGTAATAGAAGCCTTCGAGAAAACCGGATGAAACTAAACGCATCAGGTTGCGATATCCCCTGTTGTTTTCGGCCAGCAGGGTCATATGATACTGTGAATCATCTATTTTTACTTCTTTTTTAAAGCGTGAACGCGGCGATACATATACTTCACAGCCCAGGATAGGTTTAATCCCGGCCTTGATGGCCTCCCTGTAAAAATCAACCAGGCCAAACATGGTTCCGTGATCGGTAACGGCCAGCGCCGGCATCCCCAGTTTTGCCGCACGTTTGACCATTTCAGTGATTTTTGCCGCGCCGTCCAGCAGGCTGTATTCACTATGACAGTGCAGGTGAACAAAATTATCCCTGTTCAAACTAATCAAACCTCGATTCATGATCTTCTTTTGGAGTCGGGAAACAGCAGCCCGGAGCAAAACTGATAAACTATATTGCCCTGCATCCTGTAATAATAGTTTCGACCTGGAAAGCATTAGATCCTTTAGCCGATTATACTTTTTTATTACCGGGCTTTATGGTACAATATCATAAACAACTGCTTACCAGGCAAAGGTTTTCCGCCGGTTTTAAGCATTTCAAATAATTCAGCCCTGATATAAAAGAGGTCTTGCCGTGTTTGAAGATAGGGATACTCGCCTGGCCATAAAAATCGTTCTTTTTTCCACCGCCGTTTTTTTGATAATCTGGGCGCTTTACCTGCTGTTACCGGTCATCTCTATTATCATTATAGCCTTATTTATCGTCTACTTTATAAACCCTGTTGTTAATTTTTTAATCAGCATCAAGATAAAGCCTATCTTCGCGGCAATTATCGCTTCTTCCGTGATTCTGGTTGCCGTGATACTCCTGTTTTACCTGCTTATTCCCGGTTTGATAGTTGAAATGCGACAGCTTATGATCTTCCTCACCACTGAATTTATCCAGGATATACCTGCCCTCGTAGCCGAATTAGAAGAACTCGATGAACGTTTTAACCTTCAGCTGACCGAAACCTTTATAGAGTATTCCAACCAGTTTATCAGGCAGGCCCCGGGTAATATCCAGCAATTATTACGAACTTTGACCGCAGTATCTATGGACCTGGTCACCAGGGTCTGGGTTATGCTGGCCACGGTGTTTCTTGTTTTTTACCTGGTTCAGGATTTGGACAAGGTTAAGAAAAACCTGACCCTTCTCTTTCCCCAGATTTATAAAGAAAATATCCACCACCTGATTGGCACAATTGACCAGAAAGTCGGAGCTTATGTTCGCGGCACCCTGATGAAATGTGTTTTTGTAGGTTTGCTTACCTGGCTGGGTCTTTCTATCCTCGAAATGCCTTTTGCCCTGATGCTGGGATTAATAGCCGGGGCCTTTAATATAATTCTTTATATCGGGCCTTTCGTAGCAGCGGTTCCCGCTGTTTTATTAAGTATCATGCCTGACACGCCAGGTGTTCTTTTGGTTATAGCCCTTTATGTTTTCGTTCAGATTCTTGATGCTTTCCTGTTCACGCCTTTTTTCCTGGGCAAGGCCACGGACATAAGTCCTTTAACGGTTATAATCATGGTCCTGGTGGGCGCCCAGCTAATGGGTATTCTGGGGATTATCCTGGCCATACCGATTACCGCTACCCTGAAAGTTCTCCTTGACGAATACTATCTTAAAAGACGCAGGGTTGAAGAAGCCAATGACGTGAAAACTTAGCCTGCAACCTGCTAATGGTAATTTTCACTTAAAATTTCTATTCTTCAGTGAACCTCTTACAGTCCTTACAGGTTATGCAGGACACCGCTGGCAAAGTCTTTATTTCATGCCGGGAAAACCCTGCTGCCGGAGAGCCTCGTAAAGAACAAGGGCAGCCGAATTGCCAAGATTTAATGAGCGGGGGATCTGTTCAACCATCGGTATTCTCAGGACCCTTTCTGCCTGCTCAAGAATTTCCGGCGCCAGACCCCTGGTTTCACTGCCGAAAATTAGAAAATCGTCGTTTTCGTAATTAACCTGGTGATAATAAGTACTGCCCTTCGTTGTAAAACAATAAAAGTTGCTGTCGGGGTAAACCTGTCTGAGCACTTTGAATTCGGGGTGCACTTCGAGATCCAGGTACTTCCAGTAATCAAGACCTGAGCGGCGCACCTCGCTTTCGGATAGCGAAAACCCGATAGGCTCTACCAGGTGCAGTTTTGTCCCGGTCATCACACAGGTCCGGGCGATATTTCCCGTGTTGGGAGGTATTTCAGGCTCGACAAGAACTAAGTGCATCGCACAGCCTTTCTTGGAACATTATTTTCTTCAAGGCGCTTTTCTGGTCTTCTGGTCATTCCGCTTGTCCCTAATTGTTCTTCTCATCTTTTTCCTTGCGCAGAGTTTCATTAAACTGTTTCAGCTTGGAGAGAACCTTATCATTAAAGCTACCGGCATCGAATGTCCCTTCCTCCGTTATCTCCCCAATTTCCATACCGCTCAATAGCTCGAGGCCTTCTTTAACAGTTTTTATAGCATAAATATTAAATTTTCCCTTTTCAACTGCTTCAACTATTTCTTTTTTAAGCATTAAATTTTTCCTGTTCTGGTCCGGAATAATTACGCCCTGGTCCCCATTAAGTCCAAGTGATTTGCAGGCCATATAATATCCTTCTATTTTACTGTTCACTCCGCCTACAGGCTGAATCTCGCCTTTTTGATTAATTGAGCCCGTCACAGCTAAATCCTGGCGCAGCGGTATTTCTGCCAGGCTCGAGAGAAGGCTGAATAACTCGGCAGCCGAAGCGCTGTCCCCATCAACACCGCCGTACGACTGTTCAAAACAGAGGCTGGCGGTCAGGTTAAGCGGCGCAAGCGACCCATAACGCATTCCAATATAGCCGCTTAAGATCAATACACCCTTGTTGTGAATCCGACCGCTGAGGTCGCTCTCTCGTTCAATATTGATAATTCCCTTGCGGCCGAGATAAGTTGAAGCTGTAATCCGTGAAGGGCGCCCAAAACGGTAATCCCCCTGGTCTATAACCGAGAGAGCGTTAACCTGTCCAATTTTTTCACCTTCCAGATCAAGCAGTATTTCTCCTTCCCTGATTGCTTCGATTAATTTCTGTTCGTACTTATCGGAACGATAGACAATTTCGTGCAGGGCTTTTTCCACATGCTCTTTACCGACTGTCTCTGCACCCTCCAGCTCTGCCCAGGCATCAGCTTCGAAAAGAAGATCCACAATTTCATTAAAACGGGTGCTTAATTTCTCCTGGTTTTCTGCCAGTCGTGAACTGTAGCCTACTATTTCAACAACTCCCGCCTGGTCAAAAGGCCTCAAGCCCTGTTCGCTGCAGTGAAAAGCGATGAAACTGGCCATTTTATTGATATTATTATCCTCACGTTCCATTTCTGTATCAAAATCCGCTTTTATTTTAAACAACTTGCGAAAGTCTTCATCNTAATGATACAGAAGCTGATACAGCAGTGGTATCCCAATAATAACAACCTTGAGATTAAGAGGTATCGGTTGTGGACGCAGGGTAGACATAGCGACAAGGCCAAAATGTTCGCTGATATTTTCAATTCTTATCTCGTTGGTTCTAAGCACCCTTTTTAATACTTCCCAGGACTGGATACTTGTTAGAACATCCCGGGCCTGGAGGATCAGGTATCCGCCGTTAGCCCTGTGCAGGGAACCTGGTTTAATCATCGAAAAATCTGTTACCATTGTTCCAAATCGATTCTCATATTCGACCCGCCCTACCAGGTTGTAGTAAGAGGGGTTGGTTTCATAAATCATTGGCGCCCCTTCGGTTTCTCGATTATCGACCAGCAGGTTAACCGTGTATCTCTTCTCACTTTGCTTTTGAGTCTGCTGTTGAAGCATTAACATCGGATTTTGCTGTTCGTCGTCGTCACTTCGAAAGTCAGCCAGGTTAGATAAAACGTCTTCCCTGTAAGCTTCAAGATATTTTTTTACCTTTGGATATTGATCATATTCTTCCAGCAGTTCATTGAATAAATGCCCGATAGCCGAAAGGCCTATGCGGTGATCGAGGTCTTTTAGCTTTTCTTTCATTTCTTTTTCGACTTTTTGAATGCGGCGCATGATTTCCATGGCCTTGATCTGCACTTCTGATGACTTTTTCTCCAGTTCGTCTTTCGTTTCCTGGTCCAGGGTAGCGTAATCATCTTCACTGATCTGTTCTCCATCCTTTAAAGGAATGGTAACAAAACCGGAGCTGGTTCGTTTTAGCGCAAATCCCTTTTCCTGGGCAACCTTATTAAGTTCATCTAACAATTCCGCCCGTGAATCCTGAAATTCCTTGAAGTATTCTGCCTTCTGCCGTTCATATTCTTCGCCTTCGAAAGCTTTGGGAATGTTCTGCTTTAAGTCTTCCAGAAGTTCTTCAATATGTAAGCAGAAATCATAGCCTTTACCGGCAGGGAGATTCAGGGCAATCGGTTCTCCCGGGCTCTCAAAATTATAGACATAAACCCAATCGTCGGGAACAGGATCATCTGCCGACATTTTTTTTATGATCGACTGGGCGTAACTGGACTTGCCGGTCCCGGTTAATCCGGTCATAAAGATGTTAAAACCGGGGCGTTTTATACGCAGCCCGAACTCGGTGGCCTTAACCGCACGTTCCTGCCCGATCATTCCTTCCAGGGGTGGCACATCAGCCGTTGTTTCAAATGTGACATCCTGTAACTCGCAGACCTTCCTGAGGTCTTTTGCTTCTAATTTTTTCATTTACTATTTCCCCTTTCTGCGGCATATAAACAATGTTCTCTTAAAAAACATTTCGGACACAATGGATTACGGGCATGGCAGGTTGAGCGTCCATGAGCTATAAGCCAGTGGTGGGCATTACTCCAGCACTCTGGCGGCATTACGGCTTGCAGCTGAGACTCAACTACTTCAGGAGTAGCTCCATCAGCCAGTCCCAGTCGTCTTGAAACACGAAAAACGTGAGTATCAACAGCCAGTGCCGGTTTACCGAAGGCGCTGCTGATAATCACGTTTGCGGTTTTTCGGCCTACCCCGGGCAGCGTGATTAAATCATTAAAGCTGGCGGGTACGCGGCCGCCGTATTGTTCCACAATAATTTTTGCTGCTTCAACCAGGTACTTGCTTTTATGCCGGTACAGCCCGCAGCTTTTTAAGAAAGGTTCCAGCTCATGCGGTTCCATTCGGTACAATTCATAAACCGATGGTATTGATTTAAACAGCCTTTTTGTGATCCTGTTTACCTGTTCATCTGTTGTCTGTGCCGAGAGAATTGTGGCTACAAGCAGCTGGTACGGGTTATCATAAACCAAACCCGTTTTGGCATCAGGATAGTGATCAGCAAGCATTTTTAAGACCGGCAGCTCATAACTTCCGTTTTTCTCTTCAAGCGCCCCTTTTGACATATTTAATTATAGATCGGGATGCATACGAGGTAAAGAGCAAAAGGCGGTTTTGACAGGTTAAAGGTTGCAGCTTTTACGCTGCTTGCAAAATTTTTTAAGAATATCTGCTGCTTAAAGTTTAATTACTCCGTGCGCGAACAGTTCATTTATTTCTACCTGCGTATAGCCGATAGACTGCAAAATCTCCCCTGTATGCTCGCCATGGCGGGGCGGCTGCAAACGAATCTCTCCGGTTTGTCCTGAAAATAGCAGCGGAAAACCGGGCATTATTTCAGTTTCACCCTCAGTATTTTTGGTTCTGATCCAGTAAAAACCCTCTCGCCCAAGTGGATGCTCAATAGCTTCCTCGAGGCTCAAGACAGGCTCACAGCAAACATCGCTGTTTGCTAAAAGAGTTTCCCACTGATCCCTGGTTTTCTCTTTAAACAAAGCCTGCACATCCCGGATCAGCTTTTTTCGACCTTTCTGTTCATACTGCAGGGCGGACCATTGTGGTCTGCCGACTGCTTCACAAAACTTATGCCAGAATACGGGCTCGAGTGCGCCCAGGCTCATATGTTTTCCATCGGCGGTTTCATAAATATTATAGCAGGCATAGGCGCCGGTAATCGGGCCGCCACCCTTCCTGGCTGAATGATCAGAACTGTTTAAGGCGGCTGCAGCAGGAGAGAGCCATGGTAGAAGTCCCCGGGTCATCGAGATATCTACAAAGCTGCCCTTTCCATTTCGTTCCCTCTGGAACAAGGCAAACATTATACCGTTTACAGCCATCATGGCTCCACCGGCAATATCAGCAACCTGGATCGCCGGCATCTGTGGCGAGCCGTCTTGTTCAGCACTGAGATCTAGCAGACCCGTCAGAGCAGTGTAATTAATATCGTGCCCGGCCCTGAGACGGTAAGGACCTTCCTGGCCGTAACCACTCAGTGAAGCATAAATAAGCTTCCTGTTGCGCGGTTTAAGTGCACCGTAACCCAACCCTAACCGATCCATAACCCCAGGCCTGAAACCTTCAATTATTACATCTGTTTCTTCTGCTAATTTCTCAATTACCTTGCGGCCTTCCTCAGTTTTTAAATTTACAGCCAGGCTTTTCTTGTTGCGGTTTAACTGGCGAAAAAATGAACCGCTTCCTTCAAAAAAACGGCCGACGAACCGTGTTGGATCGCCGGCGTCAATATCTTCAATTTTAATAACTTCAGCCCCGTAATCCCCCATCACCATAGTGCAGAGAGGACCGGGCAGCAGCCTGGTCAGATCCAGGATCTTGATTCCCTGCAGGGGCAGGCTTTTTTCACTATTAGAGCACATCATTAGCGGTTACCTGTGAGTATAATGCGGCAGCAGGACTGGTCCCACCCGGTCACCTGCCGCATTCGTCTCTTCCAGCTGCTGGTGATATGCTTTTACGTGCTCCAGGGTTAATTTTTCGGGAACAGGCATCTCCTTGCTTTTTGCTGCGGCATCCCTACCGGCCCGGCGGCCGAAAACAATTATATCTAACAGTGAATTGCCCATCAGCCGGTTTGTCCCGTGAATTCCTCCAGCTGCTTCACCGGCAACGTAAAGATTTTCAACAGTACTCAGACCGTTACCATTAATCAGCAGGCCGCCGTTCTGGTAATGTAGGGTGGGGTAAATCAGCATCGGTTCTTTGCGAATATCCACACCAAAACGCTGAAACTGGCGCAGCATAGCAGGAAGCTGCCGTTCTATAGTACCTTCCCCGTGGATCAACTCCAGGATCGGCGAATCAAGCCATACTGCTGTTATTCCGGTCGGCAGCGGAACACCTAAACCGCGTTCTTCACATTCACGGATTATAGCCGAAGACGCGACATCCCTGGTCTCCAGGTGGTAAACGAACTGTTCACCGTTAATATTAAGTGGTGTAGCCCCCAGGCCCCTGGTTTTCTCCGTTACCAGTAACCCGAGCAGCTGGGGAGGGTATGCACCGCCGGTTGGGTGGTACTGAATCGAATCAGCATAAATAGACTTTGCGCCGGCCCGGTAACCCATAACTAACCCATCTGCGGTAGCTCCGTAATGGTTGCTGGTCGGGAAACCGCGGTAATGCAGCCGGCCAGAACCGCCTGTAGCAATAATTACCGTTTTTGCGCGGGCGACCTGGTACTCTTCTGTTTCGATGTTGTAAAGAACTGCTCCCGCAGCCCGTCCCTGATCATCGAGGAGAATTTCAACCGCGGCGCTGAATTCGACCACGGGTATTTCTTTATTGTAAACTTCATCTCTTAACGTTCTCATGATTTCAGCCCCGGTGTAATCACGGGCAGCGTGCATGCGTTTCCGTGAAGTACCGCCACCGTGGATTGTAATCATTCTACCGTCTTCTTTTTTATCAAACATGGTGCCCATATCTTCCAGCCACTTAATTACCAGTGGCGCATCCATAACCAGGGCGCGGGCCAATTCTGGAACATTTTCGAGCCTTCCGCCGCCCATTACATCAAGGTAGTGAATAGCCGGTGAATCATTCTCCTTATCGGCTGCTTGAATACCTCCCTGGGCCATCATCGTATTGGCATCGCCAAAACGCAGTTTGGTGGCAATCAAAACATTTGCGCCGGCAGCATGGGCATCCAGCGCTGCTGAAGCTCCTGCGCCGCCTCCACCGATAATCAAAACGTCGACATCGTAAGCAGGCTCGGCTTTCAG
>SL_3KL_010_SEDDRAFT_10000997_pt1 | contig 25062 bp, 20 predicted proteins | sample SodLakKL_010_SED_2_FD_10381 | JGI IMG/M metagenome (IMG submission 10381) | reverse complement strand
CCGCCACTCCTCCATGGTTATTGCACTGCCACCAACATAAGTCACCACCGTGGCAGGGTTCACACCAGAAAGGGCCCGGATCATTTCCTCATCCTCTTTTTTAAGCCTCAGATCATGCCTGTCGCCCGATGAACTGAAACCACCATCAACCGGTCCCCCGGCCTCTCTCTGTTTTTCAGGATCAGCAACAATGTACTCTCCTTCATCTTCATGGGTAAAACCTGCAATAATTACCACAGCATCGGCTTCCGCAGCTATACGCCGTGCTTCTGCTGTATCATCGCCTGTATATAAAACCGCTTCGCCGCCATGCTCCGAAAGGTAATCATTAATCCCCTTCCATGGAGTAACAATGTATGGTGTGCGTACATGGCTGCTGCCACGGTCGCCGGTATTCTCAACATCAGCCAGCCTGCCTATTACAGCTACTTTACGAATATTCCGGATATCAAAGGGAAGGACACTCTCATTTTTTATCAGCACCATGCTTTTTTCGGCCACTTCCCTGGCAAGATCAACATTTCTCTCATCAGCCTTCAGGTTGCTCCCGTAAATCAAAGGATCTTCCCTGAAGGCATATAGCAGTTTGGTGCGCAACACCCTGAGCACCATGTCATCTATCTGCTCCATTGAAACTTCTCCGCTCTCCAGTGCTGAAGCAATCCTCCTCCTGGAGTAATACCGTCGTGCCGGCATTTCAACATCCATACCAGCATTAATTCCCTTTACTCCGTCACGCAAACCCCATATCCAGTCGCTCGACACAAAACCTTCAAAGCCCCATTCATCACGAAGAATATGAGTAAGCAGATAGTGGCTGTGGCCGCAGTACTCGCCTCTGAATTTATTGTAGGCACTCATGACAGATGCAATATTACCCTCCTGCACCACTTTCCTGAAATGCGGCAGGTAGACCTCCCGGAGTGTTCTTTCGTCCATATCCACATCAAGGTAGAAACGGGAATTCTCAATGCTGTTCACCGCAAAATGTTTGGCGCAGGCCATAACGTTATGCTTCTGAACTCCTTCAACAAGCGAGAGTCCCATCTCGCCAAGCAGCCAGGGGTCTTCACCATAGGTCTCCTGTGCCCTTCCCCAGGCAGGGTGGCGTAACAGATTTATGCAAGGTGCAGCAAGGTAATTGGTATTATTGGCCCGCAGTTCCATGGCCATCGCCTCACCTACCCGTCTTTCAAGATCTGTGTCCCAGGTGGCACCCCTTGCCATGGCAACAGGAAAGCTGGTATTGCCCTTTCCTACAACCGCGCCGCGGGGACCGTCGGAGAGGACAAACGGCGGAATATTGAGCCTGCTGTTCCGGCCGCTGAAGATATGAGGAAACTGGTCTTTTAAAAAAAATGAGCCAATAAAACGCCGGTAGGTTATAAAAAGGCTTTCACCGGTAAGCTGACGGAGCCTTTCATCAAGGGTCATCTGACCAACGAGTTCCACCGCCAGCCGATTGATATCAGCCTCTGTCCGCACCCATGGAAAAGCTTCCCTGTCAAGCCGCAGATCATGCTTGCGGTAAAAAAGTCCGCTGATAACCAATCCGCTGACAACAATTATCAATGCAAGCAGTATTAGTCCCCCGACCTTAAGGATCCTGAGAAATATTTTCATTTTATTAACCTTTATGACTCTGTGTAATTCCTTCTCCGGCAGAAAGGCATCAGTTCATCCCGTCAAAAAGATGCAATTTATGAAAAAAAGAGATGATAGTTCCAAAAATTAATTTATTATTGTAAACTAAACACTTATAAACCAGCTAAAATGCACCTTCCTTTGTCAAACATGTTAGATGCCATCATGAACCGGGGTGTTCTGGCCGGTGCGATTCTTTTTATTTCCCTGGCCGCTTTTTCGCAGGACAGGGATCACAATGACCTTCGCGGGGAATGGAACAGATCTCCATGGTACCGTTCGCTTGACGGAAAATGGAAATTCTGCTGGGCCAGGAGTCCTCTTTATGCCCCGGCAGGATTCTATGAGCAGGGTTTCGATTATACCGGCTGGGATGAGATAACCGTTCCCGGAACCTGGCAGATGCAGGGTTACGGATACAGCCTGTACAGGAATATACCTCTTGATTTCAATCCTACAGGGTCATACATCCGCACATTTGAAATTTCCGATGTGTGGGGACGGGGACTTGCTTTCTGGGGAGACCACCTTTTGAATGTGGCTGTCAACCCATACACTAATCTGCAAAATGCATGGTATCCATACCAGCTTGAGAGGTCCGGAACACCTGTTCTGAAAATCGACCACATGGTTGCCGGGGTGGGCGGAACGCCGGTAACCGCAAGGGAAAGGTACAGAACATATCCGCGGGAATACAGTTACTCACTTTTCTTTTTGCCATTCTGAAAAAAGGGGAAAAAATTAATAATTATTCTAAAAACAAGCGATTCCCGCCGCAAACAGTTAACCTTAAACCGGAAACAGTCATCCGGCACTTTATGGCAAACTTGTAAAAGCTTATCTCAATTTATTTTAAATAAATAATAACATTTGAAATGATCATAATTATCTCACCCGCAAAAAGACTGGATATAAAAACAAACGGAAAGATCAGAAAAAATACAACTCCCGGCTTTCTTGACAAATCGACACAACTGATAGAGGAGCTGCGGCAGTTCTCACCCACCGATCTGGCGGTTCTGATGAATGTGAGTGATGATATTGCCAACCTTACTTTTGAGCGATATTCACAGTGGAAGACCCCATTTGACACAGAAAATGCAGGCCAGGCACTCCTGAGTTTCAATGGAGACGTTTACCGCAGCATGAAACCCGAAAATTTCTCAGGTGACGACATGGATTTTGCCCAGGATCACCTGCGCATTCTTTCAGGCCTTTATGGAATGTTAAGGCCTCTTGATCTTATACAACCCTACAGGCTGGAAATGGGTGCAAAATTGATCACCTCAGGGGGGAAGTCCTTATACCAATTCTGGACCGGTACCATAACAGAAGCCATTAACAATGATCTTGAAAAACACAGGGAAAAAGTACTGATGAACCTGGCAAGCCAGGAATACTTCAGGGTAATTGATACAGAGAAACTCCGGGGGAAGGTGGTGACCCCGGTATTCAAGGAGTACCGCAACGATAAATACAAAGTGATCGGGATCCTTGCAAAAAAGGCAAGAGGAATGATGGGCCGTTTTATTATTCAGAACAGGCTCAGGAAAGCAGAGGATATAAAGCATTTCAGCATGGAAGGGTACAGTTATGACGATAACCAGAGCAGCGACAATGAATGGGTCTTCACCAGGTAAAGTACGTCTATGAGGGTTAAAGAACCTGCAATACCAGCCCTTTCAGGTATTCGCCCTCGGGATGGTAAATGCTTACCGGGTGATCGGCAGGTTGTGAAAGCTGGTGCAGGACCCTGATCTCCCTTTCTGACTGGAGAGCGGCGGAATAGACAGCCTGCCTGAACTGCTCCTTTGAGACAACCTGGGAACATGAGAAGGTAAAAAGCAGTCCTCCCGGTGAGATCTTTTCCAAAGCTTTTGTATTGAGCCGCCGGTAAGCCTGAAGGGCATTATTCCTGGCTTTCATGCCCTTGGCAAATGCGGGGGGATCCAGTATAACAATATCATATACGTTGCCCTGCTCACGGAAGAAATCGAATACGTCAGCGCAATAGGCCTTATGATGCTTATCAGAGGGAAAGTTAAGTTCCACATTTTCATGTGCCTTCTCAACAGCCTTTGCAGAGCTGTCTACAGTGTCAACCAGTGATGCACCTCCGCTTAAGGCATATACAGAGAAACCACCGGTGTATCCGAACATGTTCAGAACCTTTTTGCCCTGAGAATAATCCATTAGGAGTTTGCGGTTTTCACGCTGATCTATGAAGAAACCAGTTTTTTGCCCCCCTTCCAAGTCGACAGAGAATTTATGGCCATACTCGGTTATTATGGTACGCGACTCCCCTCCGGTAAGATACCCGTTTTCCTGCCGCCCGTTTCGGCCGGCAGCTCCGGGTGCACTCCTGTAATAAACAGATGTGAGATCCTCCTTTAGAACATCCTTTAAAACCTCCGCCAGTTGATTTCTTATCATGTACATACCGGGAGCATGAGCCTGCATGACGGCAGTACCATTGTAAAAATCAATTATCATGCCTGGCATTCCGTCACCTTCAGCATTAACAAGACGGTAAGCATCAGTATGGCCACTCCCCGCCAGGTTGCAAACCTTTCTCAACTCCAGTGCGTTTATGATCTTGCCTTTCCAAAAGGTGCTGTCAAGCTTTGCCGGTTTAAATGAAAGCATCCGGACTGTTATAGACCCCTGCTGAAAATGGCCAGTACCAAGACATTCATCCGCAGATGAAAATATTTCTACCGGGTCGCCTTCCCTGGGATTGCCAGTTATAGTTTTAATTGCACCGGAAAAGATCCATGGGTGAAACCTGTAAATAGATTGCTCCTTGCCTGGTTTAAGAATTATTTTTTGCATCGGGTACTAACTGTTATTTGTAGAGTTGAGCAGCTTCCTGTAAATTTCATGGCAGACCCAGGCATCGGTGGCCGCATATATAAGCTGAGCATCGGAAAGCACCTGTTTCTCCCAGTTTGATACCTGCTGTGCCTTCGAAATCTGGATACCAAGTACAATTCCTGCAATTTTCCGGAGCCCGCTATCAGTTATGTTATACTCTTTGACCATATCCTGCAGCTCAACAAAACCTGCAGGCCTGAATCGCGCCATTTTCTGGAGGGATTTTATATCATCCCTTATTGCGGCCCCAACTTTTACCAGATCAGGGTTTGAAAGTAATTTAACCAGGGGAGCAGGCAATCCTGTCATATTCAGGCGGAATATAAATGCCCGGTCGGACGCGGAAAGCTGTAACAGGGCAACACCATTGATCACACCTTTTTTGAATGCCGGTTTTGTCTCGGTGTCAAAACCCAGTATATCAAATTCTTTGAGCATACCGACCGCTTCGGGCACCGCTTCCGGATCATCGACCACAATAATATCTCCGGGAAAGGCAGACAATGGCAGCTCTTTTATCTCCTCAGTACTGATTGCAGCAACAAATTTGTTATTCAAAGACTTCTCCATATAAGTATTCATGTTTCAGTGTTATCCGGACCGGACAGGTTATCTTCCCCTTCATTCCACAGCCGCTGGCGCTTCGAAAAAATCCAGTCGTTTGTATTTTCTGTTGTGCCATTTTCCGGGCTGTCTTCATTATCATCGTCCGACAGATCTTCCTGGCCATGAAGAAGATTATGAAGTGCCCGGAGGCAGTTCAGCAGTTTTTGTCCCCAATCCTGATCAAAATGCTGCATGCATTCCCATAAGGCATCATTCATAAGTTCAACTGTACCCATACGGTATACCATGACAAAATCCTTGAGATCCTGGTATATGTCTGCCAGGTTCTCTGCAATGCTTCCCCCCACACTGTCATCGGTATCCCTCATAACCGGATCCATAACCTCAGGATAATCATTATGTCTTCCCAGCTTGCCTAAAATAGAGTCATGAATAACCTGCCACTCCTGCTCAGAAACGAATTTTTCAGGTCCATCCTCATAAACAGCCTCGGTGGCGGGCAGCATAACAGATTTGTAATACAACAGGGGCAATATCTTCCTGGTTTTATCAATAAAAACAGGTTTTTCAAACCCGTCCACCTGCTCCATAAAGCTGCATACTTCTCTGGCAACAGCAACGAACTCTATTACTGCACCCGAATACACAACTGAATCGTTCTGATTTTCCATAGATTCGAGTAATTAAACGATCGCCGGCAAAAATACAAAAAAATGCAGGAATGTCAGTCGTTCCATTTTATTATGCCATCCGGTTCCTGCCTGATCCGTCCGTTATCCAGTAACCATCTGATAACGGTGATCGATTTGTCAGAAGGATACTGAAGAATATCAACAAGTTCGTCAGGCATTAAATTGCCGTGTCTAATAATCTCCCTTACCTGTTCGGTTATAAGTTCAAACTCATACCTGCTAATGTCAAGCTCATTCTTTTCTGTACAAACATCACAATTACCGCATCTGTCTGCATCCCTCTCCCCGAAGTAATCCAGAAGTATTATACTCCTGCACCTTCCGGCAGAGGAAGCATAGTTGTAAACCGACTGCAACTTGGAAATATACCTCTCCTTGCGATCTGTATATGAAGAAGATGACAAAAAAAGCGATCTTTCATCCAGTCTTTCGGTATTAAAAATAATGAGCGGGGATTTTCTTCGCGGAATGTAATCAATGATATTAAGCTTATCAAGCCTGACAAGATACTGGTATACTATATCCCGGCTGGATGATGTTTTTCTGGCAAGGAACTCTTCATCGATCCCGGCATAACCTGAAAAGACACCCGAATAGGTGCGGAGCAATAACTTTATAAAGCTGTCAAAAGCAGCATTGGCTACCTGAAACCTGTAAAGGTCATCCCTGCTAACTGTAAAGTGTATTTTCGAGGGACTGTTTATTTCATCTGTCAATTCCAGATATCCCTCGGCTTCAAGAGCTTTTATGGAATAATAACAACTCATCACATTGAGTTTGTACCTGGCTGCAAAATCCATTATGTTAAAATCGAGTACCGCTCCTTTTCCTCCACCGTATGGTATCTGAAAGTAGCTGCCAAGTGCCTGGTAGACCTGTCTTACAACATCCAGCTCCGGGAACCTTACAACTACACGTTTATCTGCATTTGTTTTGTCCGATTCATTATACAGCAAAACAGCAAAAGCTATCTTCCCGTCTCGTCCGGCCCTTCCGGCCTCCTGGAAGTAGGCTTCAAGAGAGTCCGGCATATCAAAATGGATCACAAACCTTACATCAGCCTTGTCTATACCCATTCCAAACGCATTGGTTGATACAATGATGCGGTTTTTGCCAGCCATCCATTCATTCTGCTTCAATGTACGCAGCTCCGATCCTAATCCCGCATGATAGTAGTCAGCCCGGATCCTGTTGTTGGAAAGGAATTTCGCAATTTCAGATGTTTTCCTCCTGTTTCGCGCATATATGATACCGCTGCCGGGAATATTACGGATTAATTCCAGCAGCTTCCGGTGCTTATCTTCTGTAACATCAACAAGGTAATGAAGGTTTTTCCTTTCAAAGCTGGTACGGATCAGATTGTGAGCTGAAAACCTGAGTTGTTCCATTATATCCTTAGCAACTTCATTAGTAGCAGTAGCTGTAAGTGCCAGAACAGGAACTTCCGGTATCAGTTCCCTCAACTCAGCAATGCGCCTGTATGAAGGCCTGAAGTCATAACCCCACTGTGAGATACAATGCGCCTCATCAACAGCTATAAGGTTAACATGCATCTTTTTCACCCTCTCCCTGAAAATATCTGTCGCGAGTCTCTCCGGTGAGACATATATGAACTTATACCCTCCGTAAACACAATTGTCAAGGGCTATATCAATCTCCGACCGGGACATGCCTGAGTAAATGGCCTGTGCCTTGATACCACGTTTAAGCAGGTTCTCAACCTGATCTTTCATCAGTGCAATTAAAGGGGTAACAACAACACATATACCCTCCGAAGCCATTGACGGAACCTGGAAAGTAACCGATTTACCACCGCCTGTAGGCATTAGTGCCAGTGTGTCCCGTCCGTTTACAACCGAATTGATTATCTCCTCCTGCATTGGCTTGAAGGCGGAGAATCCCCAGTATCGGTTGAGTATTTGGCTGTACCTGTTCAATTTATTTCCCGGATTACTTAATGTACCGGTGCTAAAACCACCAGTTAGCTACTGGCAAAAAAACAAAAAATTAATTTGCATCTACTTATTTTTCGTAACTTAGCGCAATTTAAATATAACCAAATTTTATCAAAATGTCATTTGCTTTCGAAAAGATTAAGGGTGAGGGCTTGACCTTTGATGATGTTCTGCTGATTCCGGCATATTCAGAGGTACTTCCCAAGGATGTGAATATATCTTCCCGCTTCTCGCGAAACATTGTAATTAATTCACCTATCGTTTCGGCGGCCATGGATACCGTGACAGAGGCAGCTATGGCTATAGCAATAGCCCGGCAGGGAGGCATAGGGGTGATCCATAAGAACATGAGCATAAAAGAGCAATCCAGGCAGGTCAAAGAGGTTAAAAGGGCTGAAAGTGGCATGATTTATGACCCGGTAACCATAGAGAAGACCAATACGGTGGGAGATGCCCTTAAGCTGATGAAGGAATACAAGATTGGAGGCATACCTGTTATTGAGAACAATGGAACACTTATCGGGATTGTAACAAACAGGGATCTGAGGTTCCAGAATAATATGAGCCGTCCCATCAGCGAAGTGATGACAAGTGACAAAATCGTCACTACAACCCAGACAAACCTTGAAAAGGCAACAGATCTTCTGCAGCAGTACAAGATTGAAAAATTACCTGTAATTGACAAGGATAATAAGCTTATAGGCCTGCTTACATATAAGGATATCACGAAGGTCAAGGATAATCCCTGGGCATGCAAGGATGAAAAGGGCCGTCTAAGGGTGGCCGCAGGTATAGGAGTTGCCAGAGATACATTGAAAAGGATAGACGCTCTTCTGGAGGCAGGTGTTGATGCCCTGGTAATTGATACTGCTCACGGGCATACAGGCGGTGTTTTCAAATTGCTTGAGGAAGCCAAAAGAAGAACGGGACAGGTGGACATAGTTGTCGGAAACATCGGCACAGCGGAAGCTGCAAAAGCACTGGCAGATTGTGGTGCAGATGGCGTAAAAGTAGGCATTGGACCGGGATCCATCTGTACAACAAGGGTGATTGCCGGTGTTGGCATACCGCAGTTAACTGCAGTCTATGAAGTAGCCTCTGCACTGAAAGGTTCGGGTATACCGGTAATAGCAGACGGCGGTATAAGATACTCGGGCGATATAGTAAAGGCTATAGCAGCCGGAGCCGATTCAATAATGGCAGGATCATTGCTGGCAGGTGTTGAAGAATCACCCGGAGAAACAATAATATATAATGGCCGTAAGTTCAAGTCATACAGAGGAATGGGGTCAATTGAAGCTATGCAGCAGGGATCAAAGGACAGGTATTTCCAGGAGGTCGAGGATGATATAAGCAAACTGGTTCCGGAAGGCATATCTGCGCGCATCCCCTATAAAGGTATCCTTTCAGAGGTGATTTATCAATTGATAGGAGGACTTAGAGCAGGCATGGGTTATTGCGGCGCTTCGGATATAAACAGTCTAAAGGAGGCCATGTTTGTCCGGATAACAAATTCGGGACTTAATGAGAGTCACCCCCATGGTGTAACAATTACGCGTGAAGCACCAAACTACAGCAGGTAATAAGGTTTAAGAATACTATTACCGGAAGGGATAGTTGTCAGATTAACTAAAAATATTGTCTGATGGACAGATTATTGTTGCAAAATGCAGGAGTAGCACGTAGAAAAATTGTCAGTGTTGTATCAGGGTTGTTTTTGATAATCCTTTTATCAGGATTTGACTCAACGGCAGAAGATGAGACTGTACTTATGGTTATAAATGACCGGGAAATTTCAAAAACCGAATTTCTCAGGTTGTGGAAAAAAGACAATCTTTACTCAGAGATGCCTGTTGATCAGTATCTGGATCTGTTTATAGATTTCCATCTTAAAGTAGCCCATGCTAAAGATGAGGGTATCCATCAAAACATTCTTTTCGAAGAGGAGCTTGCCCGTTACAGGAAACAGCTTGTGATTCCATATCTCACCGATAAGGAAAAAGAGGAACAGCTTGTGAATGAAGCCTACAGCAGGTTGTTGTATGATGTTAATGCCAGTCACATACTGGTCAGGCTGGCACCGGGATTTAGCCCAGAAGATTCACTTCAGGCCTGGGAGAAAACAATGCAGATCAGGGAGAGCATCCTCAAGGGTGAAAATTTTGAAGTAGTGGCCAATGCCACTTCCGATGATCCTTCTGCCAAGGTTAACTCCGGCAATCTTGGGTATTTCACGGTTTTTCAGATGGCATATCCATTCGAAAACAAGGTATACAATGCTGAACCGGGTGAATTGAGTATGCCGGTCAGAACACGTTTCGGATACCATATTATAAGGCTCAACGACCGGACACCGTCAAGAGGAGAAATCAAAACTGCCCACATAATGATCGGGTTTAACCGTTACGATGAAGAGACGGCGGCAGAGAAGGTTATGAAGGTCTATAATGACCTGAAAGCCGGCTACAGTTTTGAAATGATGGCTAAGGAACACTCAACTGATAATAATACTGCTCCTCAGGGCGGCATGCTGCCCTGGTTTGGTGCTGGCAGGCTGGTGCCTGAATTTGAGGAGGCAGCCTTTGCAATTGAAAATCCGGGTGATATTTCAGAACCGGTCAGGACGTCATTCGGGTGGCATATAATTAAACTTATTGATCATAGAGAAATCCCTCCACTTGATGAAATCAGGCAGAACCTTGTCGATATGATAAGGAATTCAAGGGATGAAAGATCTGCACTTGTAAGAGAAGCCCTGGTAAACAGGCTTATGAGGGAATGGAATTATAATGAGAATCTGCCGGCCCTGGAATTATTCTACCATATGGTTGGTGACACAATTTTCAGCGGAAACTGGTCTCCCCCGTCAACCCTGCCAATGAATCAGGTAATTTTCAGTGTTAGCGGAGCTAATGTAACACAGAGGGCTTTTGCTGAATTCATTTCAGAAAGTGCCTACCGGAGAAATCCATGGCCCATGGAGGAGTATATCTATTCTCTTTACAGGGATTTCGTGAGTCAATGGCTTATAAAATACGAAGATCAAAACCTTGAAAACAAATATCCGGAATTTAGGTACCTGATGAATGAATATAAAGACGGAATGCTGCTATTTGAGATTACTGATCGTGAAGTATGGTCCAGGGCAATTACCGACAGCACAGGCCTGGAACTGTTTCATGAGATAAATAATCATAATTATATGTGGGGAACAAGAATCTCTGCAAGTATTTTCACAACTGATGATGCCCGGATTGCAAGAAGAGCTGCAAGAAGGGCCGGAAGAAGCATAAGGTTCAGCAGCAGGGATGAAAACTGGGTAATTGACAGGCTCAACCGTGGTGCCGGCGACGATGTGATAACCTACGAAAAAGGTTTATATGCAATGGGAGACAATCAACTTGCAGATCAAGTTAACTGGGCAGAGGGAGTTTCTGAAATAATTGAGAGAGATAATACCTACAATATAATTTTAATTCATGACGTTGTTGAACCGCAGCCTAAATCAATTGAAGAGGCCCGGGAACAAGTTATTGCAGATTACCAGGATTATCTGGAGGAACAATGGGTGGAAGATTTGCGCGGTAAATATAATGTAACAGTATATAAAGACGTTTTATCAGACATTTACTAATTATAAAAAAACTATACCGATTGCTTATAGCACACATGAGCATGATCTTTGTAAAATATAAACACATGCAACTGCTTTTAATCATTTTGCTGATTATACCTGCCCTGATTTCATGCAGCAGCTTCCCGGGCAACAATAAAGAGCCATTGGCAAAGGTTTACAATAACTATCTTTACAGAGAGGACCTTGTCGGGATATTCCCGGCTAACATAAGTGTAACAGACAGTATCAAAATGGCAAAAAACTATATTGACAAATGGATACGCGATCAGCTGCTGCTCAGACTGGCCGAGAGAAACCTGCCAACAGAGGAACAAGACCTGGAAAAGAAAATTGCCGATTTCAGAGCCTCACTTTTAATTCATAAATATCAGCAATACTTGTTGAACGAGAGACTCGACTCTATTGTATCTGCCAGGGAGATTGAAGCGTATTACCTTGACCATGCAAATAATTTCATACTTGAAAGGCCCGTAATCAGAGGGTTTTTCATTAAAGTATCGCTCGATGCACCCGACAGGAATAATTTGCTTGCCTGGTTCAGAAGCGGTAATGATTATAGACATCTTGAAGAATACAGTACGAGGCACTCAATAACACACGCCTGGTTTTCTGATAATTACCTTTATCTTGATGATGTTTTAAGGGAACTCCCTCCCGGATCATATAACAGGGCAAATGCAGGCAATATGGACCATATTGCAGCCACAGATTCTGAATTCTATTATTTAATTGGCATACAAGAGTATATACCTGCAAGAAGCCCGATGCCCCTCTCTGTTGCAAGTCATAAAATCAGAAGCATTATACTAAACAAGAGAAAATTTCAGTTTTTAAATGAACTGGAAAATAATGTTTTAAATGAGGGACTGGACAAAAACGCATTTCAATATTTTTAATAACAACTACAATAGCAATGTTAAAAAAAATCTTATCTATTCTTACCGGCACAATATTTTTGATTTCTCTTACGATAACAGTAAATGCGCAGGAGAGGATAGTTGACCGGATAGTCGCCGTGGTGGGAAACAGTATAATACTTCAATCTGAAATTGAGAATGAGCTGGTCCAGATGCAGGCCCAGGGTTACAGCCCTACAGAAAATTCAAGATGCGAACTTCTGGAGAATCACCTTGTGCAAAAACTGCTGCTTAACCAGGCAATTGTTGATTCTATTGAAGTAACCGATGCCGAGGTCGAGATGGAACTGAACCGGAGACTTCAGTTTTTTATCAGTCAGATAGGGTCTGAGGAAGCCCTGGAAAATTACTACAGCAAGAGCATACTGGAGATTAAGGAGGATTTTCGCGATATAGTTAGGGAACAGCTCATAACCAGCTATATGCAGGATGAGATTATTGGCAGCGTAAGGGTAACACCCGCCGAAGTCAGAAGATTTTACAACAATCTGTCCGAAGATGAGATCCCAATGATACCCTCACAGGTTGAACTGCGCAAGATTGTCAGTTACCCCGAATTCAGCGAAGCCGAAAACCTTAGGGTAAGACAAAGACTTAATGAAATTCGCCAGAGGATTATTGACGGTGAGAGCTTTACAACAATGGCAGTTCTATACTCCCAGGATCCAGGCTCAGCCAGGAGAGGAGGGGAACTGGGCTACATGTCCCGTTCCAGCCTGACACCCGAGTTTGCAAAAGTAGCTTTTTCACTAAGGGATGAAAGGGTATCACCTGTATTCGAAAGTGAATTCGGGTTTCATATTGTACAACTTATTGACAGGAGGGGTGAAGAAGTCAATGTCAGGCATATATTAATGAGTCCGCAAGCCACCGACCAGGCAAAAGCCGAAGCCAGATCCTTTCTCGACAGTCTGGCGACAGCAATTCGTACCGATACAATAACCTTTAGAATGGCTGCTATGATACATACGGAAGATAAGGATACAAGGCTTAACGGGGGACTGATTATTAATCCGAATACAGGAGGATCGAAATTTGAGCTGGACCAGCTGTCTCCTGTCAACTATGAGGCGGTAAGGGATATGAAAGTGGGAGAAATAAGGGGCCCCCTGGAATCGCGTGACAGTCAGAACAAGACATACTACAAGCTGCTGTACCTTAATTCGCAGACACCACCGCACAGGGCCAACCTGGATGAAGATTATGCCGCTATCAGAGAAATGACGATGAACATGAAAATGCAGGAGATACTTGAAGAGTGGATAGCAGAAAAAAGGGCACGAACATACATCAGGATTGACGAAGCCTACAGAAGTTGCGGATTTTCTGCTGAAGAGTGGGTGAAGAGATAATATACAGGGAATCCCTGCTGAACTTAATGTGTATGAGCAGATGAAACATCCTCTGTTATTAACTCTTATATGCCTGCTTCCAATCATATCCGGCAATGTAGTTTCGCAAACCACCAATCGTAAACCTGCAGAGGTCAGAATTCTGAATGCAGACAGTTGGGAGAACAGGTACCCGGGAATGAGATCAGATGGTTCACGCTTCCTGGGAAACGTTATGCTTAGCCACGAAGATGTCCTGATGCAATGTGACAGTGCGCACAGGTACGCCAACGACAATATTGTACATGCCTTTGGCAATGTTCGTATCAACCAGGGTGATACACTCCGTCTGTACGGAGAACATCTGGTTTATTACGGTAACAGGAGATTTGCAGAAGTCCGGAGGAATGTGATTTTGATGGACAATGAGACTACGCTTACCACCGGGCATCTGGATTTTGACCTCGAGAATGAAGTCGGATACTATCCGAACCATGGAGTTGTAATTAATGGCGATAACAGGCTTGAGAGCCTGCAGGGATACTATTATACCAATGAAAAGCTGTTCTTTTTCAAAGACCAGGTAGTGGTAACCAACCCTGACTATATTATACGTTCCGACACCCTCAGATACAACACGGTTACGGAAGTTGTGTATTTTATGGGACCGACTACCATAATTGGGGATGATACCGACATATACTGCGAGAATGGCTGGTACAACACAATTTCAGATATAGCTCAGTTCAACGAAAACGCCAGGGTAAGAAATAACAACCAGTACCTTATGGCCGACAGCCTCTACTATGATAACGGACAGGGGTTTGGTGAGGCATTTACGGATGTGGAGGTTACAGATACGGTAGAAAACATTATAATAAGGGGAAACTATGCATGGTTCAACCGGGAACCGGAACATATGCTTGTAACAGAAAGGGCTCTGCTGATACAGATGTCAGATAACGACACCCTGTACATGCATGCCGACACACTGCGTTCATGGCTTGAAATAACACCTCTGGAAGTCATACCGGAAAAGACTCCCGGAGAACAACAACAAGAAAGTGATTCGTTAACAGCCGGTCTGGCAGATTCCGGTATTCAGACAAATGAGTTTCAACCGGACGAAACAGCAGACTCATTGTCAGTCGATACACATGTGGCCGACACATTGAATATATTTGCCACAGAGGAACTTTATGAAGGTGGAGATACTGTAAGGATAATGGTTGCATATTACGGGGTGAAATTCTTCAGCAATGAGATGCAGGGAAAATGCGACTCGGTATATTTCAATATGAGAGATTCAATTGTTTACATGTTCGGAGAGCCTGTGGTATGGTCGGATGACAGCCAGCTTTCGGCCGAATTCATGGAGATACATTCCAGAGATGGAGCAGTAGACAATATAGTAATGACCAATTCAGCCTTCGTGGTTTCCGAGGAAGATGAGGGACTTTATAACCAGATAAAAGGCAGGGAGATTCTGGGAATATTCAGAAATGAAGAACTTTACCGGGTAAATGTGACCGGAAATGCAGAAACCCTGTATTACCTTGTTGATGATGATGAGATTATCGGGGTAAACAAAGCAGTAGGTGCCAGCCTGGCGATATTTATGAAAGACAGCAAACCTGACAGGGTAAGGCTGTTGAGTCATGCTGAAGCTACCCTTTACCCGTTAGAAGATCTTACCGGTGAAGAGAGATTCCTCCAGAATTTTATCTGGCTGGATCATTTAAGACCTAAAATATGGGAAGACGTATTTAAAAGATAGATCAATATTCATCTTCATTGAAGAAGAAGTCATCCTTGCTGGGATAATCTGGCCATATATCCTCAATACTTTCATAGATCTCACCCTCATCTTCAATTTCCTGAAGATTTTCGATAACCTCGAGGGGTGCTCCCGATCTCATAGCATAATCGATCAATTCATCCTTTGTTGCCGGCCAGGGAGCATCTTCCAGTTTTGAAGCCAATTCAAGCGTCCAGTACATAATCCTATTTGAATTAAAATCTATCTTTTTGAGTGGTGCAAATTTATAAAATTTAATGAATTTTACAACCTGGGGTTCCAGGGAATTTCTAATGCGTTTAAATCTTTGCCCAATCGCCTTGATAGTACAAAAAAATAGTCCGATAATCTGTTAAGATATCCAACCACCAGATTATTTACGGTAAATTTCTCAGAAAGTTTCAATACATTGCGCTCTGCCCGTCTGCACACGTTCCTGGTAATATGAACATATGATACAACCGGATTTCCGCCGGGAAGAATAAATGATGAAAGAGGCTCAAGATCTTCTTCCATCATATCAATTGCCTCTTCAAGCTTTATAATATCCTCTTCATACAGGGCAGGGATCTTAACGGGGCAATCTTCACAATCTGTTGCCAGAATAGAGGCGCAGGTCATCAGCCTGTCCTGGATATCAACAAGCAGATCAGTATATTTGGCATCAATTTTCTGATCCCTGATCAATCCGGTCCACGAAATAAGCTCATCAACAGTACCATAAGCCTCAATGCGGGGATCATTTTTAGATACTCTTCCCCCCCCAATCAGGGAAGTTGTGCCTGAATCACCGGTTTTTGTATATATCTTCATTTTGATTAGTTTATCTGTCTAAGGTATTAACAAGTTTTTCACCCTAAACGGCTAAACCGCAATAATGTTCAAAAATCAGGAGTCGATCTGGACCGGGGCTTCAATCTTTACAGGGTTTTCATTAATCTCATCCGATTCGATCTCGCCGTCACGAAGTCTCAGTATCCTGTGTGCATGCCTGGCGATATCCTCCTCGTGGGTAACAAGTATTATTGTATTACCCTTTTTATGGATATCGTCAAAGAGGTTCATTATATCGACTGAAGTCTTGGAGTCGAGGTTACCGGTAGGCTCATCGGCCAGTATAATTGACGGGTTGTTAACCAGTGCCCTGGCAACGGCAACACGCTGCTTCTGTCCGCCCGAAAGCTCATTTGGTTTGTGAAGTGCCCGGTCACTCAGGCCTACACTTTCAACAACCTCCTCGGCACGGGCAATTCTTTCTGCCTTGGATTTACCCGCATAAACCATTGGGAGCATTACATTTTCAAATGCATTGTAGCGGGGCAAAAGATTAAAAGTCTGGAAAACAAAACCAATCTCCTTATTTCGTATCTCTGCGAGCTGATTATCCTCAAGCTTGCTCACATCGGTGCCGTTCAGAATATAAGACCCGTCGGTTGGAGTATCAAGGCAGCCGATTATGTTCATCAGGGTTGATTTACCGGAACCTGACGGACCCATTATCGCCACATACTCATTCTTTTTTATATCAACGGATACCGAGCGCAGTGCCCGTACCACAATTGTTCCGATTTTGTAGTTCTTTACCAGGTTGTTGATGCTGATCATCTTTTCCATTAATCAATTATTTATTAAACTGCCTTTAAGGGTTAAACTAAAAATTACCGAATTTATATTTAATAACCGTAAAACAAAAATCCTTTAACATTATTTTTGACTTAAACTTAACTGAATAGTATGTGATGCTGCTTTGCCATGCCCTTTCTGAAAAAAAGGAGTCCGCACCAGAACAGATCAACCGACAGGGTCACTTCTGGTTCACTGCTAATAATCCGCCATGCCTCCTCCATACCTGGCGACCAGTGTATGTCGCCTAAAACAAAGATCGAAGAATCTGTTGCTTTATCCCGGCAAACATTGTATTGCCAGAGAAGTGATTCCTTTCTGTGATCGCCGTCAAAATATGCAAGATCAATATGGTGCATCTTTTTCATCAGCCGGGGCAGCGACTCACTGAAGTCACCCCTTACCAGTTCAACATTATTAACACCTGCCCTTCCCAGGTATCTCCCCGCTACTTCAAGCTGGTTAGCGCAGGCCTCAAGACTGTATATTTTCCCTTTCGGGGAACCGGTTGCAAGGCACATAGTGCCAAAACCAAGGGAAGTTCCCATCTCAATGGTATTTTCCGGATTAAGGTATTTTGCAAGCCTGAACAACAGTCTGCCTGTTTTTACACTACTTGCAGAAACCCTTAATATATCACACACCCTTCTGCTCTCAGACGAAAAAATTGCTGAACCTGCCCCATGATCAGTAACGGTTATACTTCTTTTGTCAATCCCCAGAGATTTCCTGTAATCATCAATTTTCCGGTACTCCTGGTACTGTATACTGCTATTGAGCACATCCCGGTTAAACCCGAAAAGGAATGGAGAATGTATCCCGTGTCCCCTTCGCCCTCTTCTCCTGAATCTATAGACAATATATTTAATTAAAAGTTTAATTTTACCCATTCTAAAACGAATTAACCGGTCACTGCAAATTTATCGCTAATAATGCAAAGCATAATCATGCCAGGGCTTTTTTGGCAGCCACCATTGCAGCAGACTAAAAACCTGTGATATTGAATGCCAGCCGATATACTTGACAAGGAAATAAAATTCTTACCGGGTGTTGGTCCCAAAAGAGCGGACCTGCTCGACAAAGAACTTGGTATACGTACATTCGGCGATCTGCTTTACTATTTCCCGTATAAACATGTAGACAGGACCAGGTTTTACAAGATATCACAAATCACAGGAGACCTTCCTTATATACAGCTTGAAGGAATTATCAAAAGGGTCGGCATTGCGGGAGCAGGAAGGAACAAGAGGCTGACAGCCATTATAGCCGATGGAACAGGCACGCTGGAACTGGTCTGGTTCAGGGGATTGAGATGGACAGGTGATCTGGTCAAACCCGGGAAAAAGTTTCTGGTATATGGAAAACCAACCCTGTTCAATAATAAGGTCAACCTGGTGCATCCTGAGATGGAGGATCCGGAAACACAAATAAAAACGATAAGCTCAGCCCTTCAGGCCTTTTACAACACAAGCGAGAAGATGAAAAACAGCTTCGTCACTTCCCGGGTGATAAGCAAGCTGCAGAACAAACTTCTGACCCTGGTGGCAGGAAAGATTGACGAGACACTCCCCGGCTGGCTTACAGGGAAACTCCGGATGGAAGGGATAAATGAGGCGTTATTGAATATCCACTTCCCACAGAGTATTGAAAATCTCAAAAAAGCCGAATACAGGCTTAAATTTGAAGAGCTCTTCTACCTTCAGCTTAATATCCTGAGACAAAAGTCAGGCAGAAATGAAAAGGTAAAAGGGTTTGTGTTCACACGGGTAGGAGAACTGCTTAATACCTTCTACCATTATCATCTTCCTTTTGAACTAACCGAAGCCCAGAAAAGGGTCATCAGGGAGATCAGGAAAGATACAGGTACGGGGAAACAGATGAACCGCCTGCTGCAGGGTGATGTGGGAAGCGGAAAAACCCTCGTGGCAATTATGAGCATGCTGATTGCAGTAGACAATGGCTTCCAGGCATGCCTTATGGCTCCCACCGAAATCCTGGCAGCACAGCATTTCAGGACAATTTCCGAGATTTTACGAGAACTCCCGGTTAAAGTGGGATTACTGACGGGCTCAACAAGAAAAAAGGAGCGCACTGTTCTGCATGGAGAGCTCATTTCAGGAGAATTGAATATCCTTGTTGGTACTCATGCTCTTATTGAAGAGAGTGTGCAGTTCAGGCAACTCGGTCTCGCCATTATTGATGAGCAGCACCGGTTCGGTGTTGCCCAGAGGGCAAGAATGTGGAAAAAAAGTGAGCACCCGCCGCACATCCTGGTAATGACGGCAACTCCTATTCCAAGGACACTGGCTATGACTGTTTACGGAGATCTTGAAGTTTCTGTGATAGATGAGCTTCCTCCCGGACGCAGGCCGGTTGTAACAGCGCATTACTACGACAACCGCAGGGAGAGGCTTTTCGGATTTCTGAGAAAGCAAATTGAACTTGGCAGGCAGATCTATATAGTCTATCCTTTGATTTCAGGTTCGGAGAAAATGGATTACAAAGACCTTGAAGATGGCTACGAAAGTATTACCAGGGCATTTCCGCCCCCCGGATATATAGTATCCATAGTTCACGGACAAATGAAGCACGAGAACAAGGAGACAGGGATGCAGCAGTTTATTTCAGGAAGAGCACACATACTGGTCGCAACTACGGTAATTGAAGTTGGTGTTGACGTGCCCAATGCAAGCGTTATGGTTATTGAAAGTGCAGAGAGGTTCGGTTTGTCGCAGCTTCACCAGCTCCGCGGACGGGTGGGACGGGGAGCCGATCAGTCGTATTGCATACTTATGACCTCCCATAAACTATCAAATGAGGCCAGGCAGAGAATTAAGACGATGACAGACACGAATGACGGTTTTGAAATTGCAGAGGCAGATATGAAGCTTCGCGGTCCCGGAGATATGGAAGGAACCATGCAAAGCGGATTCCCGTTTGCCCTTAAGATCGCACACCTGGGCAAAGACAGCCAGATACTGGAATATGCCAGGCAACAGGCCATCAGCATTCTTGATAATGACCCGATGCTCGAGAAACCCGGGAATGTTATCCTGTACAGGCAACTGAGAAAACTCAATCCTGAGATAGAGGACTGGAGCAGAATAGGTTGAAACCCAAAATTCATAACCCGCAGATTGGCCCGTGGTTTTCTGCCTGAACCAGGTCGCCTTAATTCATTCAATTTAGATTAATACTAAATCTAAATTATTTGCCCTCCGGCAAAACATGACAAAAAACAATCTTTAGAAGGGAAACATCAATATTTTTGTATTTTCCAAAAAAACCAAGCATTAAAATGGGTTCATCCGGCACTATTGAGCATTTGGGGATAATAAGCGAAGTAAATGATAAGCTGGTCAGGGTCAGCGTATTGCCTGAGTCTGCCTGCGGAAGCTGCCGTGTCAGAAGCTCATGCTCTATAGGCGAAACGGGTGAAAGGGTAATTGAGGTTCTCAGAAGAAACGGCGATTCATATTCAGAAGGTGAAGAGATAAGGGTGATACTTGAGCAGTCCCTCGGCCTTAAGGCACTTGTAATTGGTTATATATTGCCTTTTCTGGTGGTTATGTTCATGCTGATCCTTTTAACATCACTGGGTTTAAGTGAAGGGTTCGCAGGGCTCGCTGCGCTGTTATCGCTTATCCCCTATTATGCCGGTTTGTCTTTTTTCAGCGATAAGCTTAAAAAGGAGTTTTCTTTCAGATTGCAAAAATTGTAACGTTCAATAGCAATGAGTGATATAGTTATTTATTCTGTCATTACGGTAAGCGCCATGGGAACGGCTGCTGCAATTATCCTTTTCATGGTGGCCAAAAAGTTCAATGTTGTTGAGGACCCGCGTATCGATCTTGTGGAAGAGGAACTGCCGGCTGCAAATTGTGGCGGATGCGGACTTCCGGGCTGCAGGGCGTTTGCCGAAGCACTTGTCAGGGCAGATGATATCTCCAACCTGAAATGCCCGGTGAGCAGCAGCGAGGCCATGTCCAAAATCGCAGTCATACTGGGCAAGGAGATTTCCAGTCAGGATCCGCTGGTGGCCGTTGTACGTTGTGCCGGTTCGCCTGAATACCGCACAAAAACAAATGTTTATGATGGTACTCCTTCATGTACTATCTCTTCAACACTTTATACCGGAGAAGCGGGTTGTCCGCACGGATGTCTCGGACTGGGTGAATGCGTGGAAGTTTGCAAGTTCGATGCAATATACATGAACCCGGAAACAGGACTTCCCGAGGTAATAGATGAGAACTGCACGGCATGCAACGCATGCGTAATTGCTTGTCCCCGAAACATCATAGAACTCAGGAAGAAAAACAAAAAAGACCGTAAGATTTATGTTTCCTGTATAAACGAAGAGAAGGGAGGGGTTGCAAGAAAAAGCTGCAAGGTGGCTTGCATTGGATGCGGCAAATGTGTCAAGGTATGTCCCTATGAGGCAATAACTCTTGAGAATAACCTTGCATACATCGATCCGTTTAAATGCAAGCTGTGCAGGAAGTGTGCACCCGAATGCCCTACAAATGCAATACTGGAAATCAATTTCCCGGTACGTAAACAGAAAGCGGAAGCCGGGGCGAAATGACTTTTTAAACTGCTTATTACCACGTGTCAGTATGTTCAGGTATCTTAAGGCATAAGTAACGAAGCATATAATTTACTGAATAGTATTTAATAATCATAAATAGCAGGAGGTTAAAAGTGATACAAACATTTCCCAGAGGGGGGATTCACCCGCCAGAGGATAAGTTCTCGGCGGGAAGCCCGATAAAGGTTCTTCCATTGCCCAAAACAGTAAACATTCCTCTCTCCCAGCATATCGGAGCCCCTTCCGAACCTCTCGTCAAAAAGGGAGACAAGGTTAAGACCGGACAGTGGATAGCAAAATGCAAGAGCTTTGTATCTGCCAATGTCCACTCTTCGGTTACCGGCACGGTGACCAAAGTGGATAAGCTGATGGACAGCAGCGGGTACAAACGGATGGCTATTTCAATTTCAACGGAAGAAGATCAGTGGGAAGAAGGAATAGATACAAGTGATACACTGAACCGGAATATCGTCGCTACGGCTGACGAGATAATACAGAAAACGCTGGATGCAGGAATCGTGGGACTGGGTGGCGCGACTTTTCCTTCACATATCAAGCTATCTGTTCCGAAAGGAAAAACGGCAGATGTGCTTATTATCAACGGTGCTGAGTGCGAGCCTTGCCTGACTTCTGATCACAGGCTGATGCTTGAAAAAGGAGAAGAACTGATGGTAGGCATACAGCTAATCATGAAAAAGCTTAATGTAAAAAAGGCCCTGATCGGAATTGAGAAAAACAAACCCGATGCCATAAACCACCTTTCTTCACTTGCTAAAGGTTTTGGTGGAACAGAGGTAAGGCCGCTGAAGGTTAAATATCCGCAGGGTGGAGAGAAACAGCTTATCAAGGCACTTATTAACAGGGAGGTTCCGTCAGGTGGACTACCTGTCGATGTGGGTACTGTTGTGCATAATGTCGGTACCGCTTATGCTATTTATGAAGCAGTACAGAAAAATAAACCGCTGATCGAAAGGGTGGTGACAGTAACGGGGAAAGATCTTCAAACCCCGTCAAACTTCATGGTAAGGATCGGTACGCCGGTCTCCGAACTTATTGAGGCTGCCGGCGGACTGCCTGAAGATACGGGCAAGATTATCAACGGGGGACCGATGATGGGTAAAGCGCTGATCAATACTGATATACCGGTTACAAAAGGCACCTCCGGTATTCTGCTGATACCGTCAGCAGAAGCGAAGCGCAAACCGGTTGTCAACTGCATAAGATGCACCAAATGTGTCAGTGTGTGTCCAATGGGCCTGGAGCCCTACCTTCTGCAGCAGGCATCCGAATACAAAAAGTGGGATATTGTTGAAGAGGAACGTGCCCTGGATTGCATGGAGTGCGGATCCTGCAGCTATATATGTCCTTCGGGCAGACCCTTGCTGGATTATATCCGGCTGGGTAAATCAACTGTAAGTAAAATTATCAGATCAAGGAAACAATAATGGACAAATTAATAACTGTTTCTCCCTCACCTCATGTCTACGGGGACGATACCGTTAAAAAGCTGATGTACGGGGTGGTGTATGCACTTTTACCTGCACTGCTTATATCGGTCTATTTTTTCGGTATCGGCGCATTAATTGTAACTACCATATCAATAGTGTCCTGTGTGGCATTTGAATACCTGATCCAGAAGTACCTTATGAAATCAGAGCCCTCCATAAGTGACGGTTCGGCACTGGTTACAGGGCTGCTGCTGGCTTTCAATCTGCCAACAAACCTGCCTTGGTGGATCATAGTGATCGGTGCCCTGGTGGCAATTGGTGTTGGGAAGATGACTTTCGGGGGACTGGGTAATAATCCGTTCAATCCGGCGCTGGTGGGAAGGGTCTTTTTGTTTATCTCCTTCCCTGTTCAGATGACAAGCTGGCCCGAACCAATTGTTTCAAGGTTGCAGTATACCGATGCCGTTACGGGTGCCACTCCCCTGGCAGTTGTAAAGGAAGGACTGTCAGCCGGAGTGCCTATGTCAAGGTTGCTTGAACAGATACCCGGATATATGGAGCTTTTCATAGGTTACCTTCCGGGGTGTACAGGAGAAATCTCAGCACTGGCACTGCTGGCCGGTGGCCTCTATATGCTGACCAGAAAGATAATCACGTGGCATATACCGGCTTCCATTTTTCTTTCTGTTATTATTTTTACCGGGATCCTCTGGCTGATCAATCCATATGACAATGCCGATCCGCTCTTTCATCTTCTGAGCGGGGGACTGGTTCTGGGGGCGGTATATATGGCAACCGACTACGTAACCTCGCCAATGACACCTAAGGGAATGTGGATATTTGGTATTGGTATCGGGGTGATAACCGTTGCGATCAGGATTTACGGGGCGTACCCTGAAGGTGTATCATTCGCCATCCTGATAATGAACGCATTTGTCCCCTTGATAAACAAATATGTTAAACCAAAAAGATTCGGAGAGGAGGTAAAAAATGGCTAAAAGGGAATCCACCTTCTTTAATATGGTCATGGCATTGCTGGTGATAACCTTTATCGCCTCTGCTTCCCTGGGATTTATATATGAACTGACCAAAGAACCTATTGAGGCTGCGAGAGCCGCCAAGAAGAATGATGCAATCAGATCGGTTGTGCCGGTTTTTGACAATAACCCGTCAGAGGAGGAATACCGCATTGAGGTCTCCGGCGGAGAACTTGTATTCTACCCGGCAAAGAAAGATGGAGAGCTTGTAGGTACGGCTGTCGAGACATTTACCAACCGGGGGTTCAGCGGGGAGATAATACTGATGGTAGGATTACTGCCGGACGGAACAATACATGGCATAGAGGTACTGGAACATAAAGAGACCCCTGGCCTTGGCGACAAGATGGAAAGCGATAAATCCGATTTCAGCGTTCAGTTCGAGGGACAGAATCCGGAGGATTTCCGTCTCAGGCTAAGACAGGATGGCGGAGACATTGACGGTATAACCGCTACTACTATAAGCTCCCGTGCCTATTGTGAAGCTGTTGAACTGGCATGGAAAGTATATATCGATAAAGATGCAGATGTGTCATATGAACTCCCCGCAAAAGAGGAGGCAATTGACAGGGTACTTCCCGGTTTTGCCAACAACCCGGTTATGGAAGAGTTCCAGGTAGTATATGAAGGCAAAGTGTATAACCTCTATCCGGGCAGGAGAGGGAGAAATTTCACGGGTACGGCCGTAGAGTCATGGTCAGAGTCGGGATACATTGGGAATATAAGACTAATGGTAGGGTTTAACCAGGAAGGCATAATAACGGGTGTTGAAGTACTCGAACATAATGAATCGGCTAACTACGGCGACCTGATAGAAAATGCCAGATCTGATTTTTACAAACAATTCGTTGGCAGGGACCCGTCAGGCGAAGTACTGAAAATAAGGGAAGATGGCGGGGTTATAGACGGAATCAGCGGAGCAACAGTTACAGCCAGGGCGTATTGCGAGGC
>SL_3KL_010_SEDDRAFT_10000996_pt1 | contig 25078 bp, 20 predicted proteins | sample SodLakKL_010_SED_2_FD_10381 | JGI IMG/M metagenome (IMG submission 10381) | reverse complement strand
CCCGCCATTCTGGCTGCGGCTCGGATTGCCGGCATCGACGCGGTCTATACAATCGGCGGCGCCCAGGGCATCGCAGCATTAGCTTATGGCACTGAATCCATCCCCCGGGTCGATAAGATTGTCGGTCCCGGCAATATCTATGTGGCTGTGGCCAAGCAGATGGTTTCAATCGATGTGGGTATCGACATGGTCGCCGGGCCTTCAGAAATTGCGATCATCGCCGATGAGACGGCCAATCCCGCCTTTGTGGCCGCCGATCTTCTAAGTCAGGCAGAACATGATCCGGATGCCGCGGCCGTCCTGTTCACCTCAAGTGAAAGTTTCGGTAGAAAAGTGAGACAGGCAGTGATACGCCAGACTGAAAAGCAACCCCGGCGGAAAATCATCGAAGCTGCCTTGAAGGATAATGGCGCCATCGTCATCACCGAATCCTTGAATGAAAGCATCCGTCTGGTCAATAAAATGGCACCCGAACATCTGGAAATCATTACCGAAGACCCGCGAGACGTCGCAGCGATGATCGTCCACGCCGGTGCGATTTTCCTAGGTCCCTGGTCTGCCGAACCTTTGGGGGATTATATGGCAGGACCGAACCATACTTTGCCTACAAGCGGTACAGCCCGTTTCAAAAGTGCGCTTTCGACCACCGATTTCTACAAGGCAACATCGATCATCGACTATGATGAACCTGCCTTCAATAACATCTCGGAAGCCATTAAGGCGATTGCGAACAGCGAAGCCTTGTATGCCCACGCGGCCGCCATCACCATCAGACAAGAAAAGGAGGGGACCAATGAATAACAAGACCAGTAAAAAAGCCTATACGTTCGATCATCAGAAGGCCGATATCTATCTGGATGCCAATGAAAGCGAGAACTACTTGTTCAAAGACGGATTCAAGCTGGAGGCTGGTTCCATCAACCGATATCCGGATCATCGGGCCAATGCCTTAAAAGACGCTTTGGCAAGTTATCACGACATGGCTTCTGCATCGTTGATGTTGGGTAGCGGTTCGAGTGAACTGCTCGAGTTGATCATCAAGACCTTTGTCAATCCCGGTGAGGTTGTACTCGGTATCGAACCGTCGTTCACGATGTATGAAGTGTATGCGGATATGCATCACGCGACCTATAGAACTTTGGAAGTTGATGATAAACTTCAGGTGGATGAGAACCGCTTCATCGAAACAATGAAACGATTGAATCCGGTACTCACCATTCTTTGTACACCGAACAACCCGACCGGTCAGACCCTATCCGACGATTTCATCTTTCGTGTCATCAATGAAACCAAGGGACTGGTGTTGCTCGATGAGGCTTATGTCGATTTCGAGGATGCGCAAGCTTCCTGGCTTTCAAAAGCGCCCAGGTTCCAGAATGTGTTTGTCACAAGAACTTTCTCAAAAGCGTTTGGTCTTGCCGGAGCAAGACTGGGCTATCTATCCACGAACCCTGTGTTGATGGCGAAGCTCTGGCTTGTGAAAACGCCCTACAGCATCAGCCGGTTGTCACAAGCGATCGGCACCCGAGCGTTACAGGAAAAACAGAAAGTGCTTGCGCATATAAGCGGTGTGAAAAAAAGACGCGAGACCCTGGCAGAAGCATTAAGAGGCATGAACTTCACCGTCTATCCATCCAAAGCGAATTTCCTCTTCGTCAGAAGTCCCATCCCCGGTCTGGGGGATGCCTTGATTGAAAAAGGCATAAAGATTCGAAACTTCGCATCCTATCGACCGGATTTCTACCGGATCAGTGTTGGCAACGCATATGAAATCAAGCGTTTGCTTGAAGCCTTGAAGGAGGTCATGTCATGAAAAGACAAACCATTGAACGCACCACCAAAGAGACCAGCATCCGCCTGAGCCTGGAAAAAAAGGATAAACAGACAAGTGAAATCAACACAGGCATCGGGTTTTTCGATCATATGCTTGAACTCTTGGCGTTTCACAGCGGTCTTAGCATCGATATAACGCTTGCAGGTGACTTGCAGGTGGATGATCACCACAGCGTCGAGGATATCGGCATTGTCCTCGGTCAAGCCTTGAAAGCGGCCTTGGGCGATAAGAAAGGCATCCGGCGTTACGCCGACATTCTTTTGCCGATGGATGAGAGCCTCATCAGAGGGGCGCTTGATATCTCGAACCGGCCTTATCTCTATCTGGACGCGTCTTTTAAACGTGACGTGATTGGTGGCTTCTCGCTGGAAAACGTCAACGAGTTCTTCCGGGCGCTTAGCTTGAATGCCGGGATAACCTTGCATCTCAGTGTGCTTTATGGCGATAACGACCATCATAAAGTCGAAGCGCTCTTCAAGGCCTTTGGGCGTATGCTCGCCCTTGCCACCGAAAAAACCGGTGCTGATGTGCCTTCAAGCAAAGGGGTCCTTTAGATGAATGTCATCATCGATTATGGCGTGGGCAACCTCTTCAGTCTCATCAACGGTTTTAAAAGAGCCGGTGTCGATGTGGTGGTGCGTGATGATATTGCAAGCATCGCAGCGGCGGATGTGCTGATTCTACCCGGTGTCGGTGCTTTCAAGAAAGCGATGCAGGCACTAAAGGCCACCGGTCTTGTTCCCTACATCAAAGCGCATGTGGCAAACGGAAAACCGTTGCTTGGTATCTGTCTCGGGATGCAGCTGTTATATGAAACCAGTGAAGAGTTCGGTTCGCATCAGGGTCTGGGGTTGTTGAAGGGGAAGGTTGAAAAGATGCGGACCGCTTTGCCGCTACCGCATATGGGTTGGAACGCTTTAACCTTCCACAAGCAAAGTGACATGTTGAAATATGTCAAACCCGGTGAATTCGTCTATTTCGTACATTCGTATTATGCTGTGGAGACAGAAGAGAGCTTGATCGCCACCGCTGAATATGACGAAGCAATACCTGCCATCGTCAATCAGGGTGTGGTCACAGGGATGCAGTTTCATCCTGAGAAAAGCGGCGCTGTCGGTCTTCGGTTACTAAAAGGGTATATGGAGATGGTTACATGTTGAGAATACCGGCCATGGATCTGATCGACGGCAAAGTCGTCAGATTGACAAAAGGCGACTATGCGATGAAAACAACATACGAAAAAGAACCGGTCAAATGGGCGAGGTCGCTTGAAAAAGCGGGCGCCCAACGGCTGCATGTTGTCGATCTGGATGGTGCGAAAGCGGGAAGACCGCTGCATCAGGGTCTGATCATGCAAATTAGAAAAGCGATCGATATCCCACTGCAGGTGGGTGGCGGCATCCGCGATATTGAAGCCGCTCGGCGGTATCTTGAGGCTGGCATCGATTATGTCATCATTGGTTCGATGGCGTTTAAGGACCCCGCATCCTTGAATTGGCTCATAAGCAAGTATGGAGAAAGAATCATCGTTTCATTGGACGTTAAGAACGGTTTCCTGGCGACCGGGGGCTGGCTTGAAAGCGAATCATCAAATATCAACGGTGTCCTCAAGGACATGGAAAAACAAGGTGTCCGGACAATCATCTATACGGATATCGGTGCCGATGGCACCCTGGGTGGTATCGATGAAAAGCTCTACAAAAACATAGCGCCGATGACGACCATGAATCTGATCGCTGCCGGCGGGGTATCGCAACTGGCTGATATTCACACGTTGGAGAAAATCGGACTGTATGGTGCAATCATCGGCAAGGCGCTTTATGAAGGACGCATCGCGTTAAAGGAGCTGTTCATATGATTACAACCAGAATCATTCCTTGCCTGGACGTCAGAGACGGACGGGTTGTCAAAGGCAAGCAATTCGAAAACATCATCGATGTCGATGATCCGGCGGTTCTGGCGAAAAAATACGCCTTATCCGGTGCAGATGAACTGGTGTTCTACGACATTACCGCTTCGCATGAACGTCGCGAGATCGCTTTTGGATTTGTAGAAGCGGTGGCACGTGAGATCAACATTCCCTTCAGTGTCGGCGGCGGCATCGATTCGGTCGAGATGATGCGGATGATCTTGAGGAAAGGTGCGGATAAGATCAGTATCAACTCCGCTGCGGTGAAAAATCCGACGCTCATCACGGAAGGTGCTGAACGGTTCGGATCCCAGTGCATCGTCTTGTCCATCGATGCCAAACGCGTCGGTGATGCTTACAAAGTGTTCATCAACGGGGGGCGTGTGGCAACGGATCTGGATGTCATCAGCTGGGCGCAGGAAGGCGTCCGCCTCGGTGCCGGGGAGATTGTGCTCAATACCATGGATACCGATGGCATGCTCGGTGGGTATGATACGCGCTTGCTAGCGCTTCTTAAAGCCAGTGTCACTGTCCCAGTGATCGCAAGCGGCGGTGCCGGTGAACTCACGCACTTCGTCGATGGTGTGAAAATAGGCAAAGCCGATGGCTTGCTGGCGGCGAGCGTGTTTCATTTCGGTACGTTTTCCATCGATGATGTAAAACGTACCCTTGCAAAAGAAAAAATTCTCGTTAGAATGGAAGTGGAAGATTATGACATTTGATGTCGATCAACTAAGATACGATGAGAAGGGCCTGATCCCTGTGGTGGTCCAATCCGTATCGACAAAAACGGTTCTGATGCTGGCTTACATGAACAAAGCAGCACTGGAAAAGACCTTGAAGACAAAAGAGGCAACCTATTTCTCGCGGTCAAGACAAATGTTATGGACCAAGGGAGAAACCAGCGGCAACACGCAGAAAGTCATCAGTCTTTCCTATGATTGCGATCAGGACAGTCTTTTGATGACAGTCGAGCAAACCGGGGTTGCCTGTCATAAAAACATGATGAGCTGTTTTCACAACCCGGTACTAAAAAGTGAAAGCAAGGACCTTGAAACAGCAATCTTCAAAGAACTATACGCCGTATTGAAAACTCGCAAGAAAACACCAAAACCAGAATCCTACACCAACTATCTTTTCGATAAGGGCCTGGATAAGATTCTAAAAAAAATCGGCGAGGAAAGCGCCGAGGTGATCATCGGCGCTAAAAACAAGGATAAGGAAAACACCGTGAATGAAATTGCCGATCTGACTTATCACCTTTTGGTTCTAATGGTCAACGAGGACATTGAATTAAAGGAAATCACCGAAGTACTGGAGGCAAGAAGACAGTGAAAATTCCCGATCAGCACATGCATACAAGCTATTCTTTTGACGCGCGCGAAACAGCGACGTTTTCAGCCTACATAAAAAAGGCTGAAGCACGCGGTGTATCCCAACTAACCTTTACCGATCACGTCGATCTTGATACCCCGCCGGGCGTAACCGAATGTCTGCCGGATTATCCGCGTTATGTCAAGGCACTGAAGACCCTGCAAAAAAAGACGAACGTCAGCTTGAACCTTGGAATCGAACTGGGCTATCAGGCGCACCTGAAAGATAGACACGATGGGCTACTGGATGCCTATCCATTTGATTTCGTCATTTTAAGTGTGCATGTTGCCGATGGGCTTGATCTTTATAACGGCGATTTCTTCAAGGGAAAAACACAAATAGAGGCCTACCAGCGCTACTTCGAAATTGTCAAAACCATGGTCGAGACCACCGATAACTATGATGTCATCGGTCATCTCGATTATATCATCCGTTATGGTGACTTTGATGTAAAGGATTATGATTTCGACCGCTTCAAACCGGTGATCGATGCGATACTGAAAACCATCATCAGGAAAAACAGGGGCATCGAGTTGAATACCTCGGGCTTGAGGTACGGGCTTGGACATACCCACCCGAAGAAAGCGTTGCTGAAACGCTATAGGGAACTCGGTGGTACAATCATAACCCTCGGATCCGATGCGCACGATCCCAAGGATTATCAGGCGGATTTCGATCAGGCCGTTACACTGCTAAAAGCGTGCGGATTTAGAGAAATCAGTCTTTTCAAAGCGCGTAAGCATACGCCGTTTGCACTATAGAACACGCAGCATTGCTGCATAAAACAAAAAAATAAGAAAACCGGTCGGTTTTCTTATTTTTGATAGTTGGGGGCTTCCTGGGTCAGCTCGACATCGTGCGGATGACTTTCGATGTGACCGGCATTGGTGATTTTGACAAAGGTGCCTTCACGTTTCAGGATTTCTATGGTCTTTGTCCCGCAGTATCCCATGCTTGAACGCAGGCCACCGGTCAACTGGTAGACGACGTCTTCGACTTTGCCTTTAAAGGGAACCCGGCCTTCGATGCCTTCGGGAACCAGTTTTTTCGTTTCTTTGTGCTCACTTTGGAAATAGCGGTCCTTGGAACCGCGTTTCATGGCTGCCATAGAACCCATGCCCTGATAGATTTTATAGCGGCGGCTTTGGAAGATGACTTCTTCTCCGGGCGCTTCTTCACAACCTGCGAGCAAGCTGCCGAGCATGACCGCATCGGCGCCGGCGGCAATGGCCTTGGCGATGTCGCCGCTGTATTTGATGCCGCCATCGGCGATGACGGGGATGTTGTTTTCCTGGGCGATCGTAGCCACATTCATGATGGCTGTGATCTGGGGGACACCTACGCCGGCGATGACCCTGGTGGTACAAATCGAACCAGGCCCGACACCGACTTTGAGCGCATCGGCGCCGGCATCGATCAGAGCTTTAGCCGCTTTGGCGGTAACGATGTTTCCGGCGATGACTTCAAGCTCGGGATAGTTCTGTTTGATCCTTCTGACTGTTTCGATGACGCCGTGTGAATGTCCGTGCGCCGAGTCGACGGTGATGATGTCGACACCGGTCTTATAGAGTATTTCGACGCGCTCGAGCGTGTCCGTACCGACACCGACGGCGGCACCACAACGCAAACGACCTTTATCGTCTTTGCAGGCGTTGGGATAGGTCTTTGCCTTGACGATATCCTTGATGGTGATCAAACCCTTGAGTTTGTTTTCTTCATCAACGATCGGCAGTTTTTCGATCCGGTTTTCCAGCATGATGCGTTTTGCTTCGTCTAAAGATGTGCCGACCTTGCCGGTGATGAGATTGTCTTTGGTCATCGCAGCTTCGACCTTGGTGCGCATGTCTTCACGGAAGCGTACATCCCGGTTGGTGAGGATGCCGATCAAGGTACCATCTTCCTGGATGACGGGAAAACCCGAAATCTTGTAGTGTGCCATCAGATCCTCGGCATCTTGCAATGTGGCTTCCTTGCGTAAGGTGATTGGATCGGTGATCATGCCGCTTTCGTTCAACTTAACCTGTTTGACCATTTGCGCCTGATCTGCGACACTGAGGTTCTTGTGGATGAAACCGATGCCGCCCTGACGGGCGATGGCAATGGCCATGCGTGCTTCGGTGACGGTATCCATCGCGCTGGATAGTACCGGAATGTTCAAGGTGATGGTTTTGCTCAACCGTGTTTTCAGATCGGTTTTTTTCGGTAGGACTTCTGAGTATTGGGGGATGAGCAGGACGTCGTCGAACGTCAACGCTTCTTGAATGGTTTTCATGGGTCTCACAACTCCTTTTTTATTCCCATTCGATGGTGCCTGGGGGTTTTGAGGTGATATCATAGACGACGCGATTGATGCCGCTGATTTCACCGATGATGCGATTGGACAATGTTTCAAGAGCTTCATGGGGGATTCTGGCCCAGTCCGCGGTCATACCGTCTTTCGAGGTTACGGCCCTCACAACCAGGACGTGCTCGTAGGTTCGTTTATCGCCCATGACACCGACGGTCTTGATCGGGGTCAGAACTGTAAAATACTGCCAGACGGTCTTATTGAGACCATGTTTTGCGAACACTTCGTGAAGGATATGATCGCTTTTTTTGACGAGATCGAGTTTATCGGCTGTAACCGCGCCGATGATTCTGATTGCCAGACCGGGGCCGGGAAAGGGTTGGCGGTGGACGAGTTCATCGCTCAGACCCAGACTGGTTCCGAGCAAACGGACTTCATCCTTGAAGAGTTTGTTGAGGGGTTCAATGAGCGTCAGTTTCATCTTTGCGGGTAGACCACCGACATTGTGGTGGCTTTTAATCGTCTCAGCGGTAGCGCTGCCGGATTCGATGGTATCGGTATAAAGCGTGCCTTGCGCCAGGAAATCGGCATCGATGTCCTTGGCGGCCTCATCGAAGACTTTTATGAATGTGTGGCCGATGATTTTCCGTTTTTGTTCGGGGTCGCTCACACCCTTCAAGGCTTTTAAAAACCTGGTTTTGGCATCGATTCTTTTGATGTTGAGCTTCATGTGGTGGGCAAACGTGTCCATGACTTGCGCGCTTTCCCCTAGACGTAGAAGACCGTGATCGACGAAGATACAGGTTAACTGTTTTCCGATCGCTTGATCGATCAAAGCGGCGGTGACGCTGGAATCGACCCCGCCGCTAAGGCCTAGTATCACATGCTTGTCCTTGACCACATCCTTGATCAATGCGACTTGTTCATCGATGATGTTGGCCATGGTCCAATCGGCTTTGGCTTTTGCTATATCGAATACGAAGTTCGCCAACAAGGTTTCACCCTTTTCGGTGTGTTCAACCTCGGGATGGAACTGCACGCCGTACAATTTCTTATCATCGTTTTCAAACCCGGAAATCGGACAAGCATCGCTACTTGCGTTGATGTTGAAACCATCCGGTATTTTGATGACGTGATCGCCGTGTGACATCCAAACTTTTTCTTCAGTGTTAAGACCGGAAAAAAGTGTTCCGCTTTTCAGCACCTGGATGGTGGCGCTTCCGTATTCTCTTTTTTCAGTTTTTTCAATCGTACCACCGTGATGTTGAACCAATAGCTGCATTCCGTAGCATATCCCCAGTATCGGGATATCCAGCGTAAAGATCTCAGGATCGATTCTCAACGCCTTCTCATCATAGACACTGCCGGGACCACCACTGAGGATGATGCCCTTGACATGGGATAATTTAAGGATATCCGCTTTGGTGATGGTATGGGGATAGAGTTCGCTGAAAACCCGCATCTGGCGGATTCTTCTTGCGATCAGGCGGTTGGTCTGTGAACCGAAGTCCAGCACGATAATCTTGTCTTGTTCCATGTCATCATCTCCAATAAAAAAAACGTTCTTGCGAACGTTTGAATGATAAAAAAACATCATTCATAGTCCCGAAATTCATGGTTTCGGGGTAGAAACGTTCGACCCGTATTGTCGAGCTATATGAATAGTATCTCTATTGTAACGCGTGCATGGATAATGTACAAGCCCAAAAGAAAACAAGGTTTGAAATAAATCAAACCTTGTTATGCTGAGGCGGATGTTCCAAGTAAGGCATGTTAGTCGTTTGAACGGTTGTGATGTCCGTGATGATGCTCAAAAGCATCATCATATTCGTGGTGATGGGTGAAATCCTCAGGCAGATCCTCATGGTGATGGGTGAAGGTTTCATCCGTTGCTTCGTGACAAGGGGGTGTGAAAGACTCGNTCCCGTTTTCCTCTGGCGAATGTGCGGACAAGGAGTAAGCGCCGAACACCAATAAAGATAGGGCAAATAAAGCTGCGGTAATGATTTTCATAGCATAGGTTCCTCCTTTGGGATTAGGATGCCTCTAGGATAGGATAAAATTGTGAATGAAATATGAATGCGGTTGTTGCTTGACAGGGTTTAAGAATAATGTTATGATGTGCACATCCCCCTATAGGGGGGGGTAACAAAAAGGAGGCAACACCGTGAAAACAATAAAACTAAACATCGATGGCATGTCCTGTGCGTCGTGTGTAAACAATATCGAATCGGCGCTCAACAAGACCGCTGGTGTAGATAAAGCGACCATCAACATCACCAACGATACCGGACAAGTGTCTTTCGATGAAACGAAACTGACCGAAGCCGACATTCTGACTGTGGTGAAAAACAGCGGTTATGAAGCGGTTGTCGCTCAACCGAAAAAAGACAAGATGTCCATGCGTGTTGAAGGTATGACTTGCGCTACATGCGTCAACCGTGTCGAACAGACGCTAAAAAAACTCAACGGGGTCCAAAATGTCACGGTCAACATTGCCAACGACAAGGCGACTTTCGATTATGACAATGAGCACATCCGGCTTTCACAGATAAAAAAAGCGGTAGCCGATGTCGGGTATACGCTTGTCATGGACGAAAAAGCGACAGACGATACCGAGGATCCGGAAGTCAGAAAGATGAAGACCGCGAAAGACCGGATGATCTATAGCGCTGTAATCGCGGGAACGATGATGCTGCTGATGGTGCTGCACATGTTCTTCATCACCATTCCCGGTTATACCCTCATCGTGGCGCTCATGGCCATTCCGGTAATCTTCTATTTCGGTCGCCATGTCCATGTGGCGAGTTTTCGTTCGCTTAAGAATTTAAGACCGAACATGGACGTATTGGTCTCCATGGGGTCTTTACCGCCTTATATCATCGGTCTGAGCGGGCTTTTCCTTCCGGTGACCACGTTCATGGAAATGGCTACGGCCATCATGACCTTCCACCTGATCGGGAAATTCCTCGAAACCAGAGCGAAAGGGAAAGCCTCACAAGCGATCAAGAAACTGATCGAACTCGGTGCGAAGACCGCCCGGGTCGAGGTCGACGGTGAGGAAATGGAAGTGCCTGTCAGCGAACTCGAGATCGGTGATGTCATGATCGTGCGACCGGGTGAAAAAATTCCGACCGACGGCAAAATCATCGATGGTGATTCCATGATTGACGAGTCGATCGCCACAGGTGAATCGATGCCGGTGAAACGCGGTGTCGAGGATGAAGTGATCGGTGCGACCATTAATAAACAGGGCTTGCTAAAGGTTCAAGTATCCAAGACCGGTGATGATACGTTCTTATCCCAGGTCATCAAACTGGTCGAGGAATGCCAGGGTTCGAAAGTGCCCATTCAGGAATTCGCCGATAAGGTGACCGGCTATTTTGTTCCGGTTGTGATGTTGCTTACGGTTCTTACCTTTTCCTCATTTTTGATTTTCAACGATTTCCATGTGCGGATTCTGAGTGTGTTCGATGATATCCTGCCTTGGGTGAACGTGGATCAATCCCCGCTCACACTAGCCTTCATCACCGCAACGGCAGTGCTTGTCATCGCCTGTCCCTGCGCTTTGGGGCTCGGCACACCGACCGCTTTGATGGTCGGCAGCGGCAAGGGTGCCGATAACGGCATTCTCATCCGTAACGGCGAGGCCGTGCAAACCCTTAAGGATATCAAAGCGATCGCATTTGACAAAACCGGGACATTGACATACGGTCAACCGGTGGTGACCGATTTCAAGGCGATCAAAGACGATAACCGCCTCATTGAAGTCGCCGCATCCCTGGAAAAGGGATCGGAACATCCTTTGGCACAAGCGGTGCTCACAAAAGCGGAAGCGTTGTCCATCAAACCTAGGAAAGTCACGGATTTTGAAGCCGTTACCGGCAGAGGTGTCCGCGCGAAACTCGGGGATAATCTAGTCTTTATCGGTAGTCGTAAACTCCTAGAAGAAAACAACATCGACTATAAGCAAGTCGAAGCCGATATGGAACGTCTTGAAAACGAGGCGAAGACCGTTGTTTTGGTCGCCGAAGGCAATACGTTGCTCGGCTATCTCGCCATCGCCGATGAAATCAAACCCAATGCCAAAGCGGTCATCAGTCAAATCGAAGCGATGGGCATCAAGACCGCGATGATCACAGGCGACAATGAACGTACGGCGAACGCGATCGCCAAAAAAGCCGGAACAACCCACGTCATCGCCAACGTCATGCCTGATGGCAAAGTGGATGAAGTGAAAAGACTTCAGGAAAAATACGGACTTGTGGCGATGGTGGGCGATGGCATCAACGATGCCCCGGCGTTGAAACAAGCCAACGTCGGCATGGCCATCGGCACCGGAACGGATGTCGCCATTGAAGCGGCGGATGTGACGCTTGTCCGTGGCGATCTGGAAACCATCCTTTCGGCGATCATCCTATCCAGGGGTATCTTCAGAAAAATCAAACAGAACTACTTCTGGGCCTGGTTCTATAACGCCGTTGCCATCCCCTTCGCGATGCTGGGTCTGCTCCATCCGATGATCGGTGCCGCAGCGATGTCTGTGAGCTCACTGAACGTGGTCTACAACTCTTTAAGACTACGCAAACTACCTTTAAAAGGAGCTTTGGTTCATGAATGAAGATAAACTGAAAGCGCTGAATCTGCTTAAGACGGCACGCGGACAACTGGATTCGATTATCCGGATGACAGAAGAAGAGCGTTACTGCGTGGATATCGCCATTCAGATCTCCGCTCTGGATTCCTTGATCCGCAAAGCGAATTTGAACATCTTGAAAAACCACATCGAAACCTGTGTGCGTGATTCGTTTGAAGACAATACGCAAGATGAGAAAATCGATGAGGTCATCCACATTCTCTCCAAATACATCAAATAGTCATAAAGCCGTCCTTAAGCCAAGGATGGCTTTTTTTAGGGTTGTCAGTTTTTTATGAAGAAAAAGCTTTTTTTTCTTCCCACCACATGATCTTGGTGGTAAAATTAGATATCCAAAATGCACTTAGATATCATTCGGAATTCCAAAGGAGTCATGCTATGAAAATTGCGATTGTCTATAACCGGGAATCACAGGCGGTTATCAATCTGTTCGGCATACCGAACAAAGAAAAATACGGGATGGATACCATCAATCGTGTGAAGGCGGCATTGATCGAACAAGGCCATCAGGTACGCACCTTCGAAGGCGATAAGAACATCATCCGCAACCTGGAGACTTTCATGCCACGGGTCATCAGTGGTGAAAGACCGGGGCTTGTTTTCAATTTGAGCTACGGCATTCAAGGCAAAGGCAGATATATGCATATCCCCGGTATTCTGGAGATGCTCGGTATTCCCTATGTCGGTTCTAATCCGGAAACACACGCCATTGCCCTCGATAAGGTCATCACCAAGATGATACTGCTGCAAAGGGGGATACCGACACCGAAATTCGCCGTGCTGGAAACCCCGCAGGATACGCTTATAGAACAGCTACGCTACCCTCTGATCGTCAAACCTAAAAGCGAAGCGGTCTCCTTCGGGCTGCGCATCGTCAGAAACGCAGAAGAACTCAGACTCGGTGTGGAAAACATCTATAACGAGTTTCAGGCCCCGACCCTGGTCGAGGAATACATCGATGGTCGTGAGGTGAATGTGGGCTTGCTCGGAAACAATCCTGTTATCGCACTACCACCGCTTGAACTTGTTTTCGGAACCGGAGAGAAGATTTTTACCTTCGAGGACAAGACGAGTAGAGGCAATGATCGTGTGACATCGGTCTGTCCGGCGGATCTACCGGAATCACTTACGAAAAAAGTCCAGAATCTAGCTATCAAGACGTTTAAGGCGCTCGGCTGCTACGATAGCGCCCGGGTCGACTTTCGCATCGATCCTGAAGGCAATCCCTATGTTCTCGAGGTCAACTCGATGGCCTCGCTTGGTGCCAACGCTTCTTATGTCAAAGCCGCCAATGTGATCGGGCTTTCTTACAATGCATTGGTTCAAAGAATCATCCAGGTCGCATCGGAGCGGTATTTCGGTACCCATGTCATCAACGGTGAACCGGATACGATGAATACGGCAAACGAAGTCTTTACCTATCTAACACAAAACCGTGACCGTAGTGAACAGGAACTGCGGTCCTGGACGAATCTTCACACCTTGACCGATGATGCGGTCAGCAAACAGGCGTTCATCCGCAGACTCGAGGAGCGTCTTAAGAAACTCGGTGTGGTCAAATCAAACGCCTATACCGATGACAAATCCCATTGGTTCTGGCAGAGTAAGAAAGGCGTGGGCAAAGGCCCCGTTTTTGTGGTACCGATCGATATCCCCGGAAACCGGGGGGCTTACCCGGTACCGTTCAGAAAAGAACCGGAGCGTCTGTTCGGTGAAGGCATCGCTTCAAGCAGAGCGGGTCTTGTTTCCGTTTTAAGGATGTTTGATGCCCTGAAAAACATCAATGTGCTTCATGATAAACCGTTCGGTCTTTTCGTCTACGGAGATGAAGGGCTCGGCATGCGTTATAGTGGCAGTGCGCTCAAGCGTCTTTCGGCCAAAGCGGACACTTTCATCATCATGCAGCCTTCCTATAACCTCAACAAGGCGGTACATCAACGACGCGGCGCCACCAAGCTCAAGATTATCATCGAAGGAACCCCGTTGCGAATCGGTACTGAAAACATGGCTTCCAATGCGATGGCCTTCATGCTCGATAGATTGCCGAAACTCGATGCGCTTTCTAAAGCGGACAAGCAACTGAGCATTTCCGTGCAGAATCTCGATTCGACCCGATACAGCATGCTGATTGCCCACAAGGTCACCGCGACCGTCTACATCACCTATGTCGATGGAAGTAAGGCGAAAACTGCCGAGAATGCCCTGCGTGATCTGTTTAAGACCACGAACAAGAACATCACGACCTTTGTCGAGAAATTAGAAGAGCGGCCACCTCTGGTCGCAGCTTCAAGTACCAAAACTTTGATTGACACCTTCAAGACCATCGGTGATGCGTGGTCCTTGCCTTTTGATACCGAATCGACGCTTCTGCCTTCTGCGGGGGGTATCATCAACCCACAAAAAGCGGTGCTTTGCGGTATGGCCCCTGCTACCAAACGGTTATACACACCAGAAGAATCGATCAACCGAACCGAATGGGTTCAAAAAACGATGCTGATGGCACAGTATCTTCTAAGTCTTTGATGTGAGGGAAACGATGGAAAAAAGAATGGTATCTGTGGATGCCGGCAAATACGGCATGGTGTCCACCGCGTCAAAACCGGCCACACTTGCCGGCATCGAGATTCTCAGCGCCGGCGGCAACGCCTTTGATGCCGCGACGGCGATTTCCTATGCCTTGGGGGTAAGTGAGCCGCAGGCCTCCGGAATGGGCGGTCAGTCGATGGCGTTGATCTATCAAGCCGAAACCAAGCGGTATTTCGCTTTGGACGGTTCTTCCTTTGCGCCGTATCACTTTCAACCTTCGCGGATGCCGAAGCACCGGGTGAAACTGGGACTAAAAGCGACGACTTTGCCGTCGACGGTTGCCTTTTATGGGTATTTGCTTGATACCTATGGCTCCTTTGCGCTGAATCAGGTGTTGAAACCTGCAATCGCGCTAGCGGAAAACGGGACGGAAGTCACCCCCTTGATCCACGCGCTCATCGATAAAAACAAAACGGAACTCATCAAAGATCCGTTGGTTAAGCTGCGGTTTTTCAAAAATGGGGTCCCGCTTCTGCCTGGTGAGATGTTGTATCAACCGGAGCTTGCAACCTGCATGCATAGTCTCGGTGCGGCAGGGTGGCAGGATTTCTATACCGGTGAGGTGGCCGCAAAGATCATCGCGGATATGGAACTGCGGGAAGGTTGGCTCAAACAGGAAGATTTTTCGCAGATTCCGGTACCGGTAGAACGGCCGGTGCTTGAGGGTAGATATCGCAAGTACGGGCTGATTACGTTTCCACCACCCGGTGCGGGACGCGTTTTGACCCAGGTGATGAACATTCTTGAACAGTTCGACCCGGCGGCACTGGATCTGGATGATTCTTACGGCAACCTCGTGTTGGCGCTTGCCTTTCAACTAACCTTGAGAGACCGGCGTCGCTTGCCACAGAATCCCGATATCTATTTTCAGAAAACGATCAAGAAAATGCGGGATAAAAACTATGCGGCGGATATAAAAACAACGATTGAAACCATTTTGAGCGGCTATCAGGATAGCAAGCAGCCGCTCATGCCCCGAACCGCAGGCGAGACGACGCATTTCACGGTCGCCGACCGCTTCGGGAATATCGTCGCCGTCACCCAGTCGATCGAACTTGTGTTCGGTGCGAAAAAAGTCGCCCGGGATCTCGGGTTCTTCTATAACAACTACATGAGCGCCTTTGATTACAAGGACCGTACCCATCCTTATTACTTGTTGCCGCGCAACCGGCCGTGGAGTTCGGTCGCGCCGACCATCATTACCGTAAGAAACCGGCCAAGACTCGTACTTGGCTCTCCTGGAAGCTTGAGGATTCCCACGACACTGACGCAAGTGCTGATTCGTTACCTGGATTATGGTCAAACGCTTGAAGATGCAATCGCCGCACAACGCTTCCACACTTCGGAACGCAAACAACTCCAACTGGAATGGGCACGGTTTGATCAGGATATTCTTGCTGTCTTCGATGATTTGGGTTTCAACCTGAAACAAAGGGATGCCTATAGTTTCTATCTCGGTTGTGTGCAGGCGGTGGAACTGCCCCATGCTAAAAACCGGTTCAAATTCATCGGTGTGGCCGATCCGAGACGGGACGGTCTGGCCAAAGCGTCTCCCAAGCCTTTGCAGGATAATGCTTCATGAAACGGCCGTTACCCCTGATCATATCCATTCCTCACGGTGGAACGCTGGTACCGGAGGTTTTAAAAGACAATCTTGCATTGGGTGTGTCGGTGTTGCTTGAGGACGGTGATATCTGGACATCACAGCTTTTCAACTTTGGATCGGCTGTCAAACACACTTCGATCATGCCCATTGCGCGGGCGGTGCTCGATTTGAACCGGGCAAGCGATGATCTGCCACCGGGTAATTTCGATGGGGTCATCAAGACCCAGTCGCTGTTTTTATCACCCGTTTGGCGCCGAGCGCTCAGACAAGACGAAATCGATATGCTTTTGACACGCTACTATCAACCCTACTATGAGACGCTGAAGAAAATGTCGGATCTTGACGGCGTGAAACTCGGCATCGATTGCCACAGCATGCTGCCACAGGATCCCTTTGATGCCACAGCGGCCCCGCGACCGCTTTTCTGTCTTTCAAACCGTGGCAATGCCTCGGGTGAACAAGAAGCCGAACCCCTCACGGCGCCGGCGGATCTTTTGATCAAGTTCAAGATGATTCTGGAAAGCACTTTCGGCCAAGGGTCTGTGGGTATCAACACGCCGTTTAAGGGTGGGGAACTGACCAGACGTCTCGGGAGGGAAGCTGCCATCCCCTGGTTTCAGTTCGAAGTGAACCGTAACCTTTATGCGCCTTTCATGACCGATGGTCTACCACTGGAACCGGTCGATGAGATGCTGGTTACGGTGAATGCGCTTAAAATGCGTCTTTTGGATTGTCTGACCCGGTTGATGGCGTTGCTCTGAGTATCACCGGATTATAGATGCTTAAAAACCCTTGCTTGTCGGGCAAGGGTTTTTATCTATTTCAAAAGGCGTCTGATCAAAGTCATTTTACGTTTGGTGTAGGGAGGATAGGCGATCGGTGGATCGACGCGGGTGCTTTTGTCGATCAAGCTTTTATGATGGGAGAAGGTATCAAAGGAGGCTTTGCCGTGATAATTTCCGAAGCCGCTCAAGCCTGTGCCGCCGAAAGGAAGATACGGATTGGTGACTTGGAAGATGGTGTCGTTGATGGCGCCATTGCCGAAGGTGAGATTGGTGATGACACGATTGGTGAAGGTTTTGTCTTCACTGAAGACATATAACGCCAAAGGGCGTGGTTTGGTTTTGAGCGTATCTATCACTTGGTTGATGTCCGTATAGGTGATGATCGGTAGTAGTGGTCCAAAGATCTCTTCTTGCATGATCGGATCATCATGGGTGATGTCGTCGAGGATTGTGGGTTCGATATAGCGGGTTTTACGGTCGTGTGAGCCACCGTGGACAACTTTTTCGTTGTCGATCAGATCGACGATGCGGTCGAAGTGTTTTTCATTGACGATGCGACTCAGTTCCGCTTTTGGTTCGGGATAGAAATCTTTGATGGTTAATTTGAGTTTTTCAAGCAGGTCTGATTTTATGGCTTTATCCACAAGTAGATAATCGGGGGCGATGCACGTCTGGCCGGCGTTGATGAACTTGCCGAAGACGATTCTTCTTGCAGTGATAGCCAGATCGGCGCTTTTATCAACAATACAAGGGCTTTTCCCGCCAAGCTCCAGAGTCACGGGGGTCAAGTGTTCGGCGGCTTTTTTGTAGATGATCTTGCCGACCCGGGGGCTGCCGGTGAAAAAGATGTGGTCGAACGGGTATTCCAACAGTTTCTGTGCGGTCTCGACGCCACCGGTTATGACGGCGACGGTGGTTTCATCAAAGGTCTCTGTGATGAGTTCTTTTAAGGTCTGTTCGGTATTCGTGGTGAATTCCGAGGGTTTTAAGATGGCCGTATTGCCGGCCGCAAGCGCGCCGATCAAGGGTTCCAGGAGTAGTTGGACGGGGTAGTTGTACGGCCCGATGATGAGGATGGTGCCTTTGGGTTCTTTCCGAATCGTCGCTTTGGTGAAACGCAGAAACAATGGTCGTTTGACTGTTTCGGTTTTCATCCAGGCTTTTAAATTGTCAAGGGTATGGTTGATCGAGTGGATCAGGATGCCGATTTCCGTACTGTAGGCTTCGAAAGAAGATTTGTGCAGATCGTCTTTTAAGGCTTGCATGAGTCTTTTTTCGTTGGTTTCAAGCATGGTTTTCAGATTCAGAAGCTGTTTTCTTCTAAAGGCGTAGGGTCTGGTGGCGCCGGATTGGAAAAACGCTTTTTGTTTTGTGATGACTGCTTGCATGGAATCCCTCCTCGTCTGGTCTTATTTTATCACATGGGAATGATTGGCGGAAAACTTCTTTTCTATTGAACAGGCACGTTTGTACGGGGTCAAAGAAAAACTGCATCCCCTGTATCAAACTAGGTGGGATGCAGTTTTGGACTTCATCGCATTCTAAACGATTTGCTTAATCGTCTTCAAGCATCTGACCGGAGTAATCCTCCCAGTCCATGGCATTCGAGTAGGCATCGAAGGAACCGGAAGGGATGAAGATGCTCGCCGATCCAGACAGACCGCTGAAAGAGGTATAGTGGATGTTGGTGATCCCGGGGTCCTCCCAACGGTTGACGTAGATGGTCATGAGATTCGGGGTGTTGGCGAAAGCGCGCCACCGGATCCAACGGACGGATTCGGGGATGTCGATCTCGTCGATGGCGGTACCTTCGAATGCATGTTCGCCGATCTCGTCGATGTCGATGCCCGGACCGAAGGTGACGGTTTCGAGATTGCTGGCGCCTTCGAAGACGCGGTCACCCATCTCGGTGAGCGAACCGGGGATGCCGATGGAGGTGAGACTTTCGGCATTACGGAACGAGGCATGGCCGATTGTCTCGAGATTCGGAGGCAGCGAGACGGTGATGAGATGCTTGTTGTTGGAAAAACCGATGCCGCCGATTTTCGTGACCGAAAGGGGGACCTCATAATGCGTGAGCGGACTGTTGGATGGATAGATGAGCAGTTCGGTCTCATCGGCGTTGAACAACACACCGTTGATCGAGCTGTAGTGTTCGTTGCCCTCTTGCACATGCAAAGCCTGCAAGGTTTCGATGCCGACCAGGGCGCCCGCAGAGAAACTGGTGACGCTGGCGGGGATGGTGAGTTCCTGAAGCGCGGTGTACTCGAAGGTGCGGCTATGGATGGCTTCCAGTTGGATGTTTTCCGCGAAGGTAACCGTGGTCAGGTTTTCGTTGTCGCCGAAAGCGTNAAGGCCNAANGCGGTGACATTCTCGGGGATGTGGATACTAAAGATGCTGGTGCCGGCGAAGCTGCTGCCGCCGATTTCTTCCAGAGTCTGTGGGAAGGTGATCGAACTCAGGTTGGCACTGCCGTTGAAAGCGAAACTGCCGATGGAGATAAGACTGGTACCGAGATCGATCGTTTCAAGAGCGTCCATATCACGGAAGGTACCCCAACCGATGGTCTCCACGGTATCGGGCAGGGTGATGGCGGTGACGTTGTCGATGTCGGCGAAGGCACCGGAACCGATATGCTTGAGCGCACTGTCCGCTTCAAAGATGATGCTTTCGACTTGACTTAGATCAGCGTAGGCATGCCCTTCGATGTAGACAACGCTTTTCGGGATGAAGATTTCAGTGAGTTTATTTTGTCCGGCGAAAGCTTCCCAGGCGATGGTTTCTAAGTTGCTGTCTTCCTCGAAGGTCACCGTCTCCAATGAGGTGTTCCAGAAGAAGGCATAATCGCCGATATATTCGATCGTATTGGGGATATGGATGCTTTGAAGGCTGGTATTGTGGTAGAAGACCCCGGGGTAGATGTCGGTGACGCTCCGGGGGATTTCGATGTTCTCAAGTGCGTGGGCGTTGAAGAATAAGTGCCAGTACAGTTTCTCCAGTTCGATGTCTTCGGCGAAGGTGACGGTCACCAGATTATAAGCGTTCATGAATGCTTCCATACCGATTTCACTGACACGCTCGGGAATATGGATGGATTCCAAGGCTTCGGCTTCGAAGAAGGCCCACATCTCGATGGTCTCCAAGGTTTTCGGCAGGATGATGCCTTTGATCAAATCTTGTTCGGAGAAGCCTTCCTGGCCGATGATCGTGACAGGCTTGTCCTGATGTCTGGCGGGGATGATGATGTTTTCCCTGTCGGCGGTGCCGATGGTGACGGTGTAGCTTTCTTCGTCATCGTTCAAGGTGAAAAGGAGGCCTGCGGTGCCGTAGGCGGCATACAAGGTCAGATCTTCGGTGATGGGGGTGTCGAACGGGAAGTGGATGGTTCTGTCTTCATCAAGATACCAGGCCGCGAAGGTGGCGTGTTCTCTTTCAGGGATGTGTTCTGCGGGCAATGTCTCACCCGTGGTAAGTTCCAGATCCGCGAGTTCGGTGCCGCCGAAGGTCTCGAAAGTGATTGTGTAGCTTTCTTCATCGATAAGACGGGCATAGAGGGTGATGTCATCCTCGACGGTGATCGTTTCTCCGGCTGGTTCGGTGAAGTCGGTGTCCAGATACCAGCCCATGAAGACTTTGTCGTCATGTGCGACATCCACAGGCAGATCAAAGGTGGTGCCCCCTTCGGCTTGAAGGCTGGAAAGCGGTTCACCGTCGAAGGTTTCGAACGCGACGGTGTAGGTGATCGGAGCGAAGTTCGCATAGAGATTCAGATGATGGTCGGGCATGGTGTCAAAATCGAATGGCGTTGTGAAATCCTGATCGAGATACCACCCGTCGAAGGCTTTGTCCTCAGGGGCTTCGGGGATAGGAAGTTCCAGTTCTTCCCCGTAGGTCATTTCGATGTCCGCCAGGTCCTCGCCACCGAATGTTTCAAAGGTTATGGTGTAGGTCTGTGCAATCCACCTGGCATAAAGCGTCAGATCATGATCGGGCATGGTGGTCATGTCCAAAGGCGTCGCATAGTCTTCATCCAGATACCAGCCGTCGAAGTAATGGCCGGTTTTCATCATGTCTCGATCCAGGTTGATGGTTTCGCCGTACTGGTAGGTCGCATCCGGAATATCGAAATCGCCGGTGTTTGCAAAACTCAAAGTATAGGTAGCGGTCTCGAACAGGGCGAAAAGGGTGATGTCTTCGTCGATTACAAGGCTGTCGCCCGCACTTTCGGTGAAGTCGGCATCGAAGAACCAGCCTACGAAAGTCTCGCCGGCAGAGGCTTCGGCGTCCGGCAAATCAACGGTGGTGCCGCCGGGGATCGTCTGGGCGTCCAAATCGGTGTTTTCAAAAGTGATGGTGTACGCGATGGCTTCAAAACGGGGGTAGAGGTTGATGCTTTCTTCGGGTACGGTGTCCAGGTCCAAAGGTGTGTCGAAGTCTTCATCAAGATACCAGCCCGCAAAAGTGTGATGATCCGGTGCGGCGGGGTCATCGATTGCGGGAAAGGGATCCCCGGGAAGTGCGCTCAAGTCAGCAAACCCTTCAGCTTCGATCTCGATGAGAACTTCCGTCTCTGAATAAGCGGCATACAAGGTCAAGTTATCCGCCGGCATGGTCTCCTGGGTAAACGCCGTAGTCAAATCCTGATCGAGATACCAGCCGGTGAAAATCTCGTCTGCGGTTGCCTCAGGATCGTCTATTTCCGGGATGGGTTCACCATAAAGCACGGTGATGGCTTCGTGATCGGTGTTCGCGAAACTGATTTCGAACGGATCGGGTTCGAAATGCGGGTACAACGTGATGTCCGTTTCAGGTAGAGCGTCAAAAGCAAAGCTTTCGGTAAACGCCTGGTCGAGATACCAACCGGTGAAGGTGTGTCCTTCCTTGGTCGGTGCCTCGGGTGCTTCCAAGTCGTCGAGTTCGGTGACTTCGATGCTGTCGATACCCTCGGCCTCGAAGACGATGGTGATGGCATCGATGGTTTCATCTGGGTCGGTGTCGCATGCTGCCAGGATGAATACCGAGATAACCATAATGATTAAAACGCGTATTCTTTCAAGAATTAAACGCATGATTCATTCCCCCATAATTCATTATTATTTATATATTCACTATATCAAGGGAAAAGATGGCCATTCAACAGATACGCATTATTTGTTTGAATATCAAACCAATTTGGTTGATGCAAATGTGTGGTTTTGCCTTATAATGATAGTAAGCAATGATATCGATACTTTGGGTGCAATATTTGTGAAGGATGAGGTTTTTCGTACCGCATGGTTTATATTGTGGTTGGAAGATGACATGAAGACGGTTTTTTCATGGAAGAAACAACCGCGATTATATCTGTGGGTGCTTACTTGAAGGAGGCCATCAATGATTGAATGGATCGAGGCTAGAAGTCTTTTGAACGCAACAGATAATTTCAATCTCTACCGAGGGTGCACCCACGGGTGCATCTATTGTGATTCCCGTAGTACGTGTTATCGAAACGGAGATTTTGAAACCATCAAGGTCAAGGCGGATGCGGCGAAGCTGTTGCAGGGGGAACTTGAAAGGAAAAAAGAGAAGCGGCTTTTAAGGACAGGTGGCATGAGCGATCCTTATGTGCATCTGGAAGAGAAACTGGGTACCATGAGAACGGTTCTAAAGGTCATCCACACTGCCGGTTTCGGGATCAGTGTTTTGACCAAAAGCGCGTTAGTATCCCGTGATCTCGATTTATACAAGAAGATTGATGAACGGTATAAGGCGATTGTGCAGATGACCATCACGACAACCTCGGATACACTCGCGAGTCAGATTGAACCGCGGGTGTCGCCACCGAGTGAAAGATTGGCGGTGCTCAAAGCCTACAGCGATCAAGGCATCACCACCGGGATCTGGATGACACCGCTACTGCCTTTCTTGACCGATACAAAGGAAAACATCATCGCCATCGTCAAGGCCGCACAAGCGGCCGGGGTCACCTTCATTCGCCATTTCGGCATCGGTACCACGATGCGTGAAGGCAGTCGCGAGTATTTCTACCAGCAGCTTGATACGCTTTTTCCGCATCTGAAATCGAAATATCAAAAAACCTACGGTAACCGCTATATCTGCGCTTCCTTATCAGAAAAGGAACTTTCAATGGTATTTGAAACCGCTTGCAAGCACGCGGGTATCCTCTATAAACCTGAAGAGATCGATGCGCTTTTCAAGAAAAACATTCAACTGAAACTCTTTTAAATCGAGTGCATTTATTGTTGTAATCGTGTATAATGCTCACTGATAAGGGGTGAAGAAATGAAGTCGAAATTGTTTTTGGTTGCCGGAGGCTCGGCTTCCGGGAAGACCACCGTCGTCAAGAATATCCTCAAGCATACCAGTGAAACGGATGTGGTCATCATCAACCATGATGATTATTATCACAATCAGGATCATTTGACGCCTGAGGAACGTAGACAGATCAATTATGACCATCCGCGTTCCTTGGACAACGAATTGCTGTATTCGCATCTGAAACAACTGCTTGCCGGTGAAACCATTGAAAAACCGGTGTATGATTTCATCACGAATACCAGAAGCGAGAAAGTCGAAACAATCGAGCCCAAACCCATCATTATCGTCGAGGGTATTCTCGTACTTGAAAACCGTAATATCCGGAGTTTATCCGACATGAACATTTTCGTGGAACTGGATGACGATACCCGCTTCATCAGAAGATTGACCCGGGACATCGAGGAAAGAGGCAGGACGATGGAGACGGTCATCAACCAGTATCTCTCCACGGTGAAACCGATGTTCCACCGACACATCAAACCGACCAAGCGCTATGCGGATGTGATCATCCCCAATGACCACAAGCATGATATCGCCGTCGATCTGGTCGCCACGAAAATCAAGGATATTCTGGCAAAATTGAAACACTGATCGTAATAGCAAGCCTATAAGCCGAAATAGCTCAGTTGGTAGAGCAGCCGTCTCGTAATCGGCAGGTCGCAGGTTCGAGTCCTGTTTTCGGCACCATTTTTTTTAAAAATTATGGCAGGCATCATGACGAAGCCTTTTTTAATAATTTTCTTTATGACATTATGGGCCAATGTGTCTTGAAGTGATATAATGAGTGAAGAAGCACGTTGGGTTTTGAAGGGACGTTTATCATGGAATATGTATTGTTTTTAACGCTAACCTACGTTGTCGGCGCCATTCCTAGTGGCTATCTTACAGCGAAATTGTTCAATAATGTCGATGTGAGAAACGTGGGCACCGGCAACGTCGGGACGATGAACACCATGGTCTATGTCGGTTATCTTCCCGGATTCATCACCTTGTTTGCGGATGTGGGCAAGGCGGTGATGATGATCTATGTTTCGCGTAGATTGTTCGGAACCGATCTCATGATGTTCATGACGACGTTTTTTGTTGTGCTGGGCCACAATTACAGTGTCTTTCTGAAGTTCAAAGGCGGCAAGGGCCTGGCGTGTCTTGTGGGACTTTTCCTGTGGATAGCACCTTTGCTCACCTTTTATATTTTTGCGATCTATCTTGTGTTTTTCAGCTTCGTCAGAAGCATGAACATCGCTTCGGCCTTATCGCTGCTTTCCTTGCCCTTTTTGTTCTACCGGGTGAACTCATCGCCTTTGTACGTGGTTTTCGGTACTCTGCTTGCGCTTTTGATTCTAACCAAGCACATCAGACCGATCATGAAAGTCCTAGAAAAACGTGACTCGATCAAAGCATTTGAAGAAGAGGACCTCAAACAATTATAAAGACCTGCGGGTCTTTTTTTTGTGTATGTTTTGGTCACGGTGCACGCCGGTGGTAGAATATAAGTAGATAATGTGATTTCAGAAAGGATGATTGTCGTGGACAAGACGGTACTGATTACAGGCGCCGCCGGCGGCATCGGCCAGGCCATCGCCAAGCGCTTTGCGGCCGAAGGCTACCAGGTGGTCCTGCATTACAACACCAACAGTGAAGGCGCAATGACGCTGAAAAAGACGCTTGAAAAAACTGGCGCGAACGTTTTTGTGTCCGGCGCGGACCTGAAAGACCCTGCG
>SL_3KL_010_SEDDRAFT_10000995_pt1 | contig 25083 bp, 22 predicted proteins | sample SodLakKL_010_SED_2_FD_10381 | JGI IMG/M metagenome (IMG submission 10381) | reverse complement strand
CGGGCAACAACGGCTCGCTCGAAAATAGTCATATGTTGATATACTCACCAGGTGGTACCGGTTTATTATTATTACCGGTGATGGTGATTCTCCATTGTGCGCTTCCATTGCGGTATATAACATACCATATACTATGAGCTACTGTGCCTCAGATATTCTGTAAAATGTGAGTGCTTAATGTTTGGGCACCAGTGTTCTCATTTCAATCTTATTTCAGGTGTCAGAATCACAAAACGACTGTGGAATTGTTTTTTTACATACTTTTTGAATGTTAGTCATCCCCCGCTCAATTCACTCTATTGATTTGTTGATTTTTCCGCAAATTTCGTTATATTTTAATAATTAAAGGGATGTTGTCGCTGTTGAAATAAGTGTAACTAACAGCCACAATGAAAGTGAATATTGAGTATATTATAATCAAAGACCATGGAAAAATTTATACAAGATTATGCTCCATTTTCTGATTCTTTCCCTATCTGGGCGTGGTTATTAATTGGTTATCTATTGTTACATCTGTTGATTAGACCATATCTTGATGCAATAGTAAGGCGTTATGAACACTACTTTGATAGGCTTGCAGAAAAAACACCTTCCTTATTTCTTAGATTGTTAATAGAAATGTTACGTATTTCTTTTATAATCGTTCATGCATCACATCTAATTGCATTCTGTATAACTTCCAGGGATAGAAAATTGCGAACTTGGAGAAAAAATTATGTAATATTTTATATATGGATTTTATCATCTCAATTCCCAAGCTGGAAATACTACAGTAGAGTGAGGAGATGGTTCGAGGCTACAGTTTATTATGATAGTAGAACAAGTTATAGCAGACCAGAGCCATTAAAGGAAGAGATTGCATATCTTGATAGAATGCATGAATTAGATTTGGATGTGAGCCATAAGGATTTTATAAATAACTATATGTTGAAACCCAACAAAATGATTGTTTCAATACCTAATTCATTTCATAAAATGGAACCAAATGAATGGTTGGGAAAAAATATTTATAGACTATATTTCACGGGATATAATATATTTAGATTATTATTTGTGTATAGCATTTATAAATTATTAACGGGGTCTGGTATATTTCTACTTGTCGCTATTGGTATTAGAATATTATATTATCTTGATAAACTTATATTAGTAAAGATTATTGTAAAGAAGGCACAAAATGATGAGAATTTTTATTACGAGGCAATAAAGAATAAGGTTATTTACTTACATCGTGAATCAGAAGATGTTAAGGAAATCTAAACGGTATAATCAAAATGAGAATCTACAATATTGCATGAATGCTGGCAATAGTATTCTCATCCTTCACAGATACTCTTGTGGATAATCAGCGGTAAAAAGTCCATCGTATAATCAAGTACTCGAACTTTCAGAAATGTACAGAAATCACATTGTAGAATACTACAAACATATTCGAATTTATGAGCGCCAAAGAGCTGCGACAAACATTTTCATTGAATAAACTATCACATCGACGCAACCACATCTCATACAGCCTCAAGTAGATTTCCCGACTTTCTGGGTCAAAAATTTCCCGCACAAATGTGCTTTGGCCCAGTCCGGCTATTAATCAGAATTCCACTTAAACACTTGATTATTTATTCAAAAATCGTAAATTTCAGGTACAGGAAATCGTTCTCGTCCCAATGCTGAGCTTTCCGATGTACCGAACGACACCGATGGGCGAGTTAGTAATTAGACCTTCGACAGCAGTGTTTGAAGTTGGATGGGAGTCGCTGCAAACTAATAGATTAGTCTGTTCATTAAAATCATAAAGCTTACCCGGACGGCAATGTTTAGGAATCGATAACGTGTGTTAGGCATAGATACCGGTGATACGACCACCGGAGCCGTCCCGTTAGAATATTATCTGCTAATACAATAATTAATCCGTCGTTGAGTTGTTGCAGACGTTAGGCGGCAGCAATAAGTAAACTAATATTTAATTCTTATGTCGAAATATGTTGAATATAAAGATAAACTTACTTATATCGCTGCAGATATAATTAGAAATACCCCCGAAGATATACAAGAAATTGTAAAACGAAATATTGCAATATCATTATTTGGCAGAGATGGAGAACCAGTTTATGTAGAAATGAACGAATATGAAAAACATTTTTACATTTTATTTTATGGTCTGCACGAAATTATTGAATCTTATGATTTATTAAAAGATTTTGAAATATTTATCAAAGTATTTCCATATAACAGATACAATATATCAAAAGCAAGATACTTGCGATTTATCATTGGCACGTATCTAAATGAGATGTATATATTTAAAGAACGTTTGGTTGCGTATATTAAAACAATAGAAAAAGAATATCGGAGTACAAGAAGATATTTAGATGTAAGAGGAATAATTAATCCCCTTTACCATACAGTGATATCCTCCCTGAATAATATATGCGAAGTTAGGAATTCGCACGTACACGTTAACAGATATTATGATAATTCAATTAATAGAGTTATAGGATTTGAATTAGTAACACAAGGTGATAATACGAGTACATTTTATCCAAGATTTGAAAGAGAATATAAGAAAATCAGGAGTGAATGGAAAAAGACCATAAAAGAAAATAATCGTGCTGTGAATGAATTGTTGGACTATGTATCTGCTGGATTGATGGATATAGTATTTAAAAATAATTCAGAAATAAATCATCCATCGGAATTCCAGTAAACAAAATAAATTGCCGCCAGCTAACTCCCCGTAACAACGGTTCGCACACTTTGTTGGGTGATGCAGATTTATTACGAGACGTTGTTTGCTTATGTGTGTTTTACCGGCAATTGAATATAGATTCTTCGTGTACATCGATAATATTATTTTAGACAATATAGTTTTAATAAGAATGAATATTGGAGTGAATCTAAGATGAATAGCGAAGATGCAGTTAGATTAGCACAAATATGTCAAGATAGTTTTCAAAATAGAAGAAACTATGAATGGAAAGTTAATTTTCAATTATGGACTATTATTGCTCTTTGGACATATCTGTGTATATCAAATCCGTCAATTGTAGCTGCAATTTCACCTAATATCTTACTACTTGCCTATTCTTTAATATTATTGATATACATAATACTGTGGCAGATACCAATGAGAAAAGCATTTGAAACTGATAAGGTTTGGAAACATTATTATATGCACTTAGCTGAGGGACTTAAGAAGGAGAGACCATCGGAAAGCCCACTTAGTATAATGAAGTGGAACCAGATTGCATATATATTATCTCAATCACTATTCACTCTTTTTTTAATAATTGCTTCTTGGGTGCTAATATGTTTTACTTAATCATCAATTTATTATTAAATATGAACTATCTTTGGAGTATGATATGAGTAGAATTATAATGTTTATTAATATTGTTATTATATTCTGCGTATTTAATATATCATTAATAGCTCAAGACATTGTAGAAATAATTAAAGAGGTACAGCCCGCAGTAGTGACAGTTCTTTGTTATGATAAGGATGATAGATTAGTATCACAAGGTACGGGGTTTTTCATAAACAAAGAGGGGCATTTAATTACAAATCACCATGTAGTAAAAGATGCCTATCGTGTGGAGATTCAAACATACGATAGCCGTAAATATTTTGTACCCAACATTATTGGCGTGGATGAGGACAGTGATTTGATAAGTCTTGAAGTTTCCTTATTGGGAGAGACTATTCACTATTTGAATATAACAGAAAGTATTCCAAGTGTCGGTACAAGATTATTAGTAATAGGTAGCCCGCTCGGATTAGAACAAACAGTGACTGAAGGTATTGTGTCTGCTAAAAGGGAGATACCGAAGTATGGGCGTATCATCCAGATAACCGCTCCAATTTCCCCCGGCTCAAGTGGAAGTCCCGTCGTCACATTAAACGGTGATGTAGTAGGAGTAGCGAGTCTCACACGTATTGGGGGGCAAAATCTAAATTTTGCTATACCCTCACATGAAATATTATCTATTCCGAGTATTGAACCAATTACAATGACTGAATGGTATGAAATTAAGCGGCCGAGGGATATAGCTACAAGAGAACCGGAAGTCAGATATAATCCGTTGAGCATACTTAAAGGGGAAAGAGTTAGGATTACTACGGACACTGAGATATATACGGGAAGGGTAGCCGAAGTGCATCCTAATGTTATTTGGATGATGGATGAATATAGAATTCCGGCACAAGTCGGTCTATCAAGTATTAAGAGTATTGAAATCCCTAAAATTAAGAATAGAACGAGTGAAGGCGCAGTTTGGGGAGGAATAGTAGGAGGAATTTTAGGAATTATAGCGGGAATTGCTATCGCAAATGAGGAGCGCTCATTTGCGGAGGAGTTTAATGAAGAGCCTGAATATGAAATTGCGGTGGTTGCTGGCTTAGCATTTTTTGGATTGGGAATAGGTCTTGGAATGATGGCAGGTCAGTCATCAACATATGAAGTATGGGAAGAGATTCCAAGTGATAGATACTTGATGCCGCAGAGTAATGTCAGTCTTAATTTGCAATATCAATTTTAGTGTATATGATACTCCATATATACGATAGTTAAAGGTATAAAATCATATTTAGTCAATGTATCATTGGACAAATAAATGAGACTAACAAAAGCAAGAAAGAAATAAAATACAATTATTATAGGTATTGACTAAACCCACAAGGCGGCGGGGCTTATTGGTGGCGTTGAGCTAAACTATACTGTGTCACTTAGTTATTGCTGATGACGCTGGGTTTCATGAGTATTAAAAGATTGTCTCAATATAAATCAAGAACATATTTATTATTATATAATTGAGTTATACATGGAAACATTTAGAAAACATAGATTAGCGGTGTGGGTGCTTGCGATAACGTTGAGTGTATTAACATTTACATTAGGACATATATTAGCTGAATATAGTTCTAAATACAGTCGATATTGGTATCCAGAATATTTAATAATATCATTAATATTAATAGTAATACTATTGGGAGCAGCATATTTTATAACAAGGCAAAGCATGAAGTAAACGGTGGTAAATATTTTTAAACACTGGCTTACACGTTTATCATAATCTTGATGATTTTGTCCGTCTGGCCACAGACTGAAGGCTTTGTTGGTACCGAAAACGTTAGTCTCAAATGATATGGTATAAATTTTGACTTATGTTAAATCGATACGCCCCATACTTCTGGCTTTTTTCAATATTTATTACGGGTGTGATATTATTTTTAACCGAATCAATATCATTTAAAGATTTATTTACAGATGAAGCATTTATTAACGATTGGTCTTCATCAATTTCGATTATATTGCCCATATTGGTTTTGACCTTATTATTGACCTATAAATCATCATTCAATAAGAGTGTAATAGAAGAAATTAAACATAGATTGAAAGATACTGATATATTTGATGGTCTTACAATTTTATTTATGCAGTTATTGTTAATAATGGTCATCATATTTATCGTTTTATTAGTTTCTTATTCTGCTTATTTAGTTATTATTGAAATATTTTGAGTTTAGTGGCGACGCATATTATCATCCAACATTGAATCAAGTAAATTATTCTTGATAGTTTGGTTCGTCCTTTAATAGGAAGGCGGGTTTCGTTGTTGTTAGAATATATGTATGAATGAATTCTTGGTTATGTCATCTTGCAAAATTAGATTATTATGAAATAGTATTTTCATCATAACCATATTTATACTGATTAGTATATTTCTAAATTATTGCTATTATCTTATGCGAAATAAGAGAGACAACATACTATACTTCATATCATCATTATTGGTGGGCTATACATTTGCGACATATCGAGGTGCGTCAATAGAAAATCTATCTGATGTATTAGTTTATGGATTATTAGGATTTATAATTAATGCATTTATTACACTATTGGCAGGTGGTGTAGTGTGGTGGCTATTGGATAACTATATGATTAATGAAAAACATAAAGAAGATATTACAACAGTGATAAGGAAATACAGTATTGAAAAACATAATATCGAATTAATGGTGGATATTATTGATGAAAATTATATAGATGCATTTAAGGATTATATATTCACTGTTATATTTATCACTATTATTGTATTGTGTATTTTTATTTCCTCACCCCAATTATTAGAATTAGTTGGGTGTAGTACACCAATATATAACGATTATTATTGAAGTATTAATATTAAGTTTTAATATTATGATGAAGGACAGTATTTTACAATCAAAGCCATAAGAATATCTATCTATGGGATGTGTAATATTTACAGGTATACCCTTAACATTAATCTGGTAATTAAAATTAACACAGAGAATAATTATAATGATATTCAACGCAGTATTTGTTTACCTGTGAATAAATCTTGGTGGCTAACCATGAAGCAACAGCCCCCATATTTTAACAACCATTATTTATAGATTCATAATTAAACGATTATAAGGTTAGCACATGTGGCGTGTAATAATATGGTGTGTGTTTTCAATATCTTTATTTTATGTCTCGATAATGTCTATTCTAAATCTTCCAACACAAATCGAGAAACAGGGCGGTTATATTAATACTAATGATATCCTTGGTATCCTGCTGGTATTATTCTTAGCAACATTTACCGCATTTCGTACAGTATCTAATTATCGGAAAATAAAGAAGAAAGAGCAAAATAGTGATGATGTTAAGAAGAGAGGTTTTGAAAAGTATAATTCAGGCGATTTTAAAGGTGCAGTGTGTGAATATGATACTGCGATATCATTGAATCCTGATGATATTGAAGCATTCATGTACCGCGGGTTAAGTAAATATGAATTAGGAAATTCAGAAGGTGGATTGGAAGATATCAATAAGGCTATTAAATTATATCCAGGCTACGCAATAGCGTATATGAACCGAGGTATAATTAAATCCAAATTAGGAAACAGAAAAGAAGCAGAGAGGGACTTTGCTTATGCGATTGAATTAAATCCGGATTTAGCTAAACTTAGGAAGGATTATATGTAAAATGCAATCGCTATCTAAAGGATATTTTAGGTAATAACCATCGTTATAATAATCGTTTTAGCGTAATGAACAACTTGATATTCGAAATAAATTATGTTGTAAAACAAAACTTTGAAAATTATTTAAAAGATGTGAGTAATATCTCGTATGGTTGGCAGGCATGTTTTTTTAAAAATAGTTTATTAAACAAAAGGGTGACGGAGCTTTGTTGTTGGAAACGTTAGGGCTAAGTTATCAATAGTCAAGTATTAGAATTAAGTTATGAAAATAAGGAACAATACTTTTCGGACAATCTATTGGGTAGCAATATTATTGATATTCATTGGACTTACAGTTTTAAGACACGAGAACATTCTGTCCCAAATGCCATCCACTATTGATATATTTCTAATTTCAATAGTATTTATTCTCTTAATTCTCCCACTAATCTCGGAAATAACGATTGGGAATGTTTCTATTAAAAAAGAATTGGATGATACCAAGAAAGAAATAAATTCAAGAATTGACCAACTAAAGCTTGATTTAGTAAACTCTATCGCGGTCTCTCCCACGATTCAAGTCGGTAATATTCAACCATTAAGTGATGAAGCTATTCAACGAATCTCAGATAAATTTGAAAATACTGTTGACTCTTACCTTCAAAAATACTCTAATGATAAAAAATATGTAAATCAAAATATATTAGAAATCGATGATAGAACAATGCTTCTGTTTAATATAAGATTGAATATAGAAAAAGAGTTAAGAAGAATTTGGGGTAATCGTAATCCTCTAGATAGCAAATGGCCAACTACAGTTCATTATATGAGTACAAAATTAGCAATGCAAGATATTATTCCATTAAATTTAATGGATATAATCAAGGAAGTATATAACATATGTTCCCCAGCAATTCATGGCGAAACTGTTACAGACCAACAAATAAATTTTGTTAAGGATATTGGTCCTAAAATTATAGCGACTTTAAAAGAAATTGAATAATAACACAACACCTAAAATTGCGTAATAACAATTCGCACTCTTTCGTAGCCTTTTTAGATGTCTCACTCAAAAACCGCTACATCTTGTGGTCAGACGGTGTTAGTCAATCAACGGTGTTTCATTGTTGCTGCACTGCTTGCGCAATGAGAAATACAGATAGTAATTAAATATGAAATCGAATTCTAAAATAGACAAGTGGCTTAGATGGTTAAAGGAGTTAGATATAGGTATTTATGAACTTCTCTATTCAAAATATTTGTATAACGAGGTTAGGCAAATCATTCAGTCTAATCCCAAAATACAGACAGATGGATATTTCTACGAATGGTTATCTATTGCCTATTCTAAATCTGCATCTATTAATGTAAGGAAAATGATTGACACACGTTCAGACGTTATATCGTTAGGTCGTTTACTAACAGAAATTATTTATAATCCAGATGTAATAAACTTTGAAAGATTTGAATCATATTCTACTGCCGATTATGATGGTAAAAATGAAGTCGAGTTAATGTTCCTTGAATCACGTAAAAAACAAGCAAGAAAAGAATATGAAGAATTTTCTGGTGATTGCTTTCCAAATATTGACCCACAAATAGTACGTCATGATTTAGATTCATTAAAGAGTAAGTGCGAGCCAATTAAAAAATATGTCGATAAATTAGTTGCCCATCGTGATAAAAGTATATTTCGGAATATACCTACATACAACGATTTAGATAATGCCATTGAATCTATCTATGTATATTATAAGAAATATACACATTTGATTCGTGGAATTCCGTATGATATTGATATCATACCACAATGGAACTGGAGGGAAATATTTACACATCCTTGGATTGATAATATTTGAGATGACACATTGCACATAACTAGAAGTAATAGCAACTCACATCATCTAGTCTCGTCACATCTCTATAACCTACAAGCAGTCATAGGTAATTTTTACCTTGTATATGTCATTTTTACTCATGTGGCTATTAATTGTCAAATTTTATGAAAAAGTTAATTTTACTATTGTAAAAATTGGCTGTTTAGAATCATAATGCTAAAAATTCTCTTGTAGCATATACCAGTAAATTGCTTCATAATGGTATGGAAATTGCGTTATTATCAATGTGGTTGCGTATATCGGCTGAACCCTGCCAATGATACCGGTTGAAAGTTACCACCAAACAACTTTAATGAACACGGTTCGTTCAAGAGAACACAAGTGGCAGGTTTAAACCGATATGGGTGGCAAGTATGACTGGATTGCGCAAACAGATAGTATGTTACCTATTTAATAGGATTTATTTTTATAAAAAATATTTACGTTTAAAATTGTAATTCTTATTCTAATCGGTTTTTATTGAGATATCAAATTGTACTCCATAGCCATTAGATAAAAATAAGTATATCAGTTGGCTTCAATATTAAAATCACCAAGCAATTAAATATATTAAAAGTAAATATTATTCTTCAATAAAAGAGGTGAAACGATGGCATTTGCAGAAAGCATCATTGTTGTTACCCAACCTAAAATGGCAAAGGTTGGCCGGGCTCTGGTACATGGCATAACTATTAACGAAAAAATCAAGGCTTCTCTTTATACACTGAAGCAGTACAAGCACAATGAAAATCAGATTACAGGACGACAGCCTGTAATATTTTTTGGAAAAAATGAAGTATCAGAATCCTATATCGAAGGTATGCACGTTGAGTATGCAAAATACGGAATTAAATGGGGGTGGAATGGCCCCAAAGCAATGGTTTTCATTGAATATACTCCTGATGATGAAAATGAACGAATGGATTTTAAAGAGGAGTTCTACCAATTCAAAAAGGATATAGCTAAACATTTAGCATTGCAGGAAGAGCGTAAACAGAAGAAGAAGGAGAAGGAGGAAACAGATAAGGCTCCGTGGTACTTTGGAGTTATTGGTATTGTTATGTTCAAGCGTGTTTTACCACCTATTTTTATCTGGATTTTGGGAAAAAAAATATTTATATCCAAGGAGATAAGAAAAATGCAAATGCAGTATGCAATAGCACTATTTCTTCGTGATGGATTGTCAAAGTATATCAAACAATTATCTGAATAGAATATGAATTTTACTGAAGCATACAATAACACTGTAGAAAGTGTTTCCTCGGTACAATCCGTGCATATCTCTGATGAATATGTATCAAAAATTGATTCGGAAATTAACAGAGTTATTGGAGAACTTGATGCTTTTAGCAACACAGACAAATCGATTCATTATATTAAAGGAGATATTGCTGAAATATGGCATGCCGGTACTCTGCGTATTGATGCGGTAGCAAAAGGCAAAGATAACATTAAGGCATTTGCCCCACGTGATACTTCCCCTGTAGATGTTATTGGTTATATATCACCCGTAGAATTTCTTCAGGCACAATTGAAGTATTATAAAACACCTGAAGATACTGCCAAAGCTATTAGCAATCCGAAATATGATGGACTAATTAAAATTGTCCCGTCTGACCAACTTGAGGGAGTTAAGGAAGCGGCTTATCGTCTATACTTGTCAAATATTGATATACGTCCAGAAATGGCGATGCAGTATTATAATACCTACGAACAAGCAGTAGACCGGCTCAATTTTCAAGGAGCATCAAGCAGTCCGCTTTCAGAAAGGGAAGCATTGCAGATAGCAAAAGAATTTCAACGGGATAATTTTGACCCTGAAAAACACGGGTTAACTTCTATTGATTTTATTAGGTTTTCGGATGCCTTTCGCGTTTGCGGTGAAGCCGCATTAAATGCCGCTATTCTATCAGTTGTCTTGAAAACCGCACCACATCTTGTTTCAACCCTTCTTCGTTTGTTACGCGGAGAACAAATCCATCCGTCCGCAGTAATTGATTTCTTAAATGATGCCAAATCTGGTGCAATTTCCGGGGCGTTAAGGGGCTCAATTGCTTCAGCGATTACCCTTGCTTGCCACACTGGTTTATTGGGGGAATCTTTTAAGAGCATAAATCCATTAGCTATAGCTGGTGCTACTGTAATAGCACTAAGAACAATTTCTCATAGCATTAAACTTTACAAGGGTGATATAGATTTTATAGAATTTAGTGATATTTGTCTTCGAGATGCATTTGTAGTGAGTTTTGGTATTTATGGGGCTTCAATAGGACAAGCTCTTATCCCGGTCCCGCTTTTAGGAGCCGTATTAGGAAATTTTATCGGGTCAATTATAGCTACTACTGTATATGAAGGTGGCAAACAAATTTTATTATCTTTTTTTATTCATACAGAACTGGCTTTCTTTAAAATTGTTCGACAGGATTACAAGATACCAGAAGAGATTCTTAAAAGATGTGGATTTGATTTAATTGATTTTGACAAAATTACCATTGATACACTACAACCCAGCAAAATAAACCTTGACACAATTTCTATAGACACTATGCCAATTCGGCCAATTAAACGGGGACTTATTTCTGTCAATACAATAGGGTATGTCTGATGCTCGTCTTTGAAATCCATTGCTTTATAAAAAATGGGATTATAATATGTTGGTTTCAATCTTCAAATCATTAAATAAAGTAAATAAATCGAACTGTTGGTGAAAATTATCAATTTTTAAAAAGCGAACCACAAGACACCGGGATGACAGGGACTATACACTTAGCAATAATAAAATGAATTCATGAGTTATTATACAGGAGTAAAATGAAAGCTTTATATTATATTACCTTTATTGTCAGTATATCTCTATTAGGTTGTGACTTGGGTAAATCTGATTTCGAGAGATATATACAAATTGCGGATGAAAAAGCAAGAGAAAGTGAATTTGAAGAAGCAATTGATTACTACACCAGGGCAATCGAAATTAAATCAGACAGCGGAAATATATTTTTTCTAAGAGCAAGACTAAAAGATGCAGTGGGAGACTATGAGGATGCTTTTGCAGACTATAGTAAAGCCATAGAATTGGAATCAGATGAGTTACAACGCTATATATATAAAGCTTATAAAAATGCTAATTTTAAAGTGAATGACCTTGACAAGACAATTTACTATTATACAAAGGCAATTGAAATTGACCCCAGTGACGTAAATCTCTATAAAAAGAGAGCTTCTGCTAAAAGGAGAAATAATGACTATGAGGGAACCGTTGCAGATTTTACTAAAGCCATTGAGATACTACCCAATAATGCGGAACTATATTTTGAGAGAGCCCAGCAAAGGTTTGCTGCAGATGATTATGATGGTGCGTTTATTGATTTTGAAAGAGCATATGATTTAAAACCGGATATTATAAACGATATACTATGGTACGCAACAATGTGGGAAGATTGGAATTTATCTGAACTTGTTATCGAGTATAGCACAATAGCAATTAAGCTACAACCTGACAATATAAAAGCATATGAGTTAAGAGCACGTTCGAGATATGATGTAGAGGATTACTCTAATGCACTCAACGACTATACAAGAATAATCGAATTGAATCAAAATAACTTTATGGCAATTTATCATCGAGCCATCATTAAACTTCAATTAGAAGAATATCAAGGTGCCATTGCAGAATTTTCTAGGTTTATTAATTTAAGACCAGATGTAATAGATGCCTACCTAAACAGAGGCTACGCAAGGGGGATGTTAAATGATGTAAATGGAGTTTTAGATGATATGAATAAAGTAATTGAACTGGACCCCGATGATGGTCGTGGATATTTATATCGAGCGGGGGCACACTATGAACTTGGCGATATAGATAAGGCGCGTACTGACTTGAGGAAAGCAATAGAGCTTGGTGAAAGAGTGCCTGATGATATTGTCAGGGATATATTTAGGTGATGTATCTTAGATGGTGGGGAATAATTAAATCCTATACCGGATTGTGGATGTAGTCTTGAGGGATAATAAGTCTACCACATCCAATATAAATTCATAGTAGACGATGGGGGGAAGGTGCCATTCCACGCGAACTCACCACCAGAACGCTCTGGTGGACAACCAGAGGTGTTTGAGGATTACTTCTTGTGTGATTCGAGACCAATTTGCCGGTAGTAGTAAAGATGAATTTAATTACTCAAATTCTTCCCATTTTTAAATATTTTTTGTACATTTTCTTAATAAACTTGCGAATAATTTCTAAACCGATTTTATAATCCATAATTCGTTCCTGTTATTACAAAAGACAACAGGAAATAGTTCGCAAGCGATTGGGGGATATTTTATTATAAAATGTATACCAAAGACTTTCTCAATAAAATAACAAGATATTATAACGTCGAAGGAAGAGAATTAATTTTTGAATTCTTTATTTCAATATCAAGGTTCGAGTGCGCTTTAAAAAATACAACCGTTTTTGTTGATGGGGGAGAAGGGCGCATTCGTCCGAATTGGGATAAATTTATAAAATCAATTGCTGAGAAATATGAGCACAATAAAAATGCGGAAGTAAATTCAGCGATTGAATACATTATTAACTACCCCCCGAAAATACAAGTATTGATAAATGGAAAACTTCAATGGCGTGAAAGACCATTTACGGAAAATACCCCTGAAATTAATAGATTAAGTCAGCATCTTCGTGACGTACGGAACAACTTATTTCACGGTGGTAAATTTCATGGAAGATATGTAGAGGAAACATCAAGAAATTATAAGCTACTAAATAATGCTATAATCATTCTGAATTATTGGTTATCCCTATCTGATGAAGTAAGGGATAAATTTCTTCAGGATATAAGCTGATATTTAGATGGTTCGAGAGTGTGAATAAAAGATAGTAATTCTAATCAACGATAAATTTTCATGAATTTTAGATGCCAATTTAATAATAAATAAATGGATTGTATGAAGCTGACGGCGAATATGTAAAAAGGAAATAAAGATATTATGCCAGATTACAGAGAACTACTCGACGAATTATTTGTAAAAAAACTTGGCTATGAATTCCAAGGGGAAGAATTACCGAACCCAGAAATAGATGGTAAAGAAAATATAGTATCTCTCTCACGAGAATATTCGGCAAATGGGGTGGACGTTATTGTTGCGAATTGTGAAGACCGGATACCCGAATTCCAGAAAAAGTTGATAAAGCACTACAAATTGAGGTTCCCAGATTCTCACTTCCTTTTCATATCCAACAATGGAAAGGTATTTGACCTCTACAATGTAAGCTCATCCCAGCGTTTAAAGAAGATAACGTACAATGAAATTGATAAAAATACACGTCTTTTTAAGGAAAAAATCGAACTATTTAACGTTGAACACGCCGAAGGAACTGTAGACCTAAAGATAAAGATAGATAAAGCTTTTGATATTAGTGATAAAATTACGCGGCAATTCTTTGATAAGTTTGAGAAAATTCACAGAAAGTTGCAATCTTCAATTAAGGGTATTAAAGATAGTGGAGATAAAAGTTGGTATGCTTCGGTTTTGATGAACCGAATAATGTTCATTTACTTCCTTCAAAAACACTATGTAATTCAGGATGATGCCAATTTTCTATTAAACAAATATAATGAGGTACAATCAAACCGGGAAGATTATTATAAGGATTTTCTTTTACCATTATTTTTCTATGGATTTGCAAAACGTGATACAAATCCCGATAAAATAAAGTTTATGGAAAAGTTCGGATATGTGAAATATCTGAATGGTGGGTTATTTTATCCGCATTATATTGAAAGGAAATATACCCCATCTCCTGCTTCCAAATCACAACCGAAAGCATATGACGACCCGAGTTGGATTATTGAAAATATAAAGATTAACCTTGATGGAAAAGTTATTTCGGACATATTGAAGTTCCTTAATGGTTACACTTGGTATTTGGATAATCGCCCAATGAAAGAAGAATCAGATATAAATCCGGATGTGCTTGGCTTTATATTTGAAAAATACATTAATCAGAAAGAAATGGGTGCCTATTATACAAAAGAGGATATCACTGAGCATATATCGAAATTTACAATTATTCCTTTCATTTTGGATAAACTTCGGGCAAACGGCTATGATGCACCAGACCCGACTCCATTGATTACAAACAATAAGGATATCATAGGATTTATGGAGAATTATCTTGACCAACTAAATGATTATGAGACACTAAGATTTTTATATAAGGATATATTATCAGTGATATCAATATTAGACCCGGCGGTAGGTTCTGGTGCTTTTTTATTTGCAGCATTAAATATATTATTGCCTATTTATCGGAAGGTTGTATTTAAGCTAAAATCATTTAGGGAAGTAAAAAAAGATGACAAATGGTTACAGGAATTGTATGATACGCTCGAAAAACATAGCGAAGAATATTACTTAACGAAACAAATTATATTAAATAATTTATATGGTGTTGACATAATTGAAGAAGCCGTGGAGATATGTAAACTTCGGTTGTTTCTGCAATTAGCATCTCACTTACCAAATATAAAAGAGATAGAACCCTTACCGGACATTGATTTTAACATATATGCGGGTAATTCTCTTGTCGGAGGATTAAATTGGGACGATTTGGAAGCTAATTATACCATGGATTTATTTACTTCATCTAATAGAGAAAATATCAAAAATAATATTTATAAACTTTCGGAATTAAAGGCTGAATATAAATATCGCATTAATGCCCAGATATCACAGCTAAGTAATTTGAAGGAGAAATATAAAGAGCTCCAGCACGTGAATTATGATGAGGAAGAACTTGCTTCACTGAAAGCACAGATTGAATATTTAGAGTATGAAATAAATAAAAGTATAAATATAGGAGTAAAGAATCCGTTCCATTGGTTTGTTGAATTCAATAAAATTATGGATAGGAATGGTTTTGATGTAATCATTGGAAACCCGCCGTACATTGAATATTCTAAGGTTCGACAAAATTATGAAATCAAAGGATACAGTACTTTAAAATCGGGAAATTCATATTCCTATTTTATTGAACGTTCTCGAAGGGTAAGTAATAACAAAACGTATATAGGGTTTATTGTTCAATTATCAATGGTATGCACTGATAGAATGAAGTCTACACAGAAATATTTAGTCAATAATAGTGATTATCTTTTCATTTCAACTTTTGATGATAGGCCGGGAAAACTATTTGATGGGTTAGAACATATCAGGGCTGCAATATTTATATCAAAAGTAGGCAATAATAGTAAAATATACACTACGAAGTATAATCGTTGGTATAGTCACGAGAGAGATAATTTATTCCAAAATATAAAATATGTAAAATTGGATGAGCATCCATATGAAGGCACATTTTTAAAAATAGGTTCAAAAGTCGAGAAGAATATTTTAGCAAAATTATTACAGCATAAGCCACTTTCTCAAATAGTAATAGACAATAAAGGGGAACCATTATATTATCATAATTCTCCACAGTATTGGATTAGGGCTACGGACTTTACCCCCTATTTTTGGAATGAAAGAGATGGAGAAAAGTTATCACAACAGGTAAGGAAATTATATGTCAAAGAGGAATATTATTGGCAAACATTGGGCCTAATTAATAGTAGTTTGTTTTATTGGTGGTTTATCATAACATCTGATTGTCGTCATTTAAATAAAAGAGAAATAGATAATTTCCCTTCAACAATTAATTTATATAAATATCACTCTGAATTTCGTAAATACGCTAAATCTCTCATGGATAATTATGAAGAATATAAGACAAGAAAAGAAACCCATTATAAGACAACTGGTAAAGTAATATATGATGAATACTACCCACGTAATGGGAAATATATTATTGATAAGATTGATGATTTATTAGGGGAATTATACGAATTAGATAAGAATGAAGTTGAATTTATCAAGAATTATGATATAAAATTCAGATTAGGTGAGACATGAGTTCCATAATAGACAATAGTCAAGATAATCTTCTTATATCGCATGTTAATAAGTTGTTGGATACTTCCGAATTCAGCCGGATGGCGGTCGGATATTTTTATCTGTCTGGATTTGAGGCTATTCGAGAAAAGTTACATAAGATTAAGCAGTTAAAGCTTATTATTGGAAATCGTACAGACCAGAAAACTCTTGAAGAATTAGTACAGGGGCATATCAGTAGAGAAATTACTGAGAATGAGTTAAGAAAACAAAAATTACAGACTCGAAAACAAAAGCAAGAACATTTAATATACACTCAAGAGAAGTACTCAGAAGACCTTGCACTAATGGAACAACATGATGAGAATGAAGGTGGTTTGGCGGCGCTATGGGAGCTAATCAGAGACGGTAGAATTGATGTCAGAGTATTTAATAAAGGAGTATTACATTCAAAAGCATACATATTTGATTTACCGGAAAAAGATTATCTCGAAGGTATAGCAATTGTTGGAAGTTCGAACTTATCAATAAGTGGAATGAGCAATAATTCTGAATTAAATATTAAGGTAACAAATGTAAATGATTATAAGGAAATAAAAGAATGGTTCGAAAGATTGTGGGATGAGTCAGATGAATTTAATGAAATGTTTATGAATGTAGTGCAGGAGAGTTGGTTTAGGAAATCGGTTACACCATATGATATTTACATTAAAACATTATATAATCTGGTTCGTGAACGACTTGAAATAAGAGAATATAGTGCATTAACAACATTTGACCAAAATATCCTCTATCCATTCCAGAGGGATGCATATAATCGCGCATTAGACGTTTTAGAAAATCCAGAGAATCCTCAAAATGGAGTATTTATATCAGATGTTGTTGGGTTGGGAAAGACATACATCGCAATAGCACTTATTAGTTATTATTGGGCTATAAAGCAGAAGGCATCCCTTGTAATTTGTCCTGCTTCTTTAAAACAGATGTGGGAAGATTATAAGGATGAATATCATCTTCGATGTAGGATATTGCCTTCGAGCGAACTTGTTTTCCCAGAAGGAAATACAGAGTTCACATTAAATGATATCCCCGAGTATGATGGTTATGGTGTAGTAGTTATTGATGAGAGTCACAATTTTAGGAATCCGAATACCCAACGATATAAAATATTATCACCATATCTTCAGGGTAAGAAAGTAATATTAGTTACAGCTACTCCGCAAAACAATACAGTGTGGGATATATATCATCAAATTAAGTTATTCCATCAGAGCGATGTCACCGAATTAAGTGTTACCCCGAATAATTTAAGGGAATTTTTCAGACAGAATGAAGATAAACCGGAGAAGATTGCTGAATTGCTACAGAATTTCCTCATAAGGAGGACACGACGGGATATTATAAATTCTCCGAGATATACCGAATGGGTGAAGCATAATAAATTCCCTAAAAGGATTTTAAAAACTCTTGAATATGATATTGAAGAGACCTATTCAAAATCTGATGATGTGTCTATTTATGATACTATTTTGAATAAGCTATTTAAATTAGATTCTCCCGAGGGTTTTCGTTATTCTATATACGACCTAACAGGTTTTGTTAAACCAGAAGTTAGAGAGAAAAAAGAATATATTGGGCTTTCCTATCTTGGTGAGCTTGTACGTGGATTATTGAAGGTATTGCTTTTCAAGCGATTAGAAAGTTCCACAGAGGCTTTTTTTATTTCAATAAAGCGAATGATTAAGAGACACGATTTTTTACTGAAATCAATTGCAGAAGGCTTTGTAGTTACCGGTAAGGTTGAACAGTTAGAATTGTTTCTTGATGGTGAAGATGAAATAGATGATGTAGAATTAAATCGATATAGTATTGATGATTTTGAAGTTGAAAAACTAACAGAATCTATTTGGAGAGATAAGAAAATATTACAACAAGTGGTTGATTTTATAGAGCCAATTTTAAGTGACATAGAAAATGATAAAAAATATCAGGTTTTGATAAATGAGGTAATAGGACAAAACAATGATAAAAAAATTCTGATATTTTCTGAATTTTCGGATACCGTGCATTATTTACATCGTAATCTCATAGATAAATATCCTGACATAAATATTTCCAGAATATCATCTAAAGTTGCCAACTCTTCTGAAAAAGCAAGTATAATAAGAAGATTCTCTCCGAAGTCTAATACTCGAAATGGATTATATGACCACGAGAAAGAAATACAATATCTGATAACAACAGATGTATTGAGTGAAGGACAAAATTTACAGGATTGCAATATTGTAGTAAATTATGATTTTCATTGGAATCCTGTTCGACTAATACAAAGAATAGGTAGGGTTGATAGAATAGGGACACAAGCCGATACTATTGAGGTATATAACTTCCTTCCTGATAAAAAAATTGAAAAAATGCTTGATTTAAGAGGGCGGGTACAAAATAGGATTAATGATATTCAACAGATATTCGGTTTGGATAGTAAAATCCTTACTCAGGAAGAAATACTGAATGATAAAAGTGTATTTGCTATTTATTCCGAACGTGATGAAGATGTACTCGATGCAGAAGATACAATATACACCATATTTGATAAGGCAGAACAAATATTGCAGGAACTTAAAGCCAAAGATGAAAATGAATACGAGAGGATAATTACACTCAAAGATGGGGTTAGAACGGCATTTAAGGCAGATGAGAGGGGGGTGTATGCCTATCTTAAATCAGGTAATTTACACAGATTATATTACTACGATGGAAACTCGATTATTGAAGATATAAATACGATACTAAAAAAAATAAAAGCAACACCGAATAATCCAAAACCCATAAAATTCGATTCATCTGAACACAATAAAAAGATGCAGGAAATTTATAAGCATTTTAAGGAAGAATTGAAAAGACGGCAAAGTGAGAAAAAAGCAAGTCAGATAACCCCCGAGCAGCAGCACTTCTTGAATCGATTACAAAATAGCTTTACGCTTTTCAATAACAATCCTCACTTTCAGAAAAAAATTGATGAATTATACACCATTTTTAATAAGGAAATACCAGATTACGCAAAGAGTCAATTACGTAGGTTGCGTCGGGAAAAATTATCTGATGAAGCGATGGTAACATCATTGGAAAAACTCGTTGAAAACGCTCGTATATATAACTTCCAAGAAAGGGAAAGAGAAGCTGAAAGTATGATTATAAGAACTATTTGCAGTGAGGGGTTTAATTGATATCTGGAGTATCTAAGTATTTTTCATTAATATTATTCTAACTCGGTTAATAAAATCGCAATTATTAATTGTAAGCCTTACATCATCGGGTATTATGGTTTCATATATAGTTAAGATTATAGATAGTTGAAATAACAGGGAGAACCAGGTATGAGTCCAAAATTTGAAGAATTTTTAAATGGTCATTCCAAAGAAATTGACCCAGTTATAAGTGAAATAAGTATATTTAAGCAACTTATTAAAGAAAGAAAAGAACCGTTAGACCTAATTCGAGAATTATTATCAAATTCAGGCGCGAGAGAAGTTGATGCATCAAGAATAGAAATTAGTTATACCAAAGATAAAGAAGGTCATATCTTTGAAGTATTGGATGATGGATGTGGAATGGATTATACTGAAAATGTAAGATTTCCCGGAAGGTTAGATAGATTTTTAGGGTTAGGTTTATCTGGTATCATTGGTCAGAAGGCAGATGAGTTTTCTTGGAAAGGTTTGGGTTCAAAATTAGCTTACCAATCAAGAAAAGTGGAAATAGAGACATGTCAGGGTGGGGTCGAACCATTATATGAAGTACGAATCAATGAACCATGGGAAACTCTCTCAAATAATAATATCCCAAAACCAAGGATAACAAAACATTCATCGGGGGAAAATAAAGGAACTCGAATAAGAGTTATTGGTCATCCACCACATCGCATTGAAGAACCATTTACATTTGATGGAATAAAGAAATATTTATTACATAGGACATTCGCTGGTTATACAGCTCAAAGGGAAACCAAACCAAAGATATTGTTATCTGTGCTTGGTAAAACTGAGGAATTCAGTTTTGGATTTCCAGAGTTTGCTAATATCGAATTTGATAAATTTGCTCACGAGAGTCTTTATCTCGACGTTGGAAAGAAAACTTTATTTATTAATATGACTCCAAAAAGTTCTAAAGAATTGCTTGTGACTGTAAAAGGTTTTATTACCTGGGATGCAGAACAATATGATTTATCAACCAGCAACTTAAATACAGGATTAATATTATCAGTTAAAGGAATACCCTATTTTAAATTAAATATGGAAGATTATGGTGTTACAACTATTAGAACTGCTCGCCCTGGCGAAAATAAATCATGTTTGGTTGTTGAATGTGATTGGATTCACGACGAAATGAATATATCGCGTAGTGGTATAGTCGATTCTCCGAAAGCACTCGAACTGAAGAGAATAGTTGGTGAAATATTTCAGCGAATTGAAACTTCTGAAGAGTTCCTTAAATTTCGAAGAATTCCTGAAAGGGATAAAGTTGAAGTGCAGAGTGGTATTTTAGCAGAACAAAAAAGGAAGATTGAGTCACATGAACAAAATTGGATTGTTTACGAAAGTGATGATAGTAAAAAACCTGACAAAATTCTTATTAGAGAACCAGAAAATGAACAAGATGTGAATGCATTAATATGGAAATTAGAAGCTCTCAATGCACTTCCCTTTGAAACATTTAATACACTTGGATATATTGGTGCAGGAAAGGGGCCGGATTTATTGGTTAATTTTTTGGAGGATAAAGGAGGAGAACCACAACGGGGTACAGTTGTTGAGGTTGAATTAAATTTTTATAATTATAAAATTCACGGACATAAACCATCTCAATATCCAAAAGTAATTTGTTGGGATATTCCACAAAGTGGGCGAAAAGTTAAGCTCAATAGGACAAGTAAATCATTTAAATATACTGTAAATTTAGAAGAATACCAGGTACATATTTATTGTATCAAACTAATGCCTAACATAAAAGTATATTCTCTTGAAGAACTCCGAGAAAAAGGAATATCCTTTTGACTATTCTATTTGTTTGAATATTATTCATCATAGAATACAATATAAATGTCGAAGGAAATAAATCGATAGAGTGATATTTTTATATCGTTAAGTTTTAAGTATAAAAAGTAAGCATCCCTAATCCTAAATATAAAAAGAATTAAGCATTGTGAAAGCTATAAAGAAGATATCTGGAGATATACTACTAATTCTCTATGTTCTTCAGAGAAAACGTAGAACTATCGAAGGAGAATCAATAAGTTTTAATCGAAATATGAATGACAAGGATGACCTTGAGTATACAGAAATCGGGAGGATATTACTTAGTGCAACAAACAGTAGGATAGCTGATATTTACAATGTATTTAACTATTTATTTGAAAAACGATTTATTAATTTCGATATAATACATGATTCCGAAAACTACACTTATACGAATATTAGAGTTACTGCAAATGGTACTGATATAATTGAAGGTATTGAGAGAGGAGAAAAGGAAAAGCAAGAAATTCACATCAATTTTAACATAAAATTAGCTGACAGCGTAAATCTTGAAAGCTTAATAAAAAATGAGGTCGGAAGTCTTATTAAAGCATCACTAATATAGCAGTGTTGTGAAAATATAAGTTTGTTATGATGTAAACATTTTATGAGAATCAAAATAGATATAAGGAATAATTAGAAGTTAATTTATAGCGAATAACATGAAACAAAGCCCCGATTCTGTCGAGAAGTTGCTTTCTGATATTCTCCTTTTTATAGAAACATCAGATTTGCCTTTGGAAGCAGGTGTTGAAATTGATTTTAAAGAGATATACACTGAGATTCATCCCAAAAGTGGTAATCTTGGAGCTATTGATACTGCTTGGCAATATTATGAATATATACATCCACTGAGGGATGAAAAAGGTTTTTGGCAATCATCATATAGAATCACAGAGAAAGGAATAAACAAATTAAAAGAAATAAAACACACAGAAGAAAAACATGTGTTAGTAAGATACTTCGAGAAAGAGCGGAGTAAAAGAGGGATATTATGGGCAATATTATTGTCTTTAATTACAATTATACTTGCTGTATTATCCTTCGTGTGTTAAGGTATTATATATTAAGAGCAAAATTAGCATTTTAAATAGTAGGTAGATAAAAGAGTTTTATATCCGCTGAATTGTGAGATTTATTGGCAAATTCGCCAGTACAATATTCAGAAATTAATAAAACTTGAAAAACCAATTGCCAACCATCTAATGGGTGATTTAAGATGGTGAAGAAGCGTCATCACATAGTTCCAGTACATTATTTAAAAGGCTTTACCATTGAATTATCACCAGAATATATCTGGAGATATGAGAGACACAACAATACCCCAATAGAGTTAAATATAAAAAATGCTGCGGTAGAGAAATACTACTATTCATATCAAAACGTAGACGGAATAATAGATTATGATTCCATAGAAAACTATTTAGCAGAAGATATTGAAAATCCTGCTGTACCTGTTATCAATAAACTGAGAAATAAACAAAGTATAGATGATATTGAAAAATATAGATTATCGAAATATATGGCAGTAATGATAAAACGTGTACCTAAACATAGGGAAAAGATTAAAAGAATGAGTCCAAAGATATTTGAAGAAGAGAGAAAATATTTATTAAAAATAGTTGAAAATGCTTTAGATGATTATCCAGAGAAAAAGAGTTTACTTGAAGAAAGAAGGATACAAATAAATGATATTATTGATAAATATAAAGATAATTTGCCGGATGAATTCCATGTCAAGTTAATTAATGAAACTTTTACTGATATTATATATACAATGAATTGGAGAGTAATTTATTACGAGGGAAATAATCCCTTTATAACATCTGATAGCCCTTGTTTTTTCTTTGATGCCTTGGGTTTAGCAAGAGAGAATTCGGAAGTAACCTTTCCTATAGATAGGAAAACTGCAATATGGGCAGGATGGACAATGCAAGAATCGATACGATATATCTATGTTAAGGAGCAAGTCGTAAAAGAGGTGAATCGTAGGACAGTAAATAATGCGTATCGGTATATCTATTCCCCAGTTAATCAAGATTGGATTAATGGATTAGTAAATAAATCAAAAATTAGGTTGTTAAGTATTAAATGGTCTGATTAAATGAAAACTAATTATCAAATGTAATTTTTTCGACTGCATCTCGGAGATTATCTACCTCGACGTGTGAGTAAATTTTGGTAACCTGAACGCTCGAATGCCCAAGTATCTTAGAAACCAAGAAAATGGGCACACCTGCTTGAATCATATAAGATGCCGCAGAATGCCTCAGAGAATGGAAGTGAATTCGGTCATCAATCTTTGCCTTCCGAACCGATTTTTTAAATTGTTTTTGGGCGTTATCTCCGGTTATCGGTAATCCCTTTTTAGTGAACACGTAATTATTGGTTGCACAGTTCTTTCTCGATAGTAGGAGATTGTATACCGTTTCACTCATAGGGAGTTGTCTGCGTTTACCATGCTTAGTTCGAAAATTAGAATTGCTTTGAATGTGGATTAATCTGGAATCAAAATCTATTTGACTCCACTGTAGACTAAGAATTTCTCCACGTCTGCATCCCGTGTGAAGTGCATATACAGTTATATCTCTAAGCCAACGAGGCATTACATCTAATAGTCTGCTTACTTCCTCACGTTTTAAGTATACGGGCTCTACTTCCGGTACTTTAAAATAGCTTACTTTATCACAGGGGTTTAATTCCAACAATTCCCATCTTTTTGCCGTATTAAATGCAGATTTTAAAAAACGAAGTTCGATATTCACGGTGGTGTGGGATACAAATTTAATTCTCTCTGTTTTGTAGCTATCGATAAACTTCGGAGAAACATCTTTTAGAGGGATGTCCCCCGTTATATTTTTTAACAAATAAAGACTGTGCCGGTAGCCATCAAGCGTTTTCTTCGCGTACACGTGTTCACCATAATTCAGAAAGTCATTAATGAATACGGAGAGTGACTTCTTAGGAATCCGTTTTCGTGAAAGGTTTTTAAAATCGGTTAATTTTTTAACAGCCTGTGTCCGATTTTTAGTTCGGGTCGAACGCCATATCTGTTTCCCGTCTTGCTCGAAGGAAATGTAGTAGTAGCCGTTATTCCGCTTAAACAGAGATAATTTTTTCGGGAAATCCATAATTTCTCCTTGCTATTAGCATTACATTAGCAATTTGGCTGGATTCCCTTATTTTTATACTATTATTGTAAACTCTGCCTGCCTTACAAGCAGGAGGTC
>SL_3KL_010_SEDDRAFT_10000994_pt1 | contig 25101 bp, 16 predicted proteins | sample SodLakKL_010_SED_2_FD_10381 | JGI IMG/M metagenome (IMG submission 10381) | reverse complement strand
CCGGCGGTAAGAAACCACGGAGGCATCCTTGATAAAGGGGGAGAGGAAACCACCGGTGGTGTGGTGGTTGCCCGTTATGGTGAAAACCCACTGGAAGTTATTCAAAATGTTAAGGAAAAAATTGAAGAGATCAGCTCTGGCTTGCCCTCCAGGGAATTGGATGATGGAACGCTTTCCCAGGTAACCATTGTTCCTTTTTACGATCGTACCCAGCTTATTTACGAAACCCTGGGGACGCTTAATGTGGCCATTATATTGCAGATCCTGGTTTCTATCATTGTGATCATTGTAATGGTTTACCACCTGCGTACTTCCCTGCTGATCTCCGCATTGCTTCCCCTGGCAGTGCTTATGACTTTTATCATGATGAAATATGTTGGGGTGGATGCCAATATTGTTGCTTTATCCGGCATTGCCATTTCTATCGGTACCATGGTAGATCTTGGCATCATCATGAATGAGAACATTTTGCGGCATTTGCAGGAATCCGGAAAAACCGCCAAAAACCGCCTGGAGATCATCTATGAAGCCGCTACGGAAGTAGCACCTGCCATTCTTACGGCGGTGAGTACCACCATTGTCAGTTTTCTGCCGGTATTTACCCTGCAGGCTGCGGAAGGAAGGCTCTTTTCACCCCTTGCCTTTACCAAAACCTTTGCCCTGGTGGCTTCACTGATTATTGCCATTGCTTTTATGCCGATGCTGGCCTATCAGTTCTCCGGGAAAATAAACCTTGCCCGGTTCAACCGCTTACGAAAAAAGGTCGCCACCTGGCTCTTTTTGAATGGACTTGCTGTTGTGGCAGGGTCACTGGTTCTGATTTATATTTCCTGGTGGGCAGGTTTATTCATTCTGCTGCTTGGGGTTTCCGGAATCCTTCAAAATACCTTTCCGGAGAGAATCAGCCCTCATAAAAACCTCATTAACCTTGGCATTACCCTGGGTGTGGTCTTGATATTGCTTGCCAGCGAATGGCTGCCCATTGGCGTGGACCGGAGCTTATTTATCAACATCATTTTTCTTGTTTTGGTCATTGCCCTGGTGCTGGGGCTGTTCAGAATTTTTTTGTATTACTACCCCCGCTTGCTCACATGGGTGCTGACCCATAAGAAAATTTTCCTGGTCATTCCGGTTTTTCTGCTGTTATTGGGTTTGAATATCTGGATGGGTTTTGGAAATGTTTTTGGGTTTGTGGCCCGGGGATTTGATCAGGTAGGTGTAAACATTCGCACGACCACAGTATGGAGCGGACTCTATCATGCTTTTCCCGGTTTGGGCAGGGAGTTCATGCCTTCCCTGGATGAGGGAAGTTTTCTGCTCATGCCCACCACCATGCCCCATACCGGCATTGAATACAATTTGAAAGTATTGCAGGACCTGGATCGCAGGGTGCAATCCATACCGGAAGTGGATCTTGTGGTGGGGAAGGCCGGCAGGGCGGAAAGCCCTTTGGATCCTGCACCTATGACTATGTTTGAGAATGTGATCCTTTACAAAAGCGAATACAAAACCGACATGGACGGACACAAGATCCGCTTCAGGGTAGATAATGAAGGAGAGTTTGTCCGGGATGAGGAAGGCGAACTCATTCCCCATCGCCGCGGGCGATACTACCGGCAATGGCGCGACCACATTGAAACCCCTGATGATATATGGGATGAGATCATTCGGGTTTCCCGGTTTCCGGGTTTAACTTCGGCACCCCGGCTGCAGCCTATCGAAACCCGCCTGGTGATGCTGCAAACCGGTATGCGTGCTCCCATGGGGCTCAAAGTTTTCGGCCCTGATCTGGAAACCATTGAGAGTTTCTCCTCGCAGGTCGAAAGGGTGCTTCAGGATGTTCCCATGATCAGGAGTGCTACCGTATTTGCTGATAGGGTGGTGGGAAAACCTTATATGGAGATTCGCCCCGACAGGCAGACGCTTGCACGCCATGGAATTACCATAGAAGACTTCCAACAGGTAGTGGAGGTGGCCATAGGGGGCATGACCATGAGCACAACGGTTGAAGGCAGGGAGCGTTACAATATCCGTGCAAGGTATGCCCGGGAGTTTCGGGACAATCCCGAAGCCCTGAATGAAATATGGCTTCATGCCGCAGGAGGTTATCACCTGCCCTTAGGCGAAGTGGCTGAGATAACTTTTCGCCAGGGCCCCGGCATGATCCGTGGCGAAGACACCTTTCTTGTCGCCTACGTCACCTTTGACAAAGAACCCGGCTACGACAACCTGGCTGTTATCCGGCAGGCACAGGAAATGATAGCGGATAGATTAGAGAACGGAGAAATGGAAATACCTGAAGGGGTTAATTTTTATTTTTCCGGGGAGTATGAGCAGCAGATGCGCGCTGAGGAGCGACTGATGCTGGTGATCCCCCTTTCCATGATCGTCATTTTCTTCATCCTGTATTTCCAGTTTCGATCGGTGGCCACCTCCCTGATGATCTTTTCAGCCATTGCGCTGGCTTTTTCAGGGGGATTTCTGATGCTCTGGTTATACGGGCAGCCATGGTTTATGAACTTCAGTGTTTTTGGAACAAACATGCGGGAATTGTTCCAGATGGATGTGGTTAACCTGAGTGTGGCGGTATGGGTGGGTTTCATTGCCCTGTTTGGGATTGCCACCGATGATGGGGTATTAATTGCCACCTACCTGAAAAACAGCTTTAAAAAGCATAAGCCGGGCAATCGGGAAGAATTGCAGGAAACGATAATGGAAGCAGGTAAAAAACGGGTAAGGCCGGCCCTGATGACTACAGCCACTACATTGCTGGCGTTGTTACCCATTTTGACTTCCACCGGACGGGGGGCAGACATTATGATCCCTATGGCAATCCCGGCTTTTGGCGGAATGACCATTGCCCTGATCACCCTTTTCCTGGTACCGGCATTGTTTATGGCCTGGAATGAGTTTCTGATAAAAAAGCAAAACGATCATGAAAACATATAATAACACCATACCGAAAACACAGTCCGGGTGGCGTATAAACTGGCCTGTTTATTTGCTGACATTGTGCCTTTTGGCGGGTTCCTTAAATACCTCCGCACAGGTATATCCCACGGAGTATCTTGAAGAAGCCCTTGATAATAATCCCGGCCTGAGGGCCTGGAAGGCTAAACATGAAGCAGACCGTAAGGAGACAAATATTTCCTCAGCCCTGCCCGATCCTGAGTTGAGTGCCGGCTTTTTTACACCGCCTATGGAACGCCTGATGGGGAACCAGTGGGTAGAGGCGGGAATCATGCAGATGTTTCCCTGGTTTGGCACCCTGGGTAAGCAAAAGGCTGCTGCTGAAAAAAGGGCTGAAGGATCCTGGCACCAATACCGGCAGGAACGCAACAGTCTTTTTATGGAACTGACCCGTTTGTGGCTGCAGATTTACGAAAAAGAACAAAAGCTGGCCCTCCTTGCAGCGTTCAAAGAGACCCTGAAGGTAAGGGAAGATCTTATTTATACCCGGTATGGCGCGGGAGAGCAACGTACCGGACTGACCCTTGACCTTTACCGCCTGGATATTCAGCTTGCTGATTTTGAAAACCAGGCAGAAAAGCTGTTAGAGGAAAAGAAAGCCTTGATCCGGAGCTTCAACATTTTGGTGGGCAGGGATGAAACGGCAGGGGTAAAAACTCCCGAAACCCTTCCGGAAGCAGGAAATACCGATCTGCCGGTTTATGCCGGTGAAGAAGCATTTGCAGCTAATCCCCGCATGAACAGGTCACAAGCCGGGGCCCAGGCAGCAAGAATTCAAAAAGAGGTAAGCCGGCTCAAAACCCGGCCCATGCTTGGGGTAGGGGTTCAATATTCCTACTTTGCCCCGGGGGATGCAGCCATGAGCCAAATGGACGGAGGGCATATGGTAATGCCCATGATTTCAGTGAGTCTGCCTGTTTTCAGGAATAAAAACCAGGCAAGCAGGCAGCGGGAAGCATTCATGGCAGAATCGGCCGGCTTTCAGGAAAATGAGCAGCTCAATGCCTTGCAAACAGAATGGACTCAATTAATGGCAGAGTTAAAGAACCTCCAACGCGACCGTGACTTTTATCAAAACCAAACCCAAATAACCCGAAAGACCCGGGAACTGTTACTTACCGCTTATGCTGCAGGAGATGAAGGCTTTGACGAACTGTTACGGATCCAGGACCAATTGCTCGAACTGGAGTGGAGGTTGCTGGAAACCTATGTCAATCAGAACATTTTAATAGCCGAAACAGAGCGCTTGCAGGCAAAAAACATTTTTGAATAAAAAACCAATCATTATGGAAAAAGATAAATTAAAATCCATCGGTATTTACCTGGCAATGATCCTTTTAGGATTAGTGATCGGCTGGCTGTTTTTTAGCGGCAGCAACGATGAACCTCACGACCACGATCATGAGCATACCGCGGAGGTAGAGAATGCAACAGAAGAATACACCTGCTCCATGCATCCCCAGGTAAGGCAGGATGAGCCTGGTGACTGCCCCATTTGCGGAATGGATCTTATTCCCGTTTCAGACGAGGAAGATCACCGCGAAGACGACCCTTTCCTGTTTACCATGCAGGAAAGATACAGCACCTGGGCCAATGTGCGAACGCGTAAAGTAGAGGCCATGCATGCCGGTGTCCATATAAGGCTTACCGGAAAGGTGGCGGTGAATGAGCGGCTTGAAAGGGCAATATCCGCCAACTTCCCGGGTAGGATAGAAAAACTGTATGCTGATTTTACCGGAAGGGTTGTTCAACAGGGAGAGCGGCTGGCTACCGTTTATTCTCCTGAAATGATGCAAGCCCAGCAGGAACTGCTTCAGGCCGCCGCCAATAAGGAGGCCCGTCCGCGCCTTTACGAGGCTGCCCGCCAAAGGCTCAGATTGTTTAACCTGACTCCGGCTCAGATCAATCAGATTGAAGAAAGCGGGCAGGCATCTGCCACGATGGATGTTCATGCAACTTTGTCGGGCTATCTGACTGCCAGAAAAATATCGGAAGGGGATTATGTAAGCACCGGACAGACCATGTTTTCCATTGCGGATCTCGGCAGGGTATGGATAGTGCTGGATGCCTATGAAAATCAGGTTGGACGGATAGAACCGGGACAAGCAGCAGAAGTGGAAGTTCCGTCCCTGCCAGGGGAGGATTTTACCGGGGAAGTGGAGTTTGTTGATCCTTTTATGGACCCGCAAACCCGAAGTGCGAGAATCAGGCTCACCCTTGACAACCCCGCCAATCTCCTCAAACCTGAAATGCTGGTCAATGCCACCCTTACTACCGAAGGAAGGCACAGTGTGGTAGTGCCCTCTACAGCCCTGCTCTGGACCGGTAAGCGATCGGTGGTATATGTAAAAAAACAGCAGCAAAACGGCTTCACATTTGAATTCAGGGAAATAGAAACCGGCCCCCGAACCGAAGAAGGTTATATCGTATTGTCAGGTCTGGAAGAAGGAGAAGAAATTGCGGTAAGCGGTGTGTTTGCCATTGATGCCGCTGCACAATTACAAGGCCAGTACAGTATGATGGCTCCCCCGGTAAAGGCAGAGCTTCCGGAACTTTTCAGAAGCAACCTGGAAAACCTCTTCAACAAATACTTTGAATTAAAAAATGCGCTGGCAGATGATGACCCGGATGAAGCCCTCAGGCAGGAAGGACGGCTTATGGAACAACTGGAAGAGACCGGAATGCATGCATTGGAAGGGGAACACCACATGTTTTGGATGGAGCAATATGAAGCCATCGAAGAAAGCCTGATAAATTTTAAAGATTCAGAAGATATTGCAGAAATGCGCGTTCACTTTGAGCCCCTTTCGGAAGCGTTTATTGAAACTGCCCGCACCCTTGGGGCTGTCGGACAGACTTTTTATGTGACCTTTTGCCCTATGTACGATGATGACCGGGGCGCCTATTGGCTCAGTGAATTTGAGGAGATCAAAAACCCCTACTTTGGTGACATGATGCTGCGTTGCGGTGAGGTAAGGGAAACTTTGAGAGAAGGCGTTGCGCATGCCGAAGAAAGAGAAGCCCGTGAAATGGAAGGGCATGTGCATTAAAAAAACAATCCCGGTTTTCCTTCAGCATCATAAAGGAAAAACGGGATTGCCTGAATTTTTCCGGGATCGTGAAAAGCCTATGAAAACTTTCGTTCCGGCTTAATCCAGCAGGGGTTCAAGGGTGTAGCCCTTATCTTTTAAAAGCTGCAATACGCCGGTTTCCCCGGGCAGGTGGGCTGCCCCAACGGCAAAGAAAACCGGTTTTTCTTTCATAAGAGCTTCCATGCGGGGTATCCAGCGTTGGTTTCTTTCCTTCAGGATGCTTCGCTCAAAATCCTCCCATTGGCTCAGGGATTCGTGCGACATCTGATGCATGCCTTCCAGGTCCATGGAAAGGTAGAGGTCCAGCAATTGCCTGAATTCCTCCCTGGATTTTGCATAATCATTAAGGCTTTCCATCAATATTCCGGCCTGTTCCTCGTAGGTGAGCTTTTTAAACACATCCAGCTGATCCTGCAAAGTTTCCAGGCCGTCAAGGGGTATCTCTTTTTGTGCGGCCAGTTGCATCAGGTAGCCTTCATAGCTCTGGGGCTGGCATCCCAGCATGTGGGGAAACATCATGGAAACCAGGAAAAAAGGTTGGACTCTTTCCACTGCGGATATTTGCATTTCCAGGCTGTCAGCGAAGAACTGTTTAACCAGGGCATATTCTTCCTCTGAAAGCAGATCGGCAATGGTTTTTTCGTCCTGCATCACCATACCCATTTGCAAACCCATTACCAGTCCGGGATCCTGCAGGTTAAGCTCCAGCATGAGTTTTTCTGTTTTGCCCATTTTTTCTTCAAGGGCCTCATAAGCCACAAAATCATCGGCACAAATCACATGGATGGTACCAAACAGGTAGGAGGGAGTCTGCAGTTCATTGCCGCTGATGCGCCAAAGGAGGTTGTTGGGGTTAAGGTCGTTTTGTGTGCCGAAGAGGTTTGGCATCAGCAAAAACAAACCAACGATCGCCATCATGCGGTATAAATGGGCCTTGTTCATCTTATGAAAGTTTTAGGGTAAATAAATGGTTTAAGGTTGGATTTCCCGCACAAAGATAGCCAGAGGGAAGAATAAACACAAACCTTTTATGATCCTGATAAAAATTGTTATGGGCCAAAGAGCAAAAAAAAACCCGCCGTATGGGCGGGAAAAAATTTTGGCGGAGAGAGAGGGATTCGAACCCCCGGGGGCTGTTACACCCCAACGGTTTTCAAGACCGCCGCAATCGACCACTCTGCCATCTCTCCGGGCGCAAAATTACAATTTTTTTGCTTTTCTCAAACAAAAAATTGGCTTTGAGCCCCAATTGCTTTAAAAAACGTATTTTTACAGCCCTGCCGGTTTTTTGCTGCCAGGAAAATAAGGAAGAAAATATTGGTATGAAGGATTCCCGGACGGCTGTGGTGATTTTAAACTGGAATGGCAAGGCATTTCTCGAAAAATTTCTTCCCGCTGTGGTGAAGCATAGCCCTGGATTTGCCAGGGTGATCGTCGCCGATAATGCATCCACTGATGACTCAATATCGTTTTTGAAAGAAAATTATCCGGATGTTGAGGTCATTGCCCTGGAAAAGAACTTTGGATATGCCGGGGGCTATAACGCGGCCCTGCGCCGGGTAGAAGCGGATTTTTATGTGCTGCTCAACTCTGATATTGAGGTGTCTGCAAACTGGATACCCCCGGTGATCAGGCTCATGGAAAAAGATCCTTCTGTTGCGGCCTGTCAGCCAAAAATCCTGGACCATGAGCAAAGGGCCATATTTGAATATGCCGGTGCTTCAGGCGGGTACCTCGACAAATTCGGCTATCCTTTTTGCCGGGGGCGGCTGTTTTCTGTTATGGAAACAGATGAAGAGCAGTATGATGAAGATGCCGAGGTTTTCTGGGCCAGCGGGGCATGTATGTTTATCCGGGCCGATGCCTTTCATGCCGCCGGTGGTTTTGATGAAAGGTTTTTTGCCCATATGGAAGAGATTGATCTTTGCTGGAGGTTAAAGAACAAAGGTTACCGTATTATGGCCTGTCCTGAATCGGTCGTCTATCATGTAGGAGGCGGCACCCTGCCAAAATCCAACCCCAGGAAAACCTTCCTGAATTTTCGCAACAGCCTGTGGTTAATCTCAAAAAACTTACCTTCCCGTTACTTTTATCTTTTTATTTTTTTCAGGCTGGCACTGGACGAAATGGCGGCCGCGAAGTTTTTATTCAGCGGTCAGTTTCGTGACTTCCTGGCCGTTTACAAGGCCCACTTTGCATTTATATGGAAATGGCGCAGCATGCGACGCGAAAGCAAATACCTGCCGGCAAAGCTTCCATCAAGGCTATATAAACGCAGCATTGCCCTGGATTTTTTCCTCGGCAGGAAAAAGTACTTTTACCAGCTTAAGAAAAAACATTTTGTGCTGAACTGACATGCAGGCTGTTGATCACCACTCCCTTCCTGCTGATCTTGAGTTTACAGGCTGTTATTCCAGCAGGCTTTCCACGGCCAGGCGGTAGCTTTTCAGACCGAAACCAGAGATGATACCTGCACAATAGGGCCCAATAAGTGACTTATGGCGGAAGTCCTCCCTTGAGAATACATTGCTCACATGCACCTCCACCACCGGAGCATTGATGGCCAGGATGGTGTCGCCAATGGAAACCGAAGTATGGGTGTATCCCCCGGCGTTAAGGATGATCCCGTCGTGGGTAAATCCGGTCTCCTGCAACTTGTTGATGATGTCTCCCTCTACATTGGACTGGTAGTGATCTATCTGAACTTCCGGATACTGTTTTCGTAACGTTTCCAGGTAATCTTCAAAAAATTCACTGCCGTAAATTGAAGGCTCCCGGGTGCCCAGCAGATTCAGATTCGGACCATTGATGATGATGAGTTTCATAGCTGGCATTTTGATACAAATTAAGCCAATTATTGCCAGAAATGCTAAAAAAAAAGATTCAGGGCCACCCTCAATTTTTCGGGAAGAAAAAAAGAGAAATTACAGGCTTTTTATTAATTTTGTCGGACTTATCAAAAATAGGGGTGCCCCAAATTACGGGCTGAGATCAAACCCATTGAACCTGATCCGGGTAATGCCGGCGAAGGGAGGGCAGATAAACAAAGAATGGCTTTTACCCTATTTGCCGTTCAATGTTTAACTAAATTAAATTCAATTCAAATCATGAAAAAGTTGCATGTGCTCATGGCATGGTGCCTGTTGTTGCCGCTTGCCGGCATGGGGCAGTATACCATCGAAGGTCAGGTTTTTGACCAGAAAGAAGAACGTTCTTTACCCGGTGCCCACGTGGTGATAAAAGGGAGCTACCGGGGAGTTTTCTCCGATATGAACGGACGCTACTCCTTAAATAACCTCCGGGAAGGAGATTATGTATTGGAGGTTTCCTTTATGGGTTACCAAACGGAAGAGTATGCCCTTACTTTGGACGGAGATAAGACGCTTGATTTTTATTTAACCCGCTCCACTACTATAGCCGAAGAGGTGGTAGTAAGTGCCACCCGGGCCGGGGGAAGAACCCCGGCCACCTTTACCGATCTTTCCAGTGAAGACCTGATGCCCCGTAATCTTGGGCAGGATCTTCCGGCTTTACTGAACCATACCCCATCCTTAACGGTCAGCTCCGATGCAGGGACCGGGGTTGGCTATACCTGGATGAACATAAGGGGCAGTGACAATTCCCGTATCAACGTTACCATTAATGGCATACCCATTAACGATGCAGAATCTCACGGGGTTTGGTGGGTGAACATGCCCGATATTGTGTCTTCGGCCGACAACCTGCAGATACAAAGAGGAGTGGGGTTAAGCACACATGGTGCCGGTGCTTTCGGGGCAACCATTAACCTGCAGACCACTGCCCTGAATGACGAGCGGTATGCCGAGATCAATTCTTCGGCCGGTTCCTTCAATACCCTGAAAAATACCGTTAGCTTTGGTACCGGACTGCTCAACGATAACTGGGCCTTTGACGGGCGCTTATCCCGGATCAGATCCGACGGTTATATTGACCGTGCAAGGGCCGAGCTCGGGTCTTTCTATCTTTCAGGCGGGTATTACGGCCAAAATACCTTGATAAAAGCACTGGCCTTTTCCGGAGAGGAAACCACCTACCAGGCATGGAACGGGGTGCCTTCCGATTCACTGGAAACCAACCGTACCTTCAATCCTTCCGGAATGTATCATGATGAGCAAGGGAATCTTCGGTTTTATGATGATGAAACCGACAATTACCAGCAAGACCATTACCAGCTGCATTTTTCCCATGCATTTATGCCGGAATTCACCGCTACCGCAGCTTTACACTATACCTACGGAAGGGGCTATTATGAACAATACCGCGAAAATGAACGTTTCAGCAGCTACGGACTGCCCAATGTGGTCATTGGTGAAGAGGAGATTGAACGTACCGACCTCATCAGGAGAAGATGGCTCGATAACGACTTTTACGGATTTACTTATTCTCTGAACTACAATAGTTTTGACCGTACTTCCATTACCCTTGGCGGAGGATATCATTTATATGATGGCGATCATTTCGGGGAGATCATCTGGGCAAGGCATGCACAGAATACGGATATTCGCGAAAGGTACTACGACAACAACGCTTTCAAGAAAGATTTTAACAGCTTTCTTAAAGTCAGTTATGAACTTAGCCCGGGGATGAACCTTTTTGTGGATAATCAATACCGCTATATCTCCTATAGTTTTCTTGGGTTGGCCTGGATAGAAGATGAGGTGGCGCCCCTGCAGCAGAAAGTCAATTATCATTTCTTTAATCCCAAAGCCGGGCTTTCCTATGAAATAGATCCCTCCAATACCGTTTATGCCTATGCCGGAATCGGGAACCGTGAGCCGGTGCGTCGCGATTTTACCGAATCCTCGCCCGAAAGCCGGCCTTCTCCGGAAAGGTTGCACAATGTGGAAATAGGTTATCATTTTAAAGGACAAAGGGCCCGCTTCAGCAGCAACCTTTACCTGATGGATTACAAGGACCAGCTTATCTTAACCGGTGAGATCAACGATGTGGGCGGATTTTCCAGGACCAACATTGAGGACAGTTACCGTGCCGGCATTGAGTTGGAAGGAAGTTATATGTTCACCCGCTGGTTTGAATTTTCGGGCAATGCTACCTTCAGCCGTAACAAAATTGACCAGTTTGAGGAGCATTCAGATGTTTATGATGAAAACTGGAACTGGGTCGGAACAGATGTAAGGGTATACCGGGATACCGACATTGCCTTTTCTCCATCGGTGGTGGCCTCCGGGATACTTACCTTTAAACCGGCTGATGGACTTTCGCTGAGCCTTAACAGCAAATATGTGGGCGACCAGTACATTGACAACACCATGAGCAGTGATCGTATGCTGGATGCATACCTGGTAAACGACTTGCGGGTAAATTATGTAATAAAACCCGGGTTCTTCAATGAACTGGAATTTGTTTTTCAGGTGAACAATGTGTTTGATGTCGCTTATGAAACCAATGCCTGGGTTTACAAAGGGGTGGTTGGTGATCATGGGCTGATGTCTATTGCAGACGGATACTTCCCACAAGCCGGAAGGCATTTTATGCTGGGGTTGAATATGCGGTTTTAAATCCGGGATTTGTGTTCAAAAAAAGCGATCTCCGGATCGCTTTTTTTTAAAGAAGGTTGTCTTCGTCCGACAGATCACTTTGATCAGGTTCTGCTTTGCGATGAATGGCATAATTTCTCCATTTTTCCAACACCTGCTGCATGTCTTCAGGGAGCGCGGATTCAAAATACATGGATTTTCCGGTGACGGGGTGTTCAAAGCCCAGGGTTTTGGCATGCAGGGCATGCCGGGGCAAAATTCTGAAGCAATTGTTAACAAATTGCTTGTATTTGGTAAAAGTGGTTCCTTTTAAAATTTTGTCGCCACCATAGGTTTCATCATTGAAGAGGGGCCTGCCGGTGTGTTTAAAATGGGCGCGGATCTGGTGGGTGCGGCCGGTTTCCAGCTTGCATTCCACCAGGGTAACATACCCAAACCTCTCCAGAACCCGGTAATGGGTCACGGCCGGTTTGCCGTATTCCCCATCCGGAAAAACGTCCATGATCTTCCGGTTCTTAAGACTTCGGCCAATGTGTCCGGAAATGGTGCCATTTTCCTCTTCAATATTTCCCCATACCAGGGCATGGTAAATCCGGTCAATTTTCCGGTCGAAAAACATTTTGGCCAACCGGGTTTGGGCCAGTTCAGTTTTGGCTATCAGCATGATGCCGGAGGTGTTTTTATCCAGGCGATGTACCAGGCCCGGTTTAATATCTTCGTTGTTCTGGCGGGGGAGGTTTTCGAAATGGTAAACCAGGGCATTGACCAGGGTGCCGGTATAATTGCCATACCCGGGATGCACCACCATGCCTGCTTCCTTGTTGATAATGATCAGGTAATCGTCTTCAAAAATAATATTCAGGGGAATATTCTCAGGGATCAGCTCAACCTCCCGCGGAGGATAGGCCATGACAATGCTGATGTCGTCATCCGGTTTTACTTTGTAGTTGGATTTAACGGCTTGCCCGTTTACCAGAATGTTTCCCGCTTTGGCGGCATTTTGAATCTTGTTACGGCTGATGTTTTCTATCCTACCCTGCAGGTATTTGTCAATACGCATCAGGCCCTGTCCTTTATCTACCACAAAGCGATGGTGTTCGTATAATTCCTGTTCTTCGTTCTCTTCCTGGTTTTCTTCCGGCAGATTGGGTTCCCTGGTCATTTCTAAGTTGTTATCTGGAAATTAAAAAACGCAAAGTATGAAAACGGTTTTCCCTGGAATGAACAAGCCTTAAAAGGTACATGCCATTGCTGAGATGCCCAAGGTCAAGGGTTGGCTGAAACCTCCCGGAATGTAACCGTTTACCGTGGATGTCAAAAACTTCCACCTGAAATTCATAAGGGTTGGCAACCTCTTCTTTTAACCGGATATTTAAAAAACCGGAAGTAAGGGGGTTTGGATAAATTGAAAATTCCAGCTTTTGTTCAGGATTTGAAATGCCGGTGATATCGGGTTCCCCGAAAAACGGGCGGATCATCAGGGCACCCACCTCTATAGATTGAATCCATTGAGTCAGGTCATGGAAAAAAAGGTTTTCGCTGGCATCATTGGTCATATCAAATCCAAGGTGAAGGAATTTATCATGGGTCTGTTCCCAGCCCACATAAAATGTATCGCTCACCAGTACCGGTTCATCAAGCAGGTAAGTGGTAAACCGGTTCAGTTCATCTTCAAATTCAGGCATCAATACCTGTGACTGATAGAGCTTTACTTCCGGGTCGAGGCTTTCCCAGACGGTAAGCAGGAAAGGATGCACATTGACATTGTTAATGGTGCGGTTAAAAAAGATCTGCACGGCTTCCAGGGTATCCTGGTGTTCCAGGGTGAAGCGGTAAGCGGCTTTGCGCGCGCCAACCAGGCCATAAGAAGCTTCAGGTACGCCGTCGTCGTAGGCAAAATAATCCTTAAAAACCTGGTCGAAGGCAATGGTGTCATTATTTGGGAAGGGGTCGCCCTGGTCGCCTTCGCGTATTACGTGCTGAATCCGAAACTGCCGCTCAGGGGCAGGCGCTGTGGGCAAAGGATTATCCATTACAATAGGATTGGCGTGAGGCTGGTAATCCTGGTAACCGGCATCGAAAAAAGGGGCGATGTTCCAGGGTCCTCCCGAATAGGTGCGGATGTTGTTTCCGTTTTCATCCTGAATAAAGTACCAGTAAGTGTAATCGTAAACTACATTGCCCAGGTTGGTGATATGATTATTGAATCTTTGCCTTAGGTAGGCCTGAGGACTGGCAATGTAATGCGACCAGGGCATGGCCCGGTAATTTCTTAAAATAGACTGGGCCGGTCTTGCAAAAGCAATGTCGTAGTATGTTGAGTCCAGGGCGCTGCGTCCATGGTCGAGGGTCACATAGTCCACGTTCCAGATGTTGGTATTGCCGGCATAGTTGGTTGGGGTTTTATCAATGGGAAAGCTGGAATAGTTTTTAAAACGGAACTGAAAATCCTCCCTGAAAAAAACCTCATCGGTGATGGGAATTACGGCCCTTTTAAAATAAGGAAAGGTATCGTTGGAAAAAGTGCTAAGTGTTTCGCCTGTGGCACGCCACACGGATTGCCAGATGGCTTCTACCCATATCGAATCACCCTCATCATCCACTTCATAATACCCCGGAGTATGCAGAAACTCCACCACCAGGGAGTCCCGTTCCCTTGGTTCGCTGGATCTGCCCTGGGGCTGGTAATAAAAGGTTAATATTACGGAATCAGCCGGGGTAAGGGCCTGACTGGATGGGGAAAAAATTGAATCCAGCCGGAGGGGATTGGAAGTAAGGTGGTCGGCCACAAACTGGAAGACGTTTCCCGAAGCATGTTCATAGATCTCTCCGTATTGATTCAGCTTGTCAAAGGTAGCAACACCAACAGTTTTTGGATGTACGGCAAAAGTCTGGTTGATGAACACATAATTGTCTGCCCATAAATGATTGTCGGGGTAAGGGCCGGGATAGGAAAAATCGTCACGAAAAGGCAAAGTTAGCGCCGCATCTGTTTCTTTTGTGGCCAGGTTGTTTTGTAAGGTTTCCTTGTTTTTTTGCGGGTTGTTGTCAAGGGGCCGCAGGACTTCCTGTGAGAGGGAAACGCAAATCCCGGAGAACATTAACAGAAAGAGGAAAATATTTTTTTTCATGCGATAGTGTTTCTTTGGGTTCAAGGCAAACCTTTCAAATAATGCCTGCTTGGGGCAGGAGATTATTCGCTCAGGTCAAATTCATCCAGGGAGCGGTACCAAATGTTGATTTTGGTATCCAGTGGGGTTCGGGCATCCTCCTCAAATTCAGGTTCCTGTCTGTAAACCCTTGCGTTTTGCTCTGAAACCCCGCCTTCAAAAATTTCTTCTCCGATTCCAAGGGAAAGCGCTTCCATGGTTTCTCTGACTTCTTCCGTGGTTTTTCCATAAAGCATGGGCACGGGTACAGTCAGTAACTCTTCTTTGTATTTTTCGAAATCAAATTCCTGCGAGGAGCGGTAATGCAAATCCACAGTGCTCCCGGCCTGAAGGAAATGGGTTTTGGTCAGAGGGTCGGGAATTTGTTCGTAAACCTTCAAATAATCGTCTTCTTCATCAATAAAAACTTCGTTGCCCACATTCAGGGAAGAGGCATTAAGCAGCTGGATGGCATCGCGGCGGGGCATGCCGATCACCATGGGTACTTCCACCACATTTTCTCCGAGGCCTTCACCAAGGACCAGGTCTATTTCGGTTCCTTTCTCAACCTGGGTGCCGGGTTCTATATTGCCTTGTTTGAATTTTTGCTGCAGCACGGCGTTGCGGGCAATGTCCGGCCGGTATTCCAATTTACCCAGTATAAGGCCGTGAGCTTCCAGCAGTGACATGGCCTGCCGGAGGGAGAGATCCGTCAAATCGGGCATTTCCACCATTTCGGGCAAAATGGCCACGGTGGTCAGGTAAATGGTCCGGTTGCGTTTTACCTGTGCACCAGGAGCGGGATCCTGACCGGCAACAGTGCCTTTATCCCGGGAATCATCAAAAATAGAATCGTTGATCACATAACGCAGGTTCATCCGATCCAGCAAGGGGTCAAGGTCTTCCTCATGCATGCCCTCAAGGTCGGGTACCGTAAGGGTGCGGTTGTGTAAAGTATAAATATCCAGCAACTGCAAGGCACCCCACATCAATACAATGGCTGCCGCTGCAGCCAAAAGCAGGTGACGCAAAAACAACTTACTGGCAAAAAACTCCCTGGTGTTCATTTCTCTTTTTTTTATGGAAGGTCAAAATTAATAATTAATCGTGTTTTTATGCCGTTAGTGAGGCAAACAACGCAATTTTAAGTTTGCCCCCTCAAAACACTAAACGGATTATTCCGGGTTTTATGCTTTGCAGCATATTTTTTTTGTACACTGTTTTACCGCCTGCCATTTTTTCTTAAGTTTGCTTTTGTTTATAAATCCTTTATTCCACAGTTTTTTATGGAAAAAAAGAACATCGCTTTGGTGGCGGGTGGCGATTCGGGAGAGTATGTGATCTCCATGGAAAGTGCCAAAATGATCAAAAAAAATATTGACCCTAGTCTCTACAAGGTTTATACCATTCTGATACAAAAACACACCTGGGTATATATTGATGAACAGGGAAACAAAATTCCCGTTGACAAAAATGATTTTTCCATAACCATAGAAGCCAAAAAGGTATTGTTTGATTGCGTATTCATTACCATTCATGGGACTCCCGGTGAAGACGGCAAGCTGCAGGGATATTTCGATCTTTTGGATATCCCCTATACAACGGCCGGGTTACTGGCTTCTGCATTGACTTTTAACAAGCATTTTTGCAACATGGTGGTCCGGCAGTTAGGGTTGCCGGTGGCCAGATCATTAAAACTCACCAGGGATTCGGTATTGGAGGAGGGCACTATTTTAAAAAGCGTGTCCCTGCCGGTTTTTGTCAAACCCAACAAAGGTGGCTCCAGCCTTGGCACAACTTTCGTAAAAACACAGCATGCACTTTTGCCTTCAGTAAAGCATGCTTTTGAACATGACAACGAGGTGCTGGTTGAAGAATACATACAGGGGGTGGAGCTGACCTGCGGGGCCCTGATGCATGAGGGAAAGGTGAAGGTTTTACCGGTAACCGAGATCATCAGCAAAACCGAAGCCCGCTTTTTCGACTTTAAAGCCAAATACACCAAAGGGGCTGCCGATGAGATCACTCCGGCCAGAATTTCTGCAGAACTGACGCGTCTTGTGCAGGACACCACGGCATTTCTTTACAAGGAACTCGATATGAAAGGCCTCACCAGGTTCGATTACATTTACAGCCAGGACAGCCTGTTTTTCCTGGAAGTAAATGTGACCCCGGGCATGTCCGAAACCAGCATCGTTCCCCAGCAAGCCGAAGTGGAAGGGATATCGGTGATGGAGCTTTTCTCTATGATGATACAGGAAGCCTTAATCCGAAGACAATGATCTCAGGAAGCGGGTCAGCTTTTTGATGGCTCTTCCACGATGGCTGATCCGGTTTTTCTCAGGCAGGGGCATCTGGGCAAAGGTGGTTTGATAGCCTTCCGGTATAAATACAGGATCGTACCCAAAACCTTCTTTTCCGGCTTTTTCAAGGGTAATGTGCCCGTTCACCACTCCTTCAAAAAGGTATTCCTTACCGCTGATTATAAGGGCAATGACGGTGCGGAACCGGGCTCTCCGGTTTTTTTTCCCTTCCAGGTTTTTCAGTAATTTCCTTATGTTGGCTTCACTGTCCTTTGCCTCCCCGGCAAAACGTGCAGAGTGTACGCCCGGCAGGCCATTCAGCGCATCTACCTCAAGGCCGGTATCATCGGCAAAACAATTGACCCCAAACTTCCGGTTCACGTAGCGGGCTTTCTCAAGGGCATTTTCTTCAAGGGTTTGATGCGGTTCAGGAATGTCTTCCTTACAGCAAATGTCTCCAAGGCCTTTCAGCGAAAACCCGGGGGCAAGGATTTCTTTTATTTCCTCAACTTTATGAGGATTGTGACTTACAAATACCAGTTCCATAGAATAAAAAAGTTGCCCTTCCGCAAAAATTCAGAAGAGCAACTTTTATTTGGTTAGTTGTTCATAAAAAAGATCTACTTCAGCTCTGCGAGCACGTAATTCTTTGGTACCTTATCACCTACCTTCACATTCATCTTTTTGACAACGCCGTCCATGGGCGCCATGATGATGTTTTTCATTTTCATGGCTTCCAGAATGCAAAGCTTTTCCCCTTCAGTAACCCGTGTCCCTTCTTCCACAAAAACCTCCTGGATGTTTCCCGGCATGAAAGAAGTAACCTGTTTGGGATTCAATGGCTCATAAGGCTTGCGCTTCAGAAAAGCTTTGTTGACCTGTGTATTATAAACCACATCATCAACAATCAATTTGATATTATTTTTATTATTTCCCTTGGATTTTTTCATTTTTTGATTCATTTAAATCCGTCAATTGAAAACAAAACGGGCATGCATACCTTGAAAAAGTATTCCGTAAACCGTCTGTGAACCGGGGTTAAAACGGAGGAATGCCATGTTTTTTNTCNGGAACCAGTTCTTTTTTCTGGGCCGAAATTTCAAGGGCNTGGTTTACAAAACGNCGTGTTTCAGAGGGTTCGATCACGGCATCAATGTANCCGTGTGCTGCTGCCACGTATGGGTTNGCAAACTTTTTCTTGTATTCTGCCACTTTTTTCTTACGCACCTCTTCGGGTTTTTCCGCNTTCATGATCTCGTGNCGGAAAATGATATTGGCAGCCCCTTCGGGTCCCATTACTGCNATTTCGGCTGTGGGCCAGGCAAATACAAAATCGGCCCTCAGGTGGCGGGAGCACATGGCAATGTATCCGCCTCCGTATGCTTTTCGCAGGATCACGGTAATTTTTGGCACGGTCGCTTCGCTGTAAGAATAAAGTATCTTGGCGCCGTGGCGGATCACCCCTGCATGTTCCTGGTCGATGCCCGGCAGGTAACCCGGCAGGTCAACCAGGGTAACCAATGGAATATTGAAGGAGTCGCAGTAGCGAATAAACCTGGCGGCTTTATCAGAAGAATCCACATCAAGCACCCCTGCCAGTACCATGGGCTGGTTGGCCACAAAACCGATGGTTTGTCCGTTAAGCCGGCCAAAACCTACCACCATGTTGGCGGCAAACAATTCCTGCACTTCAAAAAAGTCGCTGTCGTCACTAATGGACCGGATCACATCGCGCACATCATATGGTTCGCGGGGGTCGGTAGGGATGATCTTGTCAATTTTGAACTGCTTGGTTTTGGGTGCTTTTTTCGGGAAAGGATCTGCTTTTTTCTGGTTGTTCCAAGGGATATAGGTTACCAGCTTTTTGATCTTTTCAAAACACTCGGTCTCGCTTTCGGAGAAAAAGTGGGCATTACCGGTAATTTCGCTATGGACCCTTGCTCCCCCCAGTTCTTCCATGCTGATCTCTTCGCCCAGCACTGACTTGATAACTTCAGGGCCGGTAATGAACATTTTGGAAATTTTATCCACCACAAACACAAAGTCGGTAAGGGCAGGGGAGTAGACTGCCCCCCCGGCACAAGGGCCAAGGATCACCGAAATTTGCGGGATCACGCCCGAAGCGCGGGTGTTACGGTAAAATATCTCGCCATATCCTGCCAGGGAATTAACCCCTTCCTGAATGCGGGCACCACCGGAGTCGTTGATCCCGATAATGGGGATCTTCAGGTTCATGGCATGGTCCATGATTTTGGTGATCTTGCGGGCATGCATCAGCCCCAGAGAACCACCGGCCACCGTAAAGTCCTGGGCGTAAATGCAAACAGGAAATCCATTGATGGTGCCTGTTCCGGTAATAACCCCATCACCGGGCAGGTGCTTTTTGTCCATGTCAAAATCCTTGGCGGCGTGTTCCACAAATAAGTCATATTCGTGAAAAGAGTTTGGATCCAGCAGGGAGATGATGCGCTCGCGGGCGGTCATTTTTCCCATGGCCACCTGTTTTTCAATGGCTTTGGCTCCTCCTCCCTGAAGCGCACTCTGCATCCGTTTTTTCAGATCAAGCGTCTTGATTTTAATAGACATATTTTTTCAGGTTTTGATTTCTTAATCAATTGATCCTTAAATAATTTTTCTGAATTTTTTGCTGACATTACGGTTTTGGCAGCGAAAAAACATTCAAAGTAATAAAAAAAAAACGAAAACAAGGTTGTTTTTTACAAGCAAATTGAAGGGCGAAGTTATCACCTTTTTGGGTTATTCACTATAAAACAGACGTTTTATACGAAAAATTTATTATGATCGGGATGGGTCTTTCCTGCAACTCCAGACTTGGATGATAATTGCTGTATGCAGAAACTACTCCGTAANAATGATCTTGATCACCTTGGTACTCCTGTTGTTTTTTATTTGCAACAAGTAAACCCCTTTGGGAAGTTGCCCAANCGATATGGTTTTTTGCGCTCCCTTTGGGATTTCTTCATGGAATTCCCGGTACACGGTTTTCCCCTGGATATTGATCAGGTTGATCCATGCTGTTGACATTTCCTGGTCGAAGACTATGGTTATGTGTTTGCTGGCGGGGTTGGGAAAGACTTTGAATTCGGTTTCATCCCCGGCAAGGGTGTCTCCGGGATCGGGGAAAGGACGGAATTTTGCCGTAAGGGTTTTGTTTGTCTCCGGCATGATAAACCGGTATTCCAGATCGCCTGATAAAAAGGTAGTTCCATCCCTCCATGCTTCAAATTCAAAAGCGATGTTGGGAGTTGCTTTCAGCTGAACTGTTTCCCCTGCAATGTAGGCTCCATAGCCCTTAGCCACTCCGGAATACTCCGGCTTAACCTCCACATTAAGCTTATAAAGGTTGGCAGCCGAATTTATTATTTCAATGTGATCTATGGCAAATACCCCTTGCTGTTGCCCTTTGTACTGAAAAGCAAAACGCACTTTGTCTTTTCCGCCAAATCTTTTGAGGTTAATGACGGTTTGCAGCCAGTTCAGGCTGGTATTGCCTTCATTTGCTGCCGGATGCTGGCGGTTATCCCATATTTTTTCAAAAGATTGATTATCCTGGCTTACCATCAGGGCAAGAAAACCCTGTTGATGGTTTTCTTCAATCAAAGTATTAAACCAGAACCTGATAGCCGGAGTTTGCAGATTGGAGAGATCCATTTCGGGCAGGATCACCCATGCATCCTTTTCATGGCTGCTGTTGCCGGAAAAAATGTAAAAGTAATTCCCGGCAAAAGGATGAATGTTTCCCTGTGACCAGGAATATGCGTCAGTCAGGGCCCAGCCATTATTTTCAAACCCATGGGTTAACCAGCAGGTGTCATCAAAACCGGTTTCGAAAGTTTCCAGGTAAGGCCACTGGTCAATGACCGGTTCACAGGCGGAAGTCATCAGCAGATAAGCCGTATTGGACGGGGCTGATTCTACCTGATCATAAAGGGCCTTGGCCTGGTAACGAAAAAACCCTTCATCGGGCAAGTGATCCAAAAAAGTCATTTCATCTTCCGCAGGGGAATCGTGTATTGGTTCGCTGTTGCGGAAAAGGCGGTAGCTGTCGGGCTGTGATTGGGTGTTTTCAAGGGAAATGCTTTTCTGAGCTCCGGTTTTAGTATCTCCCCCTTTTTTTCTGTGAAGGTTTGACAGCCTGAAATTTTTTTCTTCGGTATGGGTTTTATCATGCTTGCTTACATATATAGCCGTAAGATGGGCAAAGGAGCCTTCCTGATCATTGAGGTCGTGGGGGTTCCAGCTTCCGGCCCGCCCAAAAAAAGAAGTTCCACCCCCATAGTTAACCCTTTTCATAAGAGAGGAAGGGTAGCCACTGGGGTGAAGGGGACGCACGCTCACATAAAAATAATCGAAAAACTCCAGGGGTTCTTCCAGTTCATAAATGTATTCCTGAAGATGGGCTGCCGTAAGCAATTCTGACTCATAAAGCATGGTAAGGCCATTGGTGTCATAAATTCTGAACCGGAACTGATCATTGGGCCAAAGGTGGTCTTCATGTTCCACAAAGGAGTGGGCCATTTTTTTGAGGGTTACGGGATAATTTAAACCGAGGGCGGGTGCGTCAAAAACGGTGGCCCTTTCTGCTCCTGCCCAGCTAAGGTGTGTAAAGTTGCTCACATGGCGGTACCATCCTTCAAGGTTGGGCGCATTGCCGGGCGCATACCAGGAAAGCTTTGCCAGGTTTTGGTCTTGTTTTCCTGCAGTTAAAAAGCCCGGCGGGGGATTCTCTTCTGTGAAGGGATCCAGGCCTTCCAGGGTTTCTGCACCTGTTTCCAGGGGATCAAGGTATAAGTTTAACCGCTCGGTAATGGAGGTGCCATTGCGGCTCCAGTGGTACCAGAATTTCCCATAAAAATCGGGGCCGCCGGTATTGTCGCAGCTGGATGCACCTCCCGTAAGGGTGCCAATGATTTTCTTATCGCTGTTAAAAATGGGCGATCCGGAAGAACCTCCTTCAGTAACTCCATGACCACTTTCGGTAGCAGTCCAGTTCACCCTCCATGCCGAACTGGTGGCCATTGGTTTTCCGCTGACCGTAGGCGTGGCACTTACAAGCCCTGTATTGTAGGTGGAAATTTTTTTGACGTCTCCCCTGGGATGATGGATGCCTGTACCTTCCATGCTGCCAGTGTTCGTACGATCCCATCCATTCCAATAGGGTTTCCAGGAAGGGGGCGGTGGATTCTGCAAAACCAAAAGCTGAAAATCGGACCCCCCGTCCAGCGGGCCTTTGGCTACCAGGTCGGCCCCATATACCATGTGGTAAGGAGGGAATCCCTGGTTGGGGCAATCCTGGTGTTCAAAATTGAAATAAAACTGCCAGAAAAGCCGGTCATAATTGTCGGCTCCACGGCCGCAATGTTCAGCGGTTAAAAAGTAAGGCGTTCCATCCTGTGCGGTATTGTTAACAAGGCTGCCTGTACACCAGGAATAGCTGTCGCCCACGCGCATGAGCATGCGGGCAATGCCGCGTTTGGCATCCTGCCATTGGGCGCCTTCAGGGCAGTTGATGTTTACATGGCAGTCACCGGCATCACCGATCCCTTTCCCTGTGGCAGGGTCTTTAATCCCGCCCCCGTTAGTAAGGTGAATGATACTTTCCACTTCCAAATGAGAATGAAGGGGCTCATTTTCCTTACCCGTGAAATAAGGTTCCTGGTATTCCAGTACAATGTATTGGCCGGGAACAACCGCGGTGGAGAATTTCCGGCTCTTGGTATTGTTGCGGTGATCAAAAGCACCCAGTATAGTGGTACGGCCTGGGTCGTAAACAAACAAACGGGCATCTTCATGCAGATGGAATACGCTGAAATTAACCCCGGAAGCAATGGCTCCCGGTGAATGGATGATCGCTCTCCATACATGAATACTGTCTTCAATTATATCCCAATGCCCGTGGGTAGCAGGCGACATTCCGGCAGGGAGAACAAAGCCCGCATGGAGCGCTATGCCGGGTTCTTCTTTTCCCCGGAGCTTTTCTCCCCTGGCGCTCATTTCTTCATTGGGAGCAATAACCCGGATCTCTGTTTGCGGAAAATCCAACTGATACTGCACACCTGCCGGAGTACCTCCAAACTGAACCTGACCCGCAGCAGGGGTCATCCAAAGCAGGAGAAACAATCCCCAAAAAAGCGACATAATTTGTATGGCAACAGCTTTTCTCATTTTAAGAAAATTACCTTATTCACTCCATTATAAATGGCGGAATTTTCATGGAAAAATCCGCAAAGGAGAACTTTCCGGTTTGTAAATTCCGCAAACAGATAAAAATCAAAGGTAAACCCAAAAAAATTTTTTTCAAAAAATAATTCTGTTGATTAAAAAAGTTTTTATCCCGGGGTCACATAATAGTAACAAATATAGAAGTATGAAAGTTTTTTGTCAGGAATCAAGACAGTAAAAAATCAAAATGATGATGACCTTTAATTTTCTTTTCATTTTTTTTCAGGAAAGCTTTTGGTTTTCAGGCTTACCTAATTCAATTTGTTTCCGGGATCACCGCCTTAATAAGGGGAAAAAAAAGCAGGCCGGAAAGCCCGGCCTGCCTTGATTCTCCTTTATATATTTACTCATTTGCTTTTTTTCAGTTTTCAAGGCCTTATAAAAACTACCGCCTCATATTAAAACTGCATTATCCGGTCAGCGCACCATTTGTAAACCTTAAACGGTTATTCCGTAAGGATCATTTTGATGACTTCCGAGAACTCCTGCCCCTGGATCCTTATGAAGTAAACGCCACGTGGCAGATGGGTTACGGAAAATGTTTCTTCCCTGCCCTGATCGATATTGTCGAATCGCAGTGTTTTTACAATTTGCCCCTGCGTATTGATCATTGAAATGGCAGCTGTTCCGAATGTTCGGGCAAATTGTATACTGATCTTATCCTGCGCAGGATTTGGGAAAGCCCTGATCTGATGATCTTTTTCCCCGGGTTCATCAATGTGGGTTGGCAGGGATTTGAAGCTTGCCGTCAGGGTTTTGTTTCCATCGGGCATTACAAACCAGTATTCTTCTGTTGTTGAAAGAACATCGCCCCCATCCATCCAGGCTTCGAATTCATAGGTGATGTTGGGAGCGGCTTTAAGGTAAACCGCTTCTCCGCCCAGGTAAGATCCGGCACCTGTTACCGTTCCGGAAAAATCAGGCGCGATGTTAACGTTAAGGTTATAGGAAATGGTTTGTGCATCCATTACCTCTATATTATCAATGGCAAAGAAGCCCGCTTGCTGCCCCTTGTACTGGAAGGCAATGCGGATGTTTTCCTTTCCGGCGAATCTAAGCAGGTTCAGGGTGGTTTGAAGCCATTCGCTGCCAGTATGGCCCGTATCGGCGGCAGGATGCCGGCGATTATCCCATAATTTTTCAAAGGATTGGCCATCGCGGCTTACCATCAGTGCAAGATAACCGGTTTGCTCCACATCTTCGATATGGGTGTTGAACATGAACCTGAGGGCAGGAAATTCCAGTTCAGAAAAATCCATCTGCGGAAGAATAAGCCATTCGTCTGTTTGAGCCCCTGCCTCTGTAGAAAGCATATAAAAGAAATCTCCGGCAAAGGGATCCACGGATTCCTGCCCGGTATCATACTCCTCTTCAAGCATCCAGGGTTGGCCTTCCAGCCCATGGTTGATCCAGCATTGGTCGTTGAAGTCACTTTCAAAGGGTTCCAGGTAAGGCCATTGGTCAATGAGTTCATCGCAGGGCTCGGCAACCAGCAGGTAGGCGGTATTGGAGGGGTCGGATTCGGTATTGTTATAAAGTGCCATAACCTGGTAACGGAAAAATCCCCCTTGCGGCAGCTGGTCGGTAAAGCTTTTTTCATCCTCCGCACCGGCCGTAAATATCAGTTCGTTGTTTCGGTATAAGCGGTAGCCGTTGGGTTGAATGTTTGTTTTCGGGAGCATTTGACTGTTTTCAATTTCCAGGCCACCCTGGGCAAGCGGATCTTCACGATGCAGGTTTTGAAGCCGGAATACCTTCTCTTTCCCGCGGGGATCCTGTTCCTGGCTGACATAAATCGCCGTCAGGTAAGCAAAGGATCCGTCCT
>SL_3KL_010_SEDDRAFT_10000993_pt1 | contig 25110 bp, 26 predicted proteins | sample SodLakKL_010_SED_2_FD_10381 | JGI IMG/M metagenome (IMG submission 10381) | reverse complement strand
GGTAGGTCATATTTATCCCTAAACCTGTGGTGAGAAGCCATTCCATCCTTGCTAACTCCCAGTACTACGGTATTAAGCTCTTCCAGAGCCTGATGCCGATCCCTAAAAGAGATGGCTTCTTTGGTTCAGCCCCCGGTATTATCTTTGGGGTAAAAGTAAAGAACAATCTTCTTACCCCTGTAATCTTCCAGGCTGTGGTCCTTACCATCCGTTCCAGGCAAAGAAAATTCTGGTGCAAGTTTCTCTTCCAAATTCAAATAAATTACCCCCTTTACCACTTTAATTAAGTTCTTCTTCTCTAAAAAAATCAATTTTCCTTCCCCAGACCCTGCCCTAGCTTTTTTCAAGCAGGAGCAAATTCTTTCTCCGCGAAGTTTCTTAATAATAAATAATGAGTAGGTGGGAAAATTGAAATTGATTGCTGATTTGCATACCCATACTGTTGCCTGCGGGCATGGTTTCAGTACGGTGCAGGAAAATGTTTTCGCAGCCCAAAAAGCAGGCCTCTCGGTCCTGGGAATTACCGAACATGGTCCTTCCATTCCCGGGGGTCCCCACCATTATTTAATGGGAGCAATGTTACAGATCCCCCCGGAAGTTGAAAATTTATGGATACTCAGGGGAGCCGAACTGAATATTATTAACACTTCCGGGGAACTTGATCTGGACAGGGATAGAATGAGCCGTCTGGATATTGTCCTTGCAGCAATTCACCCGGGAACCCCTTACGATGGTAAATCAAAGGAAGAACACACCCAGGCTCTTTGCGCCGCAATGGAAAATCCCTATCTTGATATTCTGGCCCATCCCGATAACCCAGGCTATCCACTGGATTATAAAACAATTGTCAGAAAAGCCATCGCCGAGGGAATCCTGCTTGAGGTAAATAACAATTCCATGAACACAGCTCACCCGGGTCGAAAAAACGGAATGGACAACTGCCGGGCGTTCCTGGAAATTGGAAAAAAAGAAGGTCTACAGGTAGCCATAGGGAGCGATGCCCATATTTCCTTTTCCGTCGGAAAAATGGAAAAAGCAATTAAACTGCTTGAAGAAACCGGTTATCCTGAAGAATTGATATTAAACCGCTCGCGGGAAACAATTGAAGAATTCCTGGAAGAAAGGAAAAAACGAATTCATAAAAAATTGAAAACCCTGTGAGTATGTAATCAAGGAGGAAGAATACCAATGGACCTGCTTTCAACAAAAGCAATGTTAAAAAACTGGCTCGAAGAGTTAGGAGCTTTCCAGGCCAAAAAGCAATACACTGATTTAAAAATCTCTACAAAGGAAAACCCTTCAGACCTGGTTACCCAGATCGATAAAGATTCCGAAAACTGGCTGATTGAAAAAATTCATTCCTCTTTTCCCTCCCACAGCATCTGGGGAGAGGAAGGTGGTTTTATTAAAGGGAATTCCCATTACGTCTGGATTATGGATCCTCTTGACGGTACCATGAATTATACTCACGGTTTACCTATTTTCGGAATTTCTCTGGCCCTGCAATCCAGGGGAGAAACAATTCTGGGAGGTATCCACTTTCCCCGGCTGGCTGAAACCTACCTGGCCGTAAAAGGAGAAGGGGCCCAGTGCAATGGGGAGGACATCCAGGTTTCCTCAGAAAAGAATCCTCAAAAAGCCCTGCTGGGAATTTCCATCCCCTATGCCAAAATTGCCGGGAAAATTTCTGATGATTACCTTGCCCCTTTCCACTCTCGGATGCGGGGAATCAGGACTTTCGGTTGTGTTGTTTTCGATCTATGCCAGCTTGCCCGGGGAAATCTTGATGCTTCTCTTGCGCTCAAAATGAACCCCTGGGACATTTTGGGAGGAATGTTAATTATTAAAGAAGCCGGGGGGGATTATATTCACCAGCAGGTTTCCGATAATCACTCCCTGCTTTCTGCGAACCCCAAACTTCTCTCCAGTTTGAAAAATGATAAAGCTTTTTCCCGGCTCTTTGAGATTTAAATTAAGCCCACTTTTTAGCGTGAATTTTATTTTTCTGGCAAGCTATTAAAAACTAAAAAACCCTGGAATGGCTCTCAACCATCCAGGGTTTTTGCTTGGGGAAGCAACAATCAAAATAAACTAATTGAACCGCAGAAACCTTGAGTTTACAGCAACAATTACCGTGCTCAAAGACATCAACATGGCCCCAACTGCAGGGATAAGGACAACTCCAAAGCCATATAATACTCCTGCCGCAAGGGGAATTGCCACCAAGTTATACCCCGTAGCCCAGGCCAGGTTCTGAACCATTTTCCTGAATGTAGCCCGGGCCAGGCCCAAAATTGCTGTTACATCGAGGGGATTATTATGAACCAGGACAATATCTGCAGCAGCAACCGCAACGTCGGTTCCCGCGCCAATAGCGATGCCGACATCAGCCTGGGCCAGAGCAGGGGCATCATTAACTCCATCTCCTACCATAGCGGTTGTTAACCCCCCAGATTGGATTTCTTTAACCTTCTCTGCCTTTTCATGAGGTAAAACCTCAGCAAAATAATCGTCAAGGCCCAGTTCCTTTGAAACATAATCTGCGACTTTCTGGTTATCCCCGGTCAGCATGATGGCTTTAATGCCCATCTCCTTTAACTTCTTTATTGTTTGTTTTGATTCTTCCCGGATAATATCAGCCAGAGCAAGAGCTCCAGCCAGTTCGTTATCAATAATTACATAAACAACGGTTTTCCCCTGAGAAGATAGTTCATCTATCTTTCCATCCTCTTCGGGAAATTCTAATTCTTTTAGATAACCGGGACTGGCAACTATAATTTCTTTCCCGTTTACAATTCCCCGGACCCCTTTGCCCTTGATGGCCTGGAATTCCTCAACACTACCCACTTTTTTTACCGCACCGGTTATTCCCCGGGCAATGGGATGTTCAGAGCGAGATTCCACGGAAGCCGCAAAATTAAGAATTTCCTCTTGGGTGTAAGAATCTGAAAATAAAACAGTATCAGTAACTCCAAATTTGCCCTGGGTTAAGGTCCCGGTTTTATCAAATATTACAGCCTGAATTTTCCTGGCCTGTTCGAAGGAGGTGCGATTGCGGATCAGGAGACCTTTTTTCGCAGATATTGCTGTGGAAACAGCTGCTACCAGCGGAACCGCCAGTCCCAGAGCATGGGGACAGGCCATAACCATTACGGTAACCATTCTTTCCATGGCAAAAGAAAGTTCAAATCCCACAATAGCAAACCAGGTAAAGAAGGTTAAAACCCCTCCCCCCAGGGCTATCACAGTCAGCCAAAAAGCTGCTCTATCAGCCAAAGCCTGGGTCCTGGATTTGCTGGCCTGAGCCTTTTGCACCAGCTCCATAACCTGGGAAAGGTAAGTATCCTTTCCAGTCTTGGTTACCTCGATGGTTATTGAACCCTCACCATTAATACCACCACCGATTACCTCCTGGCCAGTGCCTTTATTTACCGGAACAGATTCTCCTGTCAGCATTGATTCATCAATTGTTGTTGAACCATCAACAATCCTGCCATCAGAGGGGATTTTTTCCCCCGGCTTAATTATTAATTTATCTCCACCCTTAATTTTTTCTACCGGAACCTCTTTAATACTTCCATCTTCCATGAGTTTATGGGCAGTGGAGGGCATCAGTTTTGCCAGTTCCTTTAAAGCCTCAGAGGCACTCATTACTGATTTCATCTCAATCCAGTGCCCTAAAAGCATAATTGTTACAAGGGTGGCAAGTTCCCAGAAAAATGGCTCCCCTTCAAGACCAAAAACTGTAGCAGAACTGTAAACATAGGCGGCAGTAATTGCAACTCCCACCAGTGTCATCATTCCAGGCAAGCGCTTTTTTATTTCCTCCCATAGCCCTTTTAGAAAAGGAAAACCTCCAAAAAAATAAATGAATGTGGAAAGTCCAAAAAGGACAAATTGATCCCCTGGAAATCTCAAAAATTCTCGGATACCCAAAAACTCCTGGATCATTGGAGATAAGACCAGAATGGGAATTGTAATGACAAGAGATATCCAAAACCTCTTTCTAAAATCCTCTAACATGTGGGTATGGTGATCATGATGCTCTTCTTTTTTCCCTGTTCCCTCATGGTTTTTATGTTGATGGTCTTTTCCCCCAGGATCCCTCTCCATTTTTTCCCTCCTCTATTATTTTATTCAAACCGGATTTTCAAAAGTCCCTGTATTTTCTGTTCTCCGTAACCAAAGATTTTCCCTTTAATGTTACAGGAAAGGGAAAGTTAAGGGATAATATCAAATAAATTCAAAATCTGTTTACTCAATTTATTCTTTTTTTTCCAGGACATTATATTTCAGCCTTCCTTCTTCCTTCATCAAGTTCTGCTAAGAAAAAACCCCGCCCATTAGCGAGGTTTTAAAATCCTCAATTTTGGAATAGCATCTGATAATTTTAAGGCCTGTTCTGAAGAAAGGCCATTTTCCATAGCGGCTTTTCGGAAAACTCTTACCGCCTTTTTTCTTTCAAAAAGCAGCACCACTACCCGGACACCCAGCCTGAAAAAAAGCATTATTAACCTTATCCCGATTCGAATATAGGTCCCAACCATTTAGTAATCCTCTCCAGAATCTTTCTTTTTTTCTTTTTGGAAATTCATATTCCCCATATTTCCAATGTTTTTTAGAGCAGCGAGATAATCTCTTGTTAACTCAAAAGCCTGCTCCTCATTCATCCCACCTTCTTTTAATTCTTTGAAGAAGGAAGCTGCAGATTGACCCAAACCCCTTGCTGCTTCTTTGGAATAAATAACGTCCCGAAGTGTAGTAAATATCTCGGGGATTTTCTTGGTAACAACATCCAGCATAGCTTCAACTTCTTGTGCTTCATTACCTTTCATCTTCAATCACCCCCTACCTTAATTTACTAAAGGCAAACATTTGATAAATCAACCCTTCCACCAGATCCTCGACTTCTTTTCTCCAGTAATGGGGAGAGCCCTGAACCGGAATTTTTATTCCAGGAGGCTGTTCTATTTGCGCAAAACCTTTTTCAATCCCCTTTTTTATTTGCTCGGCCCAAATCAATTCATCCCTACAACCCCTGCATTGAGCAATGTGAATTAAGACCTGATAATACTTTTCTCTGGACAATCGGTTATTCATAAAAAGAGGAATTCCTTCTCGGGTTAACCTGCAATCCATCCTTAATCACTCCTTAGTCCAGATCTTCTTTGAGCTTCTTTTTTCCATAAAAAAGTTTGCTTTTTAGGGTCCCAACGGGTATTTCCATCTGTTTTGCAGCCTCTTGGTAAGTAAATCCCATGTAATATACCAAAAATAAGGCTTCCCTTGCCTGGGGTTCAAGTTTTTTCAAACCAGAAAACAGATCTGAATAATTTTGCTGGTTTTTTTCTCCCACACCGACCAGGAAGTAATCCCTGCTGGAATTTATTATCTTCTGTTCCTTTTCCTTTTCTCGAAAAAAATCAGCAACTTTTCTTTTTACCAAAGAAAAAATCCAGGTCAGGGGCGCAGCTTCATTTCTATAGGAAGGGGCACTTTTCCAGATTGCCAGGAATACTTCCTGCAATATCTCCTTTGCTCCTTCAGGGTCTCCGGTTTTAAAATAAATGTAGTGGAAAATTTTGTCCTTCCACTCCCTGTATAGTTTTTCCAGGGCCCTTTTCTCTCCCCGGCCAATGGCAATAATCAGTCCTGGTTTAAGGTTTGGGTTCGCCACGGAATTACTCCCCCTTAATTTCCCACCAACCCCCATTAACCTTCTATAATAATTAGTCGAAAAAATACGGAAAAAGTTCAAAAAAGACGGAAAAAGTTCAAAAAAAAATCAGCCTTACTGGCTGACTTTTTTCTGGGCCTGGGTTTCTTCAGTCCAGACCCCTAATTTGCTGAATCTTTCCCACCGTCGTTCTAAGAGGACAGAAGGTTTCATTTTTTGAAAATACGGAACAATTTCCTCCAGGTGTTCAGCAAGTCGTTTGCCCATTTCCTTGGAGTCTAAATGACAGCCTCCTTCAGGTTCTTCGATAATTGCGTCGATAACTCCTGCTTTTTTCAGGTCTTCTGCGGTTAATTTAAGGGATCCTGCGGCTTGCTCAGCCTTTCCTGGGTCTTTCCAGAGAATGGATGCACAACCTTCGGGGGATATTACCGAATATACCGCATTTTCAAACATACAAACCCAGTCCCCTACTGCAAGAGCCAGTGCACCTCCGCTCCCTCCTTCCCCTGTTACAACTACTACTATGGGAACTTTTAACCCGCTCATTTCCCTTAAATTCCTGGCAATAGCTTCTCCCTGGCCCCTTTCCTCCGCTCCAAGACCGGGATAAGCACCGGGAGTGTCAATAAAAGTAATAATCGGCCGGTTAAATTTGTTGGCTTGCTCCATTAGTCTCAAAGCTTTTCGGTACCCTTCAGGGTGAGGCATCCCAAAATTCCGGGCAATATTATCCTTTGTTGAACGACCTTTTTGATGTCCGATTACTGTAACCGGCTGTTCTCCCAATCGAGCAATTCCGGCAATAATCGCAGGATCATCGCTGAAAAGCCGGTCCCCATGCAGTTCTGTAAAATCCGTGCAAATCATTTCTATATAATCAAGAGTGGTCGGTCTTTCCATATTCCGGGCCAGTTTTACCCTCTGCCAGGGAGTAATTTCGATATTTTGTTCTTCTCTTATTTGTTTTGCTTTTTCCTGGAGAGACTTAATTTCCCCACTAAGGTCAATATTTTGCTCCCGGGCAAAAATTTCAAGTTCTTTAATTTTTTCTTCCAGGTGAGCAAGCTGTTTTCCCCAACTAGCCAACTTTTTCACCCCCCTGATGAAATTTAAGAAGCAGGGCCAGTTCTTTTTTCAGGTTTTTTCTCTCAACTATTCGGTCAATAAAACCATGTTCAAGTAAAAATTCAGCCCTCTGGAAACCTTCTGGTAATTTTTGGCCGATTGTCTGCTGAATAACCCTGGGGCCGGCAAATCCAATCAGGGAGCCTGGCTCGGCAATATTAATATCTCCAAGCATGGCAAAACTTGCTGTTACTCCCCCTGTCGTAGGGTGAGTTAACACCGAAATGTACAGCTGCCCCGCGTCGGAAAAGCGAGCCAGGGCAGCACTGGTTTTTGCCATCTGCATCAGGGAATAGATGCTCTCCTGCATGCGGGCCCCACCTGAGGCTGAAAAAATTACCAGGGGCTTTTTCTTTTCCCTGGATTTATTAATAAGCCGGGTTATTTTCTCCCCCACCACTGAGCCCATACTTCCCAGCATAAACTCCGGGGCCATTATTCCCAGACCTAACTCAATACCTTCTAACTTCCCAAAACCTGTAATAACCGCTTCATTTAAGCCCGATTTTTCCCGGACCTGCTCCAGTTTTTCTGCATACCCAGGAAATTCCAGGGGATCAACAGAGGTTAATCCCGGGTCAGTTTCCCGAAAAGTCCCTTCATCAACAATCTGCTTGAGCCTTTGCTTTGCGGGTAGGGAAAAATGATGACCGCATCGATCGCAAACCTTCAATTTCTGGGAAAGGTCTTTTTCGATATGGACATGTTTACACTCCGGACATTTGCTGGCAATATTTTTGGGAACATTTTTAATTTCCCTTGTTCCCACCTGACTAAAACGGGTTTTGCGGAAAAGTGCCATAATCAAACGCCCCCCTTACCTTCAATTAATCCGGGCAAAAATCCAGTATCATAGTTTCCAGAACAAAATTGCTCGTTTTCCAAAATTATTAGATAAAGATCAATAGGGCTGGGAACCCCCTTCAGGCTGATTTCCCCTAACGCTCTGCGCATTCTGTTCCGGGCTTCTTCTCTATCTGCTCCCCAGGTAATTACTTTTGCCAGTAGGGAATCATAATGGGGAACTACCCGGTATCCTGAATAAATAAAGGAATCCACCCGGACACCCGGGCCCCCGGGCGGGATCCACTCGGTAATCAATCCCGGCCGGGGCAAAAAATTCTGTGCAGGATCTTCGGCGTTGATCCGACATTCCATTGCTGCACCCTCCAGTTTTATATCCTCCTGATGGAGGTCGAGTTCTTCCCCGGCAGCAATTTGCAGCTGGGCTTTGACCAGATCAATTCCGGTAACCATCTCTGTTACTGGATGTTCAACCTGGATCCGGGTATTCATTTCCATGAAGAAAAAATTTCCCCGGTCATCCAGCAAAAATTCAACCGTTCCCGCCCCGGTATAGTCTACCGCCTGGGCTGCTCTTACAGCAGCTTCACCCATTTTTCCCCGCAGGACTTCATCCAGAACAGGACAAGGAGCTTCTTCAATTAATTTTTGATGCCGCCGCTGAATGGAACAATCCCTCTCCCCCAGATGAATAACATTCCCATAATTATCCGCAAGGATCTGAACTTCCACGTGGCGGGGCCGGGAAATATATTTTTCCAGGTAAATCTGAGGATTGGAAAAAGCTTTTTCTGCTTCACTTCTGGTCAAAGAAAAAGCTCTGGCCATTAAAGAAGGTTCTTCTACCAAGCGCATCCCTTTGCCTCCACCCCCGGCTGCAGCCTTCAGCATAATGGGATAACCCACTTCACCAGCAACTTTTGCAGCCTCCTGAGCATCATCAAGCCCTTCTTTACTTCCCGGGACAATGGGAACACCGGCTTTTTTCATCAGTATTCTCGCCCTCTCTTTGTTGCCCATTTCTTCAATAGCCCGGGGGGGAGGGCCAATAAAAATCAATCCGCACTGCTGACAGAGCTCAGCGAAGGTTGAATTTTCAGCCAGGAAACCGTAACCGGGGTGAATGGCATCAACCCCGGCTCCAATTGCAGTTGAAATAATATTTTGCATGTTCAAATAACTATCCTGAGCTGAAGGTGGTCCAATACAGTAGGCTTCCCGAGCCATTTTTACATGAAGAGATTCTTCATCTCCACGGGAATAAACGGCTACAGGCTCAATATCCAGTTCAAGACAGGCCCGGATAACCCTGACGGCTATTTCTCCTCTGTTGGCAATTAAAACTTTTCGAATCATGATTTCACCTTAATTCGGAAAAGGGGTTGTCCGTATTCAACCATTTCTCCATTTTCAACCAGAATTTCAGCTATCTCCCCCGATTGTTCGGCTTTGATTTCATTCATAAGCTTCATCGCTTCCAGGATGCAAAGGGTATCCTCGGGTTTAACAAGGTCTCCCACCCCGACAAAAGGTTCATCCTCAGGTGAAGGAGCACGATAGAAAGTTCCTACCATCGGTGCATTAACTTCAATCAGATTTTTATCCGTTTTAATTTCAGGCGCAGTCTCTTGTTCAGTGCTTTCTTGCTTTGTTTTAATCTCCGGACCTGGGGTTGTTGTAATTTCCATTTCTGCTGGTCGTCCCCGAGAGAGAGAAATACGGAACCCTTCATTCTCAACGGTAAATTCAGAAAAATCGCTATTTTTTATCGCTTCGATCAATTTGATAATTTCCTCAGTTTTGATCGGAATCACCTCCCGAAAAGAGGGCAAATTTAAGCTTTCCATCCACAACTGTTTTGCCCTCCACTGTAGCTCTACCCCGGCCAATGCCAAAAGTTTTTTTGGCTCTAATTATTTCAATTTCCAGTTCAACTGTATCTCCGGGCCGCACCTGTCTCCTGAATTTTACCTGGTCCAACCCTGCGAAGAGGGGAATATAGCCCTGCAGATTCTCCTGGGAAAGCACAACAACTGAACCCAGTTGGGCCAGTGCTTCTGTCAAAAGAACTCCCGGAAAGACAGGATAATCAGGGAAATGGCCCTCCAGCCAGATTTGAGTCGGTCCAATCTCCAGTTTTCCTTTACCCCTGATTCCAGGTTCCAGTTCTGTAACCTCATCCAGAAGCAAAAATGGTTCCCGGTGGGGAATAATTGTTTTTATTTCTTCCTGAGTAAGCATTTTAACCAGCCCATTTCTCTACTGCAAGGGAGGCGTTATGTCCGCCAAAACCAAGAGAATTTGAAAGAGCTCGCTTAATTTCAACATTGCGGGTTCCATCCGGGACATAATCAAGGTCACAATCGGGGTCAGGATTGGTAAGGTTAATAGTCGGGTGAACGCGCCCTTCCTGGAGAGTTTTCACTGTAGCAATAAATTCCACTGCTCCCGCCGCCCCCAGAAGGTGCCCCAGCATTGACTTAGAAGAATTGATTAACATTTTGTAAGCCTGGTCTCCGCAAACTATCTTGATTGCTTCCGTTTCCAGTCGGTCATTGTATTCCGTACTTGTTCCGTGGGCGTTAATGTAATCAACCTGTTCCGGATCCCAACCAGCGTCCTGTATCGCCCGGGCCATGGCCCTTGCTCCTCCCTCTCCCTGAGGATGGGGTTGAACCTGGTGGTAAGCATCTCCAACAGAACCGTAACCTTTAATTTCTGCTAGGATGTTTGCCCCTCTTTTTTGGGCGCTTTCCAGGCTTTCCAGGATTAAGATACCCGCTCCCTCACCAATCACAAAACCATCTCTTTCCGCATCAAAAGGTCTGCTGGCCTTTTGGGGATCGTCGTTCCGGGTTGAAAGAGCGCGAGCCGAACAAAAACCTCCCAGCCCCATCGGGGTAATAGAGGCTTCAGTTCCACCGGTTACCATGATATCAGCGTCTCCCCAGGCGATGGAGCGGAAAGCACCACCAATGGCGTCCGTCCCGGTCGCACAGGCACTCACTACAGACGTGACCGGCCCTTTAAGGCCCAGATTAATTGAAATATTACCAGCTGCCATATTCCCGATCATCATCGGAACAAAGAAAGGGCTGATCCGGCGGCTACCTTTCTCCAGATAATTGCTGTGCTGTTCTTCGAGAGTCTCCAATCCCCCAATACCCGAACCTACGAGAACACCAACTGTAGTGGGGTCTGGTTTGTGTTTATCCAGTCCAGCCATTTCCCAGGCCTGATAGGATGCTGCCAATCCATACTGGACAAAACGGTCCAGTCTTTTTGCTTCTCTTTTATCAATATATTTTGTTGGATCAAAGCCTTTTACTTCCGCCCCGATTTTTGTGGAAAATCCATCTGGATCAAAGCGGGTAATCCGATCGACTCCGCTTATTCCCTGTAAAAGATTTTGCCATGTACTCTCCACATCATTCCCGAGGGGTGTTATAGCACCCATACCCGTTATTACAACCCTACGGCCCATCAAAAAACCTCCTTATCGTCTACTGGCTCTCGATATATTTAATGGCATCGCCCACAGTTGAGAGCTTTTCTGCCTCCTCGTCAGGAATCTCCAGATCGAATTCGTCTTCAAGATCCATTATTAATTCCACAATATCAAGAGAATCTGCACCTAGATCATCGATAAACCTGGCCTCAGGTGTAACTTCCGCAGCATCTACTCCCAATTTTTCAGTGATTAAACTGACCAAACGTTCCTGAATATTCATGATCAACCTCCTCCAATTAGTATTAGATTAAAGCCTTTTCTTTATAACCGACCTGGTCAGAATTAAGGTCACCCAGAACCTTATATAGGGTAGCCAGATCAGAGCATTGATAGGGCCTCCTTTTCCTATCAACAGCACGAACAAAAGAAACTAATGCTTTTCCTTCTCCAACTATAATTATGGGATCAAATTCTTTCTCCACCATTTTCACCATGATTTTGCTCCAAAAAACTGGGGCAGAGATCTGTTTGAGCAAAAGTTCTTTAATTTTTTCAGGATCTGAAACATTTTCCCCGGTAACGTTAGAATAGAATTTACAGCGGGGAGCTTTAAATTCAACGTCATTTAAGTACCTGGCAAACTCATCGCCTGCTTTTTCCATTAATTCCGAATGAAAGGGTCCGCTTACCCTCAGGGGAACAACTTTCTGCGCCCCCGCTTCTTTTAACATTTTCATTCCCTTTTTAACTGAACCCATTTCTCCTGACACTACCACTTGAGAAGGCGAATTATAGTTGGCAACCTGTAAAACCCCTTCAACCTGCTCGCATATTTTTTCAATTTCTTTTGGTTCCATGCCAATAACAGCAGCCATTCCCCCCTTACCAGTGGGGAAAGCTTTTTCCATTAACTTCCCTCTAGACCTGACAAGCTGGACTGCATCTGTAAATTCTATTACTCCAGCAGCAACAAGAGAAGTTATTTCTCCCAGACTGTGCCCTGCAACAGCATTTGGTCTAAGATTAAAGCTACGAATAACTTCAAAAGCAGCTATACTTGTGGTCAAAATGCCGGGTTGAGCGTTATATGTTTTTTGCAATTCATCTTCAGGACCATAAAAACAGAGTTCTTTTAAATCAAAACCCAAAACTTCGTTAGCCCTGTCAAAAACCTCTCTCGCCCTGGAAAAATTGTTATAAAATTCTTTTCCCATTCCAACTTCCTGAGATCCCTGACCGGGAAAGAGAAAGGCCAGTTTGTCACCCATTATTTCCAACTCCTTTAGAAAAATTTATCAAGCCTGTCTCTGGTTTCATAAGCTTCAGAAATAATACTTTCAATAACTTCCCCGACGGGTTTTATTGTATTGATTAGCGCTGCAGATTGACCCGCCATTAGACTTCCCAGTTCAAGATTTCCTTCCTGAACGGCTTCCCTTAAACTACCAGCGGCAATTTTCTCAAATTCTTCGGGAGAAGCTCCCTCCCGATCCATTTTTTCAAGTTCTTTAACCAGTTTATTCTCAAGGCAGCGAACCGGGCGATTCAAACTTTTCCCCGTAACGGTGGTGCTCCTTTCTTTTGCTTTCAAGATGGCCTGTTTATAATTCTCATGAACATTGCATTCCTGAGTACAAACAAAAACAGTTCCAAGCTGGACCCCTTCTGCTCCCAGGGCTAAAGCCGCTGTAAAACCCCTTCCATCAGCAATACCTCCTGCTGCAATAACAGGAGTTTTGATTTCCTTGGCCAGAAGAGCAACCAGGACCATTGTAGAAACGTCCCCCACATGACCCCCGGCCTCTCCACCTTCGGCAATTATTCCAGCTATTGGGTACCTGGACAATCGCCTGGCCAGAGCAAGAGTAGGGGCTATGGGAAAAACTTTGATCTCTGAACGGGCAAATCTCTCCATATACTTCCCAGGATTTCCTGCTCCTGTTGTGACCACCTCTACCCTTTCCTCACAAACCACATCAACTACTTCTTCTACCTCGGGGGACATAAGCATAATATTTACCCCGAAAGGTTTGGTGGTAAGTTTGCGGGCTTTTTTTATCTCCTCTCGAACCCAGGAACCCCGGGCACTTCCGGCCCCAATAATTCCCAGTCCACCTGCATTGGAAACCGCTGCCGCAAGTTCAGCATCGGAAACCCAGGCCATTCCTCCCTGAAAAAGAGGGTACTTTATCCCAAGCATTTTTGTTATCTCGGTCTGCATACCCTGCCTCCTTTATTTTCTCCTTAAATCCATTCCAAAACTGCAGCCGCCCATGATAGACCGGCTCCAAATCCTGATAGGACTATTATATCTCCCTTTTTTACCTTCCCTTCATTTACCGCTTCATAAAGAGCTAGCGGTATAGAAGCTCCCGATGTATTACCATATCTCTCTAGGTTCATGTATACCTTTTCTTCGGGCAATCCGAGTTTTCGCCCGGCGGCGTCAATTATCCTTTTGTTGGCCTGATGGGGAATAAAAAGATCTATATCTTCATTGGATAGGCCAGCCATTTCCAGGGCTTTTAAAGCGGCCTTACCCATGGCTTTCACGGCAAATTTGAAAACCTGATTTCCATCCATTCGAATATAATGCAACCTTTGAGCTACTGTGTCTTCTGAGGCAGGAAGCCGCGAGCCCCCGGCAGGAAGATCCAAAAATTTTCCTCCTGCTCCATCAGAACCCAGATCAAAACCCAGTATTCCACCCTTTTCAACCGGTTCCAAAACACATGCTCCGGCCCCGTCTCCAAAAAGGACACAGGTATTCCGGTCTTCCCAGTCGGTAATTTTGGAAAGGGTTTCTGCGCCAACTACCAAAACCTTTTTATAGGCGCCAGTTGAAATAAATTGGGCCCCGGTAACCAGAGCATAAACAAATCCTGAACAACCTGCTTCAAGGTCAAAAGCAGCGGCTTTGTTTGCTCCAAGCCTATCTTGCAGGAGACAGGCAGTTGCGGGAAAAATCATATCCGGGGTGACAGTTGCAACAATTATAAGATCTAAATCTTCAGGCTGAACCCCTGCACTTACCAGGGCGTTGCCTGCAGCTTCAATGCATAGATCCAGAGTGGTTTGCCCTTCCTCTACAATTCTTCTTTCTACTATTCCGGTTCTTGTCCTGATCCATTCGTCGGTTGTTTCAATCATTTTTTCCAAATCCCGATTAGTTAAAACTTTCTCCGGGATGGAAATTCCCAAACCGCTGATTCCAGTACGCAGCATTTTTCCATCTCCTTTTTTCGGGCATCCCTGGAACATTGACTAATTATACAAATGGCAATTTTTAATGTCAACAAGGCGAATAGCAGCAAAAAAAGAAGAAATTACTAAAAAAGACGATAAACAAGACTTTAAACTCCCAAAAAAGCGGTACAACGGCGCCCAATCACTTTAAAAGGCAAAAACGGACCTGCTTCCCCCTGGTGAAATTGAATAAACCCTCTTGTACCCTGCATCTACGCCAGAAAAAGGAGGCAAAAAATTAGTCTATTGGTATTTTTTCCCTTTTTATTTTAAAAAAACCGGGTGTAGTATAATTCATTTTTCTAAATTACCTATTAAAGAAGTAAATTTTTTGAGCTTTGTAGTATAAATATATGGACAAATTAATTTTTTGTGGTAAAATTAAAATATGTTTATTAAAGTTACTAAATCGGGAAAAAATCGTTACGCACAGGTTGTTCAGTCCTATCGAGAGAACGGGAAAATCAAACATAAAGTTTTGTTAAACCTGGGTAGGACTGACAAAATTGAAAACGACCCAGGTATGCAAAGAATGGCCCTTAATTTAATGAATTTAGCGCGGGTAAAGGAGGTAATTAACATCAACCGCGCTGGCAAAGGCCAGATTGTAAAATGGGGCGATATCGTATATCAAAAACTATGGGAAGAAACCAATATTGCCGAAACCCTAGGTTCCTGCACAAAAAGCCCTCCTGCCTGGTTCGATTTCGAGCAGACCTGTCTTTACCTGATTACCCGCTATCTGTTGACAGCGCAAGAAGAAAACTATTATTTTACCGCTGATATTCCCGCCAACCAGTTTTATCGAACCCTTGATATTTTGGGAAAGAATAAAAACATAATTGAAAAACAACTATTCCCTGACCCGCAGAAACTAAAAAACCCCATCCTTTGCCTTCTAATTCCAGTAAACTTTAAAAACACCTCCCTGGAATCAATGGAAAACCTTGATTTCGATTATTCTCTCCGGCGAGTCCAGGTTATGGCTATTGTTTTTTCAGACTTTGCGGGGAGAGTAATTGCCCAGGAAATCTTTTCTCACAGGCGTTTTGGAAGGGCTAACCTGGTCCAGGAAATAAACCGCATTCGAAAAACCTTTCAGATAACCTCACCGGTTATTGTAACTGACCAGGTCTATGAAACAAATCTTCTCCAGGACTTTCATTATATCAGCTCAGCTCCCGTTGACATTCCCCCTGAAGAAGTCACGGGGATCCATTACGGGATAAAAACCAACCTGAGAACACTCCGCCCTGAAGGAATTTTAAAAGCTTACCATCTCCTTGAATTTTTCCAGGAAAATTTTCAACCCGGGAAAACTCACCCTTCTCTGCAGTGGACAGAAAGGCGGATCAAAGGACACTTTGTTATTTGCTTTCTTGCTGCCCTGTTGGGCAACCGGCTGGAAAATAAGCTGGATCGCGCCGGGAAAAAAACCTCGCCGGTTAGAATCCGGGAGGCTTTAAATTCGCTACAGTTTGCGCGTTTTCAAGCTGGGAACAGCTCTTATTTATTACCCATTGCTGGACAGGATTTCAGTCCTGAAATATTAAAACACCTGGGCATATCCCCTCCGGATACTCTGATCCACGAGGAGGATTTAACCCTCTAGACTTACCAGGCCCGGGGCCAGTTGGAATAAGGTTCCCAGGCCCGGACAGTTTCCCTTACGGCCAGCAAATCCTTTTTGCCAGAATCAGCCATCAGCAGGGGAAAACCAATAAAATTTATAGCAAGCACTACAACCAGGACAATAAAAAGAGCCAACTTCTTAGCTTTCTTGGCCATTTACAATCACCACCTCCGGTTCGGGGATAAAACCAAACTTACTATTTACTTTATCCTGAACCAGCTGGATTAAATACTTCACGTCCCCGGAACTAGCCCGGTCAAAATTTATAATAAAATTCCCGTGGTAGGGTGAAATTTTCGCCCCTCCTCTGGTTAAACCCTTTAATCCAAGTTGTTCCACCAGCATTCCAGTTGGAACACCAATCTCGTAGTTATTTTTAAAAACAGAACCGCAAGATGGGTAGCTAAATTGTTTTTTCCTTTCTCTATCTGCAGCAATCTGCTGCAGTTTTTCTTTTTCTTCTACTCCCATCTTTACCCGCGAAAAAAGCCCCTTGCCAAAATACCTAAAGAAATTATCCAGGGCAGATAGATTAATTGATTTTGCCTTTGCCAGCTCATCGTTCAACCAGTTGGGGCTGGTTTCCTCCGCTTTTATTTCTGCCCCCAGAATTAACCAGGGGTTCTCCTGAAAAATGGATTCTTTATAGGCAAAATTACAGGCCTTAGATTCCAATTCCTGAATACCGTTTTTTAAATTTTTTAAATCCAGGTAATAAACCTTACCCAGAATTCGACTCATTTCTCCCTCATAACAACGAGCATTTATATAGACACTTGCTCCAAGAGTCCCCGGGAGGAGGTGGGTAAAAATCAGGTCCGGTTGACCTGTATAAGCCAGGAAAGAAAGAGGGAAACCGGCCTCCAAAAAGAGGTTTTTATTCTTTTTTTCCCATCCAACCATTTTTTTTAAGGAAACAAATAAAGTTTCATTATCAGGTCTATCTGGAAAAAGAATATTGCTTCCCAACCCAAAAATAAAAGGGTTAAGATCTTTTTTTTGGCAGTATTCAATAATTTCCTCAAGTTCTTGCAGAGAACCGGGTTGCGCAAAAAACCGGGTAACCCCTCCGATTTTATATGAACAATGTTCTGCAAGAGAAACATCTTTTTTAATTATTTTTTCCAGTTTGATCTCTGCCGTCATAGCAATACTTCCTTCCTGGTCAGAGCAAATTTCTGCAAAATTTTCTTACACTACAATGGTTCCATCGGAATCAGGTAATCCCTGCTGGTTTTACATTATTTTTACGAAAGTTTTAACAATTTAGGGACCAAACCGGCTTTCAGTATTTGCTTTTAACTCGGCCAATGCTTTTTGTAAGCCAATCGAGTTTTTATAGGGCCGACCATTGGTCAGGATAAATTATTGCCAAAACCCGAGGGGTTTTTCTTTTTTCAGGTCACTGGAGTAAACTTTCCCATCCCAGCGGTCGTTTTGGGACCCTATTGCTCCACCATGTTCGGGTGGGGTTTCCTCGTTTCAATATGCAGCTCACCCGGGTTATAGCAGCTCCAACCAGAATAGGAAAAAATCCCCTGGGATTTTACATCAGGGGGAAATTTTTTAAATGGGCCTCAAAAATGATTTTTTTGCGGGCAGGTCAGGGACACCAAAGATTTTTTGGCCAGTTTGGTTCAGGTACAGGATTTTCCCCTCTAAATGGGGAAGGAGGTTCTGGTGGTTCATCAGTAGTCCTCCCGGTTGAAATATATTTTAAATATTTCGCCATGGACCAATTAAAACCTTTAAACCCATAGAATAAATTACTTTTTAATATTTTTTCGGGCAAAAAAACTCCCGGTGCAGTGATTTCCACTCCGGGAGTTTATCTTTCTCTCTTTATTTGCTTATTATTATTCCACTGCCACCGCCTTCTTAACTTTCCCAAACTGTGGTCTCAGGGTATAGTTCTCGATCATCGGAACAAAACCGTTCAAAATCAAAATTGAGAACGCCACACCCTCAGTCGGTGAAAGCCCCAACCTGAAGACAACAATCAGGATCCCAATTGCAATCCCAAATATAATTTTCCCTTTATCAGTAAAGGGACTTGTCACCCAGTCCGTGGCCATAAAGAAAGCTCCCAGGGTTAAGCTGCCCACCAGAAGGTGATGAAGGGGATTTGCCCCAAAAAAGAAAGTTAGGACAAAAACAGTTCCCACTATTGATACGGGGATTCTCCAACCGATATGCCCCTTGTAGAAAAGGTAGGCTGCTCCCAGAAGGAGGAAAAACGGGGAAGTTTCCCCCAGAGCCCCTCCGGGGAAGGCGAAGAATAATTGCCCGTAACCGGGCATTTCCATTCCTTGGTGGAGCATCGCCAGAGGAGTAGCCTGGGTCATGCTATCCACTGTTCCCAGGTTTAAATAAAGCGCAGAGAACTGCTGATCGATAAATGACATAACTGGAGCTATGATGATCAAGGCCACCCTGCCGAACAAAGCGGGGTTGAACCTGTTCCTGCCCAGCCCACCCATTAGTTCTTTGGCAATTCCTACAGCGATAAAAGTAGCAATTGCCGCCTTCCACCAGGCTGTTGTAGCAGGGAATAATAGAGCAACAAATAACCCGGTTACAAGGGCGCTCCAATCGTAAAGCCTGGGTTCTTTTTTCAGCATCTTCCGGAAAAGGATTTCCGTAAGGACCGCTGTAACCAGGCAAACACCTATAATGAATACCGCATACCAGTGAAAAAAGTATATTGCAACCAGAGACACCGGTATTAAGGCAACAAAGACATCCCGCATGGCCTTCCCTACCGTCCCTTCATCCCGAAGGTGGGGAGCGGAGGAAACAACCAGTTTTTTCTTTTCATCCATTCTTAATAACCTCCTTCCCCTTTATGCGTTTTTCCTGCTGGCCTGCAGTTTTTGTATTTTGGGTTTGGCCTGCTGGACAAATTTCACAATAGGTCTCTCCGAGGGGCAAACGTAAGCGCAGATCCCGCATTCAATACAGTCCATGGTATTCCATTTCTCTGCCTTTTCGTATAACCCCACTTCACCGTATATACTGATCAGGTTCGGATAAAGCAGCATCGGGCAGCTTTCCACGCACTTACAGCACCGGACGCAATCTGTGTATTCGGGTTCACCGTAAGCCATGGCGGGAGGTAAAACCGTAATTCCGGTAATCCCTTTTACAACAGGAACTGAAAGGTCGCTCTGAGCCACGCCAGTCATCGGGCCTCCCATTATTACCTTGGCTGGTCCTTCTTTAATTCCACCACACTCAGCAAGGAGATGTTCTAAAGGGGTCCCGATTTTAACCAGCAGGTTACCTGGCTGGTCAATATTCTGCCCGGTTACGGTTACAACCCTTTCAATTAAAGGTTTATTGTATTTTACCGCTTCGTAAACTGCCACAGCCGTTCCTACATTTTGAACAAGTGCTCCTACGTCAAAGGGTAACCCTCCCGGAGGAACTTCCCGACCCAGCGTTGCTTTGATCAACTGCTTTTCAGCTCCCTGGGGGTATTTTGTCGGAGTTTTCATTATTACAATATTCGGATCATCATTCTTCTCTTTCAGTGCATTTATTGCATCGGGCTTGTTGTCTTCAATGCAGATAAATGCTTTTTCTACATCCAGTACTTTTTGCAGCAGTTTTACACCCTTCAACAGTTCATCAGTTTTTTCCAGCATAATCCGGTGGTCGCAGGTCAGGTAAGGTTCGCACTCACAACCGTTTAAAATAAGGGCATCTATTGGTTTATCAGGAGGAGGCTGTATTTTAACTACAGTAGGAAATGCAGCACCCCCCATCCCAACAATTCCTGCTTCTTTTACCGCCTGAATTATTTCTTCCTTACTCATTTTTTCCACGTCATTATTTGCATAACCAACACTTTCCTGCTGCTCATCAACTTCTATTACAATACATTCAACCATCTGGCCGGAATGAATGGGCCTTTTTTCAATTGCCTTTACCGTTCCGGACAGGCTGGCATGAACCGGTGCACAGACAAAGCTTTCCGCTTCACCTATTTTTTCTCCGGCTTTTACCCGATCCCCAACTTTGACCAGCGGCTGGCAGGGTGCACCAATGTGCTGGGAAAGAGGAATAATAATTTCTTCGGGCAGGGAAGCCACTTTTATCGGCTGTTTTTCCGAAAAACTCTTGTAGTGGGGGACATGTAGTCCGCCAAGAAATGCTTTAACTTCCACTTGCTTTCACCTCCCCTTTTTATTCCGATTCCTTTTGGGCTTCTTCTTTGGCTTTATCTATTTCCTTGTTTTTGGTTAGATTAGCCCAAAGCCCAAAACCAACCGCTATTACAACCAGCACCCGCAGGGGTCCATAAATTGCATTCCAAACTCTGGTCCCAAAAGGAACCCGAGGATCAGCCGGCAAACCATATTTCTCAGGTTTATCAGCAAGAACATAAAGCATCGCTGTTCCATCTACTTCATCAAGACCATAGATTCTTGCATTTTGATGTCCTTTTTTCTTCAACTTTTCTACCCTGTCCTGGGCTTTGGAAATAATTTCCCTCTCCTCTCCAAAAACCAGGGAACCGGTTGGACAGGCAGTAGAACAGGCAGGCTTGAGACCATTTACCAGGCGATCATAACAGAAAGTACATTTTTCAGCCCTGTTGGTAAAACGGTCAAATCCAATAACCTGGAAAGGACATGCAGCAGCACAGTAATTACACCCAATACATTTTATCCTATCAATTGCAACGGTTCCCTCATCGGTGTGGTAAATAGCTCCTGTCGGGCAGGCCAGTTTGCAGGCTGCATCGGTACAGTGCATGCAGCCCTGCTTGGACATTAGCCACTGGACCCTGCCATTTTCATTGTATTCCCTGAAAACTACCTTTGTCCAGGTAGAACAGGAATACTGGGGAGGGTTTTCGTAGGTTCCAGTAAATTCAGTATTAATAGCGGGCAGCTGATTCCACTGCTTGCAAGCTGCCTGACAGGCCCGGCAACCTATACACTTGGAGGCATCAACTAAACAGATCTGTGCTTTCATTTATCCGACCCTCCTTATGTTGCAAAGGGATGCCTTAAATTCAGGGATAGTCGTGTTGGGGTCTCCAACTGAAGGAGTCAGGTCATTGGCAACCGCACCGGTATTCATACCCATATACCCCCAGTGGAAAGGCAATCCGACAACGTGTTTTTTCTGGCCGTTAATCATAAAGGGGCTCAGTCTCTTGGTTACGCAGGCCTTGGCTTCAATACTTTGTTGTTCGCCATTGTTATAGAGGCGTTTGCTTTCAATGGCAACTCTATCGCCATTTTGGATACCAAGATCTGCTGCAAGCTCCTCGTCAATCTCAACGAAGAGTTCAGGCATCATTTCATTTAACCAGGGCATGTTCCTGGTCATTATTCCACTCTGATAGTGTTCAACTACCCGATAGGTTGTCAGAACATAGGGATACCTTTCTTTTTCTTCGTCTGTTTCTACAACATGATCTTCATAGAACCTCTGGCTGATCGGGTTATACGTTGCATCCGGATAGAGCAGATTGGGAACGGGACTATCTGCAGGTTCATAGTGGGTCGGGAAAGGTCCGTCATTAACAAATGCTGAGAACAAGCGTCCCTGTCCTTCCGGAAGCATAATAAATGGAGTTTTTGCTGATTCTAGGGGCGGAATATTTACATTAAAGTCGGGAACATCATTAGTCTTCCAGCGACCCTCGATTTCATCCCACCATACCTGGGGAACATCGGGGTTCCAGGGTTTCCCGGAAGGATCAGCTGAAGCCCGGTTGTAAACAATCCGTCGGTTTAAGGGCCAGGCAAAAGCCCACTCCAGGTGAGATCCTATACCTTCTTTTTCTGGTTTCCTCCTCTTAGTCGGGGGGTTTTCCAGGTTGTTGTAGTAACCGCTGTAAAGCCAGTTTCCACAGGCAGTTGAACCATCATATTTAAGGGCCACGAAGTTGTTTACCAGGGAACCATCTTTTACGTTGTAACCGTTAATATCCTTGCAGACCTTAACGATATCAACCTGTCCATCAGGTCCATCGTAGTCCCAGTGCATTTTGGTAATCTGCTCGGGGACAGTTCCTCCCTCTTCCCGGTAAAGTTCCTGTAGTTTCTTGAAAAGTTCATTGGCAATCCAGAGATCGCTCTTGCAGTCACCTGGAGCCTCCTGGGCCTTCCACTGCCACTGGATCCAGCGCCCGCTGTTGGCCTTGTTTCCTTCTCTTTCATAGGAAGCTGCAGCAGGCAGAACAAATACCTCGGTGTCAATTTCCTCGGGATTGGCCCCTGCTTCAGGCTTCCAGAAAGAAGCAGTTTCATTTTCAAACAGGTCAACGGAAACCAGCCACTTTAGTTTTGAGGAATAATGTCGCTTGGCTCCTGCTGTTGGTCCGGAAACAGCCGGGTTATCAGCCCAGCAAATCATCCCTTCAACCTTTCCTTCACTCATATCTTTGTACATTGCAATGTGGGAGTGATCACGCCCATCGAGTTTTGGTAGCCACTGGTAGCCGAATTCATTGGCCGGAGTAGCGTTTTCTCCATAAAAAGCCTTTAACAGGCTGACCAGATATTTGGGCTTGTTGCTCCACCAGCCCGATGCTGGCGTTTCTTTTTCGTTATAATCGTTAAGAGTGGGATGAGCCGCCTGCTGGGGTGTTGCCATATAACCGGGGATAATGTGGTAGAGAATTGCCATGTCAGTAGCTCCCTGGACATTGGACTGTCCTCTCTGGGCATTAACCCCACCTCCGGCCATTCCCATGTTCCCCAGAAGAAGCTGGACAACAGCAATAGAGCGGACATTCTGGGCCCCATGGGTGAACTGGGTAATACCCATTGCATAGAGAATATTTCCAGCTTTCCCCGGTTCTCCGGTAGTGCAGAACAGTTCATATGATTCTTCCAGGGTTTCCTCAGGACACCCGGTTATTTTACTAATATTCGCAATAGAATACCTTTCATAATGTTTGCGCATTAGCTGTAATACACAGTTGGGATCCTCCATTGTGGGATCCTTTTTAACTTCACCATTTTCATCCCGCTGGTACTGCCAGGTTGTCCGGTCATATTTCTTTGCATTGCGGGCAGGGTCATCTTCAATACCGGAAAAGACCCCTTCGATATCATTAAAGTCAAAGCCCTCTTCAATTAAATAGGTCCCGTTAGTATAGTGCTGGACATATTCTTTGTGATAAAGTTCATTATCCAGGATATATTTTACGAGTCCACCCAGATAAGCAGTGTTAGTCCCAGGGCGGAGAGGAACATAAAGGTCTGAGACTGCTGCAGTCCGGTTAAAACGGGGGTCAACAGTAATCAGCTTTGCCCCTTTTTGTTCGCGGGCTTTTTCAATCCATTTCATGGAAATGGGATGGTTCTCGGCGGTATTACCCCCGATTGCCATAATTACATCACTGTGCTGATAGTCATTCCAGTGGTTGGTCATACAACCCCTACCAAACGTGGCGCCAAGACCGGCGACCGTAGAGGAGTGTCATAGGCGAGCACAGTGATCAATATTTATAATACCCATGGCCCGGGCCATTTTATGGAAGAGGTAATTCTCCTCCCCGGTGCAGAAAGCACTGCCCAGCCAGCCCATGGCATTGGTCCTGTTTACTGTTACCTCCCTTCCATCAACAACTGCTGTTTCTTCCAGAGTCCGATCCCTGGTATCCTTAATTCTTTTTGCAATTGTTTCCAGCGCCCAATCCCAGTCCTTAATCTCGTACCGACCACTTCCCGGAGCTCTGTACAAAACATTGGTCAATCGTTTGGGGTTGGGAACAGGTTTACCCTTGTCATCAAAAACATAGGAAACATTGCTGATTGAACTACCCTTGCTGCACAGGGTTCCTTCATTAATAGGATGGTCGGGATCTCCTTCGGCATTTACAATAACTCCATCGCGAACGTTGCAGATAATACCACAGCCCACCCCGCAAAAGGTACAGATAGTATGAAACTCCTGGGTATACCTGATGCGGAGCCGCTCACCTGAAGCTGCCTGAGCCTTACCATAACCTACGCTGGTTAGAGATGCGGCAGCAGCAGTAACTCCAGCGAGCTTTAAAAAGCTGCGTCGGGTTAACTCCATGAATAAATCCACCTCCTAGTCATCCAATTCGAGTTTTTCTCCTTCATTCACCCATTCCAATCCTGAACCGGCTTTAAAGCCTTCCTCCCGGGCCAGGAGGTCATAAGAAAGAGTGGCAAGATTGTGAACGGATAAAACTATATTCTCACCCGCAATACTGCGGGTATCGAATAACTTGTAATAAGAACTACACTTCTTGCAAAACTGGACCCGACAGCTATCATTTTCCTCGACAGTAAAAAAGCCCAGTTGTTCCTGTTCGGTATTCGAACAGTAAGGGCATTTTATCCGGATATGATTCCACTGAGTACCGCATAACCAGCACTCGATAATTTTCGCTCCATCTTCCGAACGGAGCAACCCAAAATGGGGTTTTTCTCCACAGAGAGCACAATTCCCCCCTTCCCATAAATCTGTCCTTAACCCTTTGCTCACAGCTTCCAGATTAAACCTGTAGATAGCCGAAAGAGCAAGGGTAAAAATAAAGGTTGCCATATCACGAGCCAGGATATCTTCGCCCACTACTAATTCTTTAAGTTTCCATACCTCTTCCTTCAGAACTCTTTCTTTTGATTTTTCCTGAAAGTTTTCCAGAATTTTTTGGAAGTTTGTAATTGAATCTTTGATTTCCGGGCTGATACGGACTACAGCTTGGCCCAGTTCATTTAAAATACCAACCAGAGCTCTGGTCTGGATTGTGGGATTAATCTCCATGCTTTCCCCATTTTTTAAACGCGACCAAGCTTTTCTTTTATCGAAGTTGACTTTCTCCAGTATCCCCTCCCTTTCTTCATAAGATTCGATAAAGGAGAAAACCGCTTGAAACGCTTCTAATAAAAAGGGTTCTAAATTCTCAAAGCCTCTATATAAACGCCGACATCGGGCAATCTCTTCCTGGTATAATTCCTGCTGGGAAGTTTTCATCGTTTAAGCTCCTTCCTTTTCTAAAAACCCGGACCCAAAAATTGGAGCTGATCACCTATGGCTTTAAAAATTCAAAGCCAGCCAGCCCCGAAAACCCGAAAATCTCTTTTCGTTTTTGGAAACAGAACCACCATCATGGCCCGTCACCAGAATCCGACCAACACCTTTTGTGATTTTCAACACAAGCTCCTCCATAAT